>Ga0136643_10001508_pt1 | contig 28613 bp, 26 predicted proteins | sample TergutLab28metaG_FD_96883 | JGI IMG/M metagenome (GOLD analysis project Ga0136643, IMG submission 96883) | Labiotermes labralis P1 segment gut microbial communities from Petit-Saut dam, French Guiana - Lab288 P1 (version 3) (version 3) | ecosystem: Host-associated > Arthropoda: Insects >... | reverse complement strand
GAAGTACTGATTTAACTTTGCTGACCGCATTTTGGTATAAGCCTACTACATAACTGTACTAAAATACAGTACCTGCTTTACAGTAATTGTTCAAAGTGTCCTCCTCCAGTTGCTAAGCAGTTTGGAAGTTGGTTACACATGTCTCATGTGGATTTTCATGGGACCACGTATGCACATTCCGTGAATTATTTATGCCGTCCTGGGTAAAAGACACCTCATCTGTAAATAAAATGATGCTTAACAGTTCGGGATGTGCTGTTATCCAGCGACACAAATCCATCCGTTGAGCATGGTCGCCTGGTTCCAGATGTTGTACCCTTTGATCATGGTAAGGATATAAATCTTCCTCACGTAAAGTTCGACACACCTGCATACGTGATACGCCGATGCAAGAGGCCATTCTACGAGTGGACAGATATGGACTTCTCTGAACCATCTCAAGAATGTTCTCTCGTGTGTTAATCGTTCATACCACCTCCCTTTCAGACTGCACAGCAACACTTGGAAGACAGCCAATATAACGCAATGTCTGGTTATACTAGTAAAAACACCTCTAGACGGAATCCTTCAGTCGGGAAAACGCCTTTGGTATTCTTCAACAGCAGCACGTACATTGCCGTTGCAAAATCCATACACAAAATGCATGTCACAATATTCCACGTGGGAAAACACAAAAGGCATTTTTGCAACTCCGTACAAGCAACTAAGCGTCACGCAGGCGCAATGAACACTGCATTCCAGTCTCAAGGGCATTAGCACTGTCACGTGACGCATCAGCTGTGCAGGTTGCAGTATTTGGAACCGCAAGAAGCCCTCACTTTTCTCTGACCATTATCTCCGTTCAACTTTGGATATAGGTGTTTTGGGTTATATCGGTATACTGTAACATAAGGAACACTCTCCCGAAGTCTTGCACATTCCTCCTGGGACACCCTGTATATATATATATATATATATATATATATATATATATATGTGTGTGTGTTTGTGTGTGTGTGTGTGTGTGTATAAAAAGAATAGGGAAAATGTATTCCTTGGAAAGAGCCAAATGTTCATCTCACTGTGGCCACATTAATAAACTAAGTTTTACACTGAAACCAAGACAAGTTTTTTGATTCAAGTGCACAACCACATTAAATAATAAAGGAAGTTTGAATCATCCAAGTAAGTGTCTTTAATAATTTTAAAAGTTTTAAAACAATTCCACGTGATTTTATAAAGTTCACGTCCTTTTAACTAATATATAAGGTAATGTAATACAATATAACATTGTAAGTGCAAGCCTAAGAAAAATAATAACACATACAAATAAACTGTAGTAAAGTGCAAGGTATCACTACCACATTTGAACTGAAATAAAGAGATATTAAATTCTCCTGATATATATATATATATATATCAGGGGTAGCCTGATGATAGCTTTGGTATGAAAGCCAAAACACTTAGCAGTTTATTGTAAACAAAAGGTGTTTGTTACCGATTAACAAGATTTGAGTAAAAAATGTTATCTTTACTTCATATTACACATGCACCGACAGGATACCGCACGCTAAGATTAAACCTTAAATAAAACCAACAAATAATCTGTCAATACAACATACACTGTAAAGACTGTCAATAGCTGTATGCTGCAGCTACATTGTGTTGACAGATTATTTTATTTCATTGACAGAAAACACAACAAGGTTGAATCACCTTAAGATATTTAAGCTGTAAGTTTCAAAAGACTGAAATTTATATCTTGAGCAGTTTTTCGGAATGTGTACCTAACTGTGTGGTTCTTAACTGAAAGTGCACACATCCCCTGGGGGTGTAAAACTAAAATGAATATTTGTGCTACATGTACTTGGTTTTTTAAAACTGACCTCTTTTAAAGGTTTCTGATATAGCTTCAAGAACTTGCTTTTGAGGCCCTGCGGTGTGAGCAGCAGTAATGGTAAGAACCACCAACATAAATAAAATCTCAATTTAACATGGCTTGCACAAAATTACAGACAGCCTACCACCCCCCTTAGGTGGACAACAGTTACATACTTGGACAGTCATGGGAAGAAGAGGACAAGGCTGAAGTACACTGATCACTAAATCTATTTATAAGAAAGCTAGTCAGAACAGTACATAATGCAGTACAAAAGTCTGCCATCAGTGAATGATGTTATGCATTCACTGAATGATATTATGCATTCACTCATTGGAATCCTTTCCTGCTGCTGCTTCATCATCATCGTGACTTGAAGTGTGCCACGTCAGTCGTTCTTCATAAAACTGAATCACAATCTGTGGGCATCGACCATTAGCTTGTCTTGCAGGTACCAAGTCAGCTTCATCTGTTCCTTTCCTGCAAAAGCAACAGAAGCATGGAAACCTATAAATGATGTACATGTTGGCAACCAGCACGCACACAAAGTGACACACTACAGATCACAAAAAAGGAGTAAGTATATAACTTACAGTAGGTAATGTTCCTTAGGTCACAGAAATTAAATGAAAAGTCACTACAATGTTAAATGCTGCCTCATCTGCTCATCTGTTCACCCAAAAAGCATAACTATTCAACATAATTCCTGTGCACTGATGCATAACTCCAAAGTTTCCTTTACAGTAGGAATCAGGCTTTTCTATTTGCACTTGTTCACTGTGGAATAAACAGTGAAGGAAATCATGGGGTGTCACTGTCAATTAAGGAATCAGGTCTTCTGGGAAGTGATGCCACGTCACTGGGCGACAGATCCCAGATGTTTCAAATGAATGTGGTGCCTTCATCTTCAACAGCTATGCAAGTCTAAGCAGAATAGTCAACATATGAGAAAAGTTACATATAGGTACAGTTGTACCAGTTAGTGGATGGCTGGACACGTTATGTGTAGGTACAGTGGTACCACTTAGTGGATGGCTGGAAAGGTAGCAAGTCAATTGGGGGAGGATTTTGATGGACCTAGGTATAGAAGCAAGGTTCTGTAAAGTGGTGTTGTTAGGTGCATGATGATGAAACTAGTCACTAACTGGTAAATGACAGAAGAGCTGGTGGATTGAGTGTTACAACACCTAACCTAATAAACATTAATTTCAACATGACCAAACTGAGGCACAGCAAATAATAACCAGTTATTTCAGCATGACCAAATGGTGGCACAACACTTTCTTGGCCAAAACCCACAAGTTACAACTTACCATTTCATAAGAAACATCAGTTCTCCACTTGAGTCGGTTGCACCAATAATTTTTTCTGGTTCCAATCCACGGTCAAACCCTCTTGGTTTATTATCTTCCTATAAAAGAAGAAAATTATAATTTATATAAACACAAGCAATAAATAAACTGGATTAATACAGATAATCAATACAAAACAGAGAGGATATTTTAAGTATAAAAAGAAACAAGCAATTAAAGACACAGGCCTTGGAAAATAAATTAATAAACAACAGGTGGTATAAGCAAGCACAATTTGAAGTCCACACAGTAGTGCTTCTAAGGATTCAAGTCTTCTGGGATGTAGTGCCATGTCACTGAATCAGTGACTCCTGAAATTTCAAAGAACTATAGTGACTTTATTGTCAGGGCTAAGTATTCCATGAGGTCACTTTTCTCAACATACAACCATTGATCCTTCAAAATGTCAGCAAACATCACCAAACAATATAGTTGTGTGTGTGTGTGTGTATCATTGGTGGTGTGGAATGGTGTCTGTTGGTGTGGTCTGGTGCCAGCCAACTGTTACAGACTGGCATGTTTGTCAGTTGCTGTACCACCGCATAAAGAAACCACAGTACCAAATCAAGAGGCCCAGAGATGGTATGGATGGTCAGGAGAACAGCAAAATCTCTTGCCCCTGCTGAGAACTGAACCTCAGATCATCCAGCCTGTAGCCTTGCTATGTACAAACAACTTTCACTCTGCAAGGGACCAGCTGTTCTGCAGCTTCATGCCAAACAATGTCACGATCAACGAACTGTTTGTCATAACAGTAACTATGTTCTTCACAAACCAGCCACTGCAGTTACTTACTTCAACATGCTTTTTCTTGCTGGCATTAGGTTTCTTGTCATCTACAGTACCTCCAGGTTTCCGTTTTCGTTCTTCCTTCTTTGCTGCCTCCTTCTTCTTTCTGTTTTCCTCATACTCTGAAATTAGGTCTGGACAGTCAAGGTTCTCTTCAGGTTCCCACGTGTTATCTTCACTGTTGGACGCAAATGAACAATCTCGTTAACAAGAAACTATCTTCTGCTACCCTTCTATTCCAGTGTTTTTACCTTAAATCACAACTATTAATTGCAAATCTGTCAGTAACAAAGGCAGTGGGTTGCCTCTCCCAATGTTATGATGAGCTGGCCAGCCAGCCACCAACCAAACCAACCAATCAACTAAAGAGATAACCCCACAGAACAAAATTCTTCACGCAAGGCTCACATTTCAGTAGCCAGTTATGGAATCCCCCACATTCTACAAAATCCAGAAGTTCATTACTGTCAGCCACATGTCCCTATCCACAACCAAATTACAGTAGTCCATGTCCTCCTAATGTATTTCTTTAAGATGAATTTTAATACTATCACATCTATGCCTTGGTCTTCCAAGTTGTCTTTTTCCTTCAAGTTTCCCAACCAAAACCCTGTATCCACTTCCCTGCCACACATGCAATGTGACCTGCCCACTTCACCCTCCACAATTTTATCACCCAAATAATATCTCATTACAAATACAAGTCACGCAGCCCCTTGTTACACAATTTTCTCCAGTCTCCTGCTGCTTCTTCCCTGTTAGGTCCAAACAACTCTGTTGCCACTCTGTAAGACCTTAAGCCCACGTCCTCTCACCAAGTTTCACTCACACCAACGCAACACAACAGACAAAATTATAGCTTTACATGTTTTAATCATTTTATTCTCAGAAAGCAAACAGAAAGACATAAGATCCAATGGTAGGAGGTATTCCTTGAATTTAATGTGACTGTAATTTCATCATGCATGAAATTCTGATCTGCTAACGTCATTCCAAAATCTTGAACTTTCTCACTTTTTCAGAGGAGTAACTAAATACCTTAGCATTGTGACTGTGACAGTCATTCTGTTTATGCATCACCAACCTCCATACTAGCAACTAATGACATAAAGCTTCAATAAGCCAAACCCCCAATCAAGGCAAAAGGAATAGAGCTCAGTAACTGGATGAACACCAACCACAAAATGCAGAAAGCATTTGTACTGACAAACAGCTTGCTATATGGTGTACGAACACAATGTGTTCTAGAGCATTCAATGGCACCACTTCCCTGCAGTGCTCCATCTAGTGGCTGAATTGTTTCAGAGCTCCAACAAATCCCATAGATCATAATGACTCAATTTTATGCAGGAATATTGATAAAGTATGGAACACTACAGAGGGACATTGATCAACTATGCTACTAACAGACCAACGTATTTCAAATTCATAAGCAATGTTTTCAACAATTTGTCCAGCAGCTATAACACGCAAAACAGAATTTCTGTGCACAAAATCCCAAGGCATGAACAAGGGCTTAGCACAGACAGAAATAATACACTGTACAAATATAAAATAAGTAAGAAAGATAGGAAAATATTTGCCCACAGTAAGGTGTAAATGGACAAATTAAGTACAAGCAATGCAAAAAATAAAAGTGCACATTATGGATAGGACTGCCACCTTGACAAGTGGGTGTTGGGCAGTCAGCACATCCATCAACTGTGTACAAGAACTGACCTCAATGAACATCACATCACTCTGCACACAGAACAAATCCAGATTATGACAGGCAAGGACAGCTTAGGAGGGTTATCTGAATGACAGTTGGATGGACCAATAAATAATTGTGAAAAGATTTATATGATGGTGAAATTCAGAGAAGAATCAGTTTACAAGAATTAATTCACAATATCATAAACACCCCAAGCAATGTAAAAACTTGTCTTACACTATTTATTTATTCTGTCACATGACTGCTGTCTTGGGGGATGTGACACTATGTGGAAAGTGCAGTGACTTTCTGAGGAACTGCATCCATTATGTCACCAAGTTCCTCTGAATCATCAGTGCAATTCTACAGAATTTTCATAGTACAGAAGTGAGTGCTGAACAGTGCAGAGCAACATCAGTCCCTATGCACCACTCTGCAGTATGCAGTCTCATGTAAACATAGGTCTGCATACTGTGCACTAGTTAGCGTAATCAGTCTCCATGCAACAGTGTTGCTGCGGGCCGATATTCTGATTCCATGAGCAAATCTTGCTTTAAGCTGTACACTGTATACCAAACTGCACTGCATCACATCTCAAAAGACAGTAATATGCACAGTCATTGATCTGAGAATGGCACATCTCAATTACATACCTGCTGAAAATAGGCACAACTCTTAATTCTGATAAACATATCAGTCATTGAGTACTGCACTTCACCATGACTGGACATAAACATGAAAAAAGTTCACAGGTGAATGGTTATGAAAACAAATGTACAATTCAGTACAATTAGCAGCACATAGCACAAGACAGGCTGTACATGTTAATGCTATACAACTTGCACATGATGACACAACTGATGGATGAACCATTTTGTACATTCATGAAGACACTACAGAAAGATTACACTTCCAACAAACTAAACGAGCACATTATCTGATAAAGTATGGTTCTAACTCACTTGGAATATCCTTTCCACTTGAGCAGATATTCTACTCTGCCATTTCGAATCCTCCTGTCCAAAACCTTCTCCACTGAATATTCCTCTTCCCCTTCATCTCCTTCTGCGCCTGGCGTTGAATCTTTGTCTTTTGTCTTGCGACTCATACTGCTAGGACCTTCCACTGACAGAACATATTCCAACTATTTTCCAAACTTCAACATTTATTGGATTAAAATACTACTTCATAGAACATACACAATGGCAGATGCATAACTAGCTTAAAACATTCCACTTAAGTGTTTCAAAAATTCCTAAACTTACGTTTTGACATTTTGTTGAGGCTGGTATTGTATCAACACAAATCTGATACAGTGTATAGTAGTTATCAAAGATGCCTGACTAGTCACTCAGCAATGCACGCAATTACGAAATAATATATTGCTTATTTACAGCGTCTGCAAAACAAAATTGTAAGCTTTAAAGATTTCACAAATGCTCCTACATCTTCAGTTGCAGGTTAAGACACTAAATCACTTTAATGATAAGATACTAAAACTGGGCTTAAAGTCTCAAATTGTAAGATAATATACATCAAAAAGATCAACTAATATGTCAATTGTTCATACACATTTGAAAGCCTATAGTCCACCTACGAGTGGTATGCCGCGGCATCTTCCAACATACAAAGAATTTATGCAGCTGCATGAGTTTTTGATAGTGAATCGTTACAAACCCACCGAAATGTACATATATTAATCTTCCTTTAGAAGAATGACCAGTAGAAGTAATGTGTTTATGATTGGTACAGATTGCTGATTGGTCACTTGTGCGCCCTCTTAGTATTGTTATTCGTACAAGGAGCAAAATATACGTACTTCCGATTGGTAATAATACATTCTGACAGTAATACCTTAATATCTCCAAGTATTAACACATTATCAACTCAGTTACAACCTAATCCGTAACAATGACAGAAAAACTCTACAAATACCTGCTCTGACGCTTGGCGGGTTAGGAACACTGTTAGGAATGCCGGGTAATATAATACCATAGCATTTGTAACGCTTGTTGTCTGCGATGATATCGTTGGTGCCTACCAAGATATTCAAACGAATCCAAAAAACAAATTCATTTTCATAAACTTTCATTAATTAACGTAAATCCAGGAGACCTATAAGGAGCGCCAAGAAGTCACTGTACTAAGAGGGAATATGATACTAGTGAATTCAGCTTTCCACACGCGTAAGGATTTCCCCGCAAATTATCCCCAATTGGGGCACACTCCCACAGAAAGTTTGACAAGTCGTGTCTTAGATCGAAAAAGCTGAAAGAAAATCGGTTTCAATGGGCGCCAAACTACTAATTGGCCTGGAGCGCTAAATTATTAATCTCCGCCCACACGTCTCGGGCCGGGCAAAGAGATACTAACATACAATGTTTGTCTTAATACAAGGAACTCCTCAATTTGCTCATTATACTGATTACTCTCTGCGGCAATTTAATTAAGTGGATGTAATCGTGCATGAAATCACACAAAATATGAAGGGCTGTAGGGAATATACAGTGGGCCGGGATAGCGTACTCGGTATGGCTACACGGTACAGGCTTCAACGGTCCGGGGATCGAGTCCAGGTGGGCCCGAGATTTTCCGCACGCCTCCGAACCGGCCCTGGGGTCCACCCAGCCTCCTGTACAATGGGTACAGGGTCATTCCCGGGGGTAAGGCGGCTGGAGCGTGGCATTGATTAACCACCCCATCTAGGGCCGAGGTTAAAGGAAGAGTAGAGCTATACATCTACTCCCGCTCTGGGCCTTCGTGGCCTGTTCTAGGACGAACTTTACCTTTACTTTACAGCGAACGTACTGTACAGAGGGTAGGAAACAAAATGCTACGAAACAGAAATAAATAAACTCAAACGTGCCGGCATATGCGCGTACTTTCTTAATGTACAAATGTACGCATCGACTGTTGTAACTCCTACACGCTTGATCCTGTGAACTGTTCTTTATGGAAAGCAGCGCAGATATGCACCGTAAAAGTCATATATAGTTTATTTTAATATAAAATAGTGCCTTTTGAGAATGTTTGGTAACTTTAAATTTCATGAGTAGCAAGCTTTGAATTTTAATGTGGCAATAATAATGAGTTAATGACACAATTTATTTTTATAAGTTACAGTAGTGTGTTTGATAGGTCTGGTATCCGTCTTCCACGTAGTACTCTGCCACTTTGGTGTTGGCGGCGGTGGTGGATGGTTGAAGTTTTACGTTACTCTACAGTGAAATGGTAAAAATGGATTCTGAGGTAAGCCATGTATACGTTTTTAAGCGTGTCGGCTGTGTATAATGTGAATATTGAGGTAATATGTGGGAAGATATTGTATCTAGTTTTCTTAACGAGACGGAAATTCCCCCTCCCCGTTGTTTTTGGTGGAATGCTGGCATGGTGACGCCGCCCTAACCCAAGCCGGTCGTTGTGCATTTTCAGCGTTTAGAATTACTGGTAGTAGTATTCTTAGTGGCAGAAGTAGTGCGTTGAGTGATTAAGGTTGTGTTTATATATGTAAAAATGTATGAAGGGTATTTGCCTTAGGTAACATGAGTTTCACGGAGAGGTTCCCGTTGTCGGCCATTACTCTCTTTATGCCGAGTGCGTCATTTCATTTCGTTTTGGTGGTAGTTCGAAACATTAGTTTCTGATTGTATTTCCATGTGTTGCGAGGAATGAGCGATGTCATTATTCAGCCAGATAATTTTGAATTGAGTAGCAGACGTATTAAAATCGACGCTATGTTGTGTATTCGAGAAGTTACGTACCGAATGGCTGCCCGTTTTGAGCCGCCATTGCACCGTTCGCTTGCGTTTGAGGTACGTGATGGCGTTAACGCATTTACAGCCGTTAATCAGTCTGTAATACAAGTTGGCGCCTGGAGCGTGTGAATTCCGTTCATTGGGTTCGATTAGCCTCACGGTCTTGTAATGTTTTTTTTCGCAAAATCATCTAGAAGGTTTATCTGGATGTGGGGTCCAGTTTTTACCGACAAATTACGCGGTGACCCATACAACATTGGTTTTTTTTAATTTAGAATTTTTTGCGTTTTTTTTGGTGCAATATATCGTAACATTTGTGACTGCAGCAGAGTAATTACAATGATAAAGCAGCTAAGCTCGATAATGGAAAGTTGAGTTGCATTATCAATTTTGCAGCAAATGGTAAAAATTCAGTATCCATCCCTGTTGCCTAAATAATGTAACATGACTTGTGGTGCAGTGCTACTAGGGACTTGTATGTGGTGGCAGTGAGGTAAGGGTTAATCAGTCGGTCTTAAATGTGTGTGGAACCAACCACAGCATCACATTCCAAAATACCTGAAAGATACAATTCCATCTATGTGTGACTGAGATGAAACTGTAGCCCTAATATGACAAGTACACATGGGACAAGCAGGTGTTGGATGTTTGGACTTCAGACATCACCTACACTGTTGCTGGTGATATGCTTGGGTTGTAAAGGTAATTGGGAGTATTACATTAGGGAATCCACGTCTGCTGGTTGAGGGTTATCAGGATCCTGTCCTATTTTTTCTGGAGTCTTCACAGGAGAAGGAAGAAGTTGAAGGAGTAGGAGACAAAGGGACCAGGAGATACAACATTGGTTGATGCACTTGCACAGTGGGACACATTTTTGAACATCTTACCCAGATCTTCATGTCTCTTGATTAAAAACGAATGTAACATATTTTCTGCAATACAAATTGTAACTTTGTTTTTTAGGAGGGAGGAAAAACGGAGCCTGAGCATATACGGAAGCTATTCATTGGTGGACTTGATTACAGAACAACAGATGATTCTCTAAAGAAACATTTTGAACAGTGGGGAGAAATTGTGGATGTTGTCGTTATGAAGGATCCAAAAACAAAGAGGTGCGTTCTCTGCTATATGTTGCAGTCTCTGAGCAGGTAGTTAAGTGGACACTTAATTTTGTATATCATGTGCTTTATAGATCACGAGGCTTTGGCTTCATTACCTACTCCCGTGCGCATATGGTGGATGACGCCCAAAATGCTCGTCCTCATAGAGTGGATGGAAGAGTCGTGGAGCCTAAGCGAGCTGTACCGAGGCAGGTAAGGAAAGATTCACATACCTGTACGTGCTGCAGGAGGCAGTGGTTGTGGCTCAGGGGTTCTAGTGTATCTCATATTTCCACAGGAAATTGGACGCCCTGAGGCTGGTGCCACTGTTAAGAAGCTTTTTGTTGGTGGCTTGAAAGAGGACATGGAGGAAGAAGACCTTCGAGAGTACTTCAAAGAGTTCGGCCCAATAGTTTCCTGTGCAATTGTTACTGATAAGGAAACTGGCAAGAAGCGAGGATTTGGCTTTGTTGAATTTGAAGACTATGATCCCGTAGACAAAATATGTTGTAAGTGTCAAATTCTGTTGGAGTGTTGTTAGGGGCAGTGTGGGTGCTTTGTTGTAGCTTATTTTATTTCTGTGTATTGAAATGCATGTTATTCAGTAGAATAGGCTGTAGGCATGTGTGTCTTTTGGCATTTTTTTATTTTTTATTTTTTTATTTTTAGTGCAGAGAAGTCACCAAATTAGAGGGAAGCATATCGATGTTAAGAAGGCACTGAGTAAGGCAGAAATGGCAGGTCAGGGGCCTGGTGGACGCTCGGGTGGTGGTGGCCGTGGAGGACCTCGTGGTGGCGGTGGAGGCGGTGGTGGAAGTTCGTGGGGAGGACGTGGAGGTGGCAGCGACTGGAATTCTGGGGGTGGCTACAACAGTGGTGGGTGGGGAGGTATGTATTTTGATGGGTGATTTACATTAAATATGACTTTAGTCAGAAATGATACCATTGTCATTTGTTTATTTGACAGTATAATTTGTACTTCTAATGTATGGTGGTTTGAATACTGTGTGAATGTATTTGGTTATCTGGTTTTGCAGGTGGTGACCCATGGGAAAATCAGGGTGGAGCAGGTGGTGGTTGGGGCCAGAGTGGTGGCCAAGGATACAATAGTGGTGGAGGAAATTGGAGCAGCGACAATTTTGGAGGAGGCTACCAGCAGAATTATGGTGGTGGACCAATGAGAGGAAGTTTCGGAGGTGGCGGTGGTGGACGTCCAAGTCCATATTCAGGTTTGCCCCTCCCCCCCCAATTCAATTAAGATAGTGAAGAAGAATGTGTTTTGATGTACTTAAGTGTATTTGGTTACTGGATGAAGGAACTTGACACTTTTTACAGGTGGAGGAGGAGGAGGAGGTTATAATGCAGGAGGGGGTGTTGGAGGATATGGTGGGGGTCAGCGGCGATATTAAACCATTCAGAAGGCATTTTATTTTGACTGGAACTTAGGTAAGTGAGCTTTCGTTAAGTTGATCTTACTTGTGCAGTTAATGAAATTGTGTTCCACACTGAGCAGTAAGGCAGGTTGAGAAAATTGTAGATGTGAAAATATGTTAAAGGGACACAGTATATTGCATTGGAGTTGCATATTTGTTTATACAGGGTCATTATTTTATGTCTCAGCTGGTTGGCGTCACAGTTGGTTGCCAGTTGCTGTTCGCTTGTATTAATAGGGCCCACATTGGTGAAGTAGTGAAGTGACTTTTGTACATAAAATAAGGATCCTGTAGTACTGTGCATGTATGTATTAAGAGAAGCGTGACTGCTTAGGTTTAGGTTTTGGATCTGTTATGCTGAGGTGTAAACTAACATATTTTGTACATTTTCTGAACTTTATTTAGGTTCTACTACCGTACCTTAGGGCTAGCTGACAGGGCAGGCATAGTGAGGAAGGCAATGCAAGGCAGACGAGGCAGGCTAAATGAGGCACAGGTCGATGCAGGCAGGATTTAGCAAGCAGTTTAGCCGACCCATTCAGCATTGCCCAAGCATATGGGGACAATATAGGCCATCCTTACAGCCCATAGTTGCATCAAGATAAAAGTGTGTTGTATTTTTGTCAGTGGTTCCAAGGTTCTTTTATTTAAGCAGATTGCACATAAACAGTGTTGGATCTTTGAAATAATAGGATTTAAAGTAATCATTGCACTCTACCGAAAATGTACTTTGAATTGCGTTTAAATGTATGTGTTGGTTGCGTATCATATATCTGGTGATAGTTCATTCTTGCTGTATTGTTTCAATACTGGTGAAAGAAATGGCAAGTTGAACTGCTACTGTGTCTTGGCTTCTAGGTGTTCAGATTGTGTTTCTCATCATATTGTGACCATTTTTCTATTTCCCCAACAAATACATGATTTACAATGCAGAATATTTTAGTAGTCTTGTATTCAGATGTGTAACAGTATTAAATATAGACATTATATGAATGGGTTTAATGGGTCAAAAAATACAACTGCTTTCTGTATGTAACATTATTTCTTTTATGTAGACAGATATGTATGCTTTGATACTTTATTTTTGGACAAAGGTGCCCACTTTTCCTGTTCAGAGTTTAGCTGATATGAGCGATATATTGTCACTTCATCAAGAGATTTGTGTATTTTTAAGAAGCTGACAGTTTTTGTTCTCAAGACTTAACAGGCCTGGTATTAAAAAAAAAACAGGTGACAGACACGTGTACCAAATGAAATGAGAGAATTTTGTCTGCATTATTGAAGTTCCCAAACCACTCTGAACTGTAGTGTATAGTTAAGGTGTTTTCATGTACTGTCTTGTGTGAGAGCATAGTAAATAGACATGTAGAAAAGCTCTATCTGTGCTACATGTGCTCAGATTTTTAAACAAGTGACAAAGTATAATACAAGAAATTTGCCCTCTAAAATTAATGTTACAAATAGTTAATGTGCTTATACCTTGTTCCATGTGCTAAGTAACCAGGATACATTGGAAAGAATATAAACCAGCTGTCTTTTGTACGCATTATTTTGTTGGAATTGTGTACTGATTATTCTAGGAATGTTGGCAGCACTGAAAGAGGGATGCGTGATAACGTAGGTAGCAAGTTTAGTTCTTGTGTAGTGTGGGTTGAATTGTGTAATTCTGTCTTGGAATGAGAACTGTGGGCATGTAGGAGTGCAGCAGTCGTTGTTACACAGTAATGTAAGTATTACGGAACTCTCACTGCTGTAGGTAGTGAAATTACATTGTTTGAATTTGAGTCGCTGCAGCAGGTTTGTATTCACACTAATTGACTGTTATTTCTTTCTGTTTGCCGTCCGAGTTGAGCGTACGTCCTGGACGGGACGACTTATTGTCACCTGTGGAGCATCATTTTGACATTTCAAGTTAAAAAGGTTAGTATGTGTCACAGTACAGTGTCGTTATATGAGTAACTTCACGAGTTGGCAGGCCGTGTGTATAGATATATCAACTCCAACATTGAAATTAAAATGCTGAATAATGAAGAGGAGTAGCTTATGTGATCATGATGACTGCTGTCCCTGTATGCATGCTCTTGTGCGTGACATTGCAGGATTCCGTGAACTTGTAGGTAGGAAGAAATCCTTGTTGCCAGACTTGGGTTCAAGAATTTTAGTCTCCTTAGGTTGTTGAAATAGGCTGCTGGGTTGTGCGACAAGTGCATTGCTGTGGTGGGAGCATGGGTATTTTTTTTTATCTTGCAAGTGCTTATGGGATTGGGATCTTCACGTGGATAAGTAGCAGTAAGTTGCTTCCCAATAAACTGAAATAGATTGCTTTTAAATTGTGCGGGTTGACCCAATAGGGAAGGTTTCCAAGCTAGTGAAAATTACAGGCACCTTGTGTGAGAAGTCAGTACATTGTTACATGTAACTTATTTTTCTGCAAAACCTCTGATGCTTTTGCCACACTTACGCATGAATTTAAAAGCTATCGCAAAAAGATTGGGCTTTTGTATTTGCAACTATTAGCACTTTGAAGCCAAATGACTTCTAAAAATAACGTGCAGTGAGCCCTTTAAATTGCCGAGCGACTTGTAAAAGATGTTGCAAATGGTGCGTTGAAGTTTGGAGGAATTTTGTTCACTCCTATGCAATAACATGCAGTGCCCTGCTATGCTGCAGGACCCTTGAAATCACGTTTTCTTTGATATGCCAAAATGTGCCCCCTCCATAAACCCTGATTTACAAGTCGACGCATGGTAACTGCGCATTTTGTCACAGCTGACTAATGGTTTAGACACTGATATCTTTGTTTATAGCTTGCACTTGGGTTCACTATGGGTTGAAATATCAACACTGGCCTATGAAGCGAACTTTCTTGACTTGAAAGGCTGTCAGTGGCGTACTGTTCCTATGTAGTTCGTACAAAATTAATGCTAAAAAATAGGAGATATTCACAAAAATCAATGTTTACAGCTACAGGAGGGCCCACAGACATGCCTCTTGTACTGATGGGTTAATCTGTAGGGGTTGTGGGGTAGTAACATGGAATATACAGTTGTCAGTCTACTAAAAACATGTTGGGCACCCTTGAATGGCTGGAATTTTATATAGTAGTCGCATCATTGCTTTAGATCAGTTGTGCTGTCACTGTAGATGATCATATATCAGTGGCATCAGGTTTCTGAAACTGTGTAGTGATACAGGGGAAACTAATAATAAGGACTGTTGTAGTTGCTAGCAATGGCCAGGAAGAAGATAAACCCACCGAGATTTAAGGTGCCTTCTGGCGAGGAATTTCATTGAGTAAGCAGCCAAACCACTGATTTAATCATACACCGATGATCAATAGTTGACCATTTTAACAAAGTGTAACTTTAGCAAGCACAGATGATCTCCCTGAGGATGGTGTGACTGCACTGAAACATGTTGGAGCTATGTTCTTTTAAGGCAGTCACTTGTGCATTCATTGGTGAATAATAATCTGTGAAAGTATCAAGATGCATGGTACAAATATAAAAAAAAAAAAAATCTCAAGATGCTTATTTCTGCAGAAGTGTGCCATTGATTTTTGATCCCATGCAAATTCAGTTTTGCGAGGTTCGTGATTACAGGTTAATAGCAGTAACTAAATGTAACTATACCTTGTATGGTAGTGACCAGATTACTTGGTACTTGAGCTTCAGTTGGCATGAGATAGCAAGGTGCACCTTGGAATTGCCAAGAATTGTTACCTGTGTGGCAAGAACATTCACAGCATTGGGAGTTATGTACATTGCCTCAGTCCCTGTGGCAGTTTTTGGAACAAACCTCTGGCTGGTGCGCGTGCAAAGTGTCCAATCGAAGTTGGTGCCAACAGTTGACATGTAGCTTGGTGTCAAGTGTTTGCACAATGCCACCTGTCATTAAGTAGTAGTAGTATGAGATGAGGTGCTTTGGAGCTTGGTATATGTGTGGGTTTCCTGCTACTGGAGCTGCCATTTTCAGAGTAAAAAAGTGTTTGGTTCATTTATAGCAGACTATATTTAAAAGCCCGAGTTTTGTTGACCACATGAGCTGTTATCTGAGGGCTGTGTGAGAGAGAGACTGCATAGTGCCACATCTTCAGCAGGTCTCCATAATCAGTGAAATTTGTAGAATAATTGGTTCCACTTTATAGCAGTTATATTTGTCAGCTGGAGATTGTCCGCTGTTGCCCTCCTGCGTGACTAGTCAACCATGGTATTCATTAATGCCTGGTGGAACTGATTTGTACTTCACCCCATCCATACCTTTCATGTTTTAATAATGTGGGCCACAAGCAAATATTACCACCAAATCATGAGAATTCCTGGATGAAAAGGTATCCTACTTATAGTTAAATTCAGGACTTGGGATATTTCCTAGTGGGAGTGGGGGGGAAGGGTGTGCACACAGGATGTTCCCTAGACTTAAGGGTACATGAGGGGACTATTTAGGTGATCTAGCATCAGTAGTAGTATGGGAAGGTATGGCCTGGATTAATCTTCATTCTGTTGGAGACTAGTGGTGGGCATTAGTGAAACTTTGACATCTGTACAGTGTAGTGAATTTTGACTTTTAGAGGAACTAGTACCTGTTGAAAGATTCTACTTCTCCCCAGTGATAGGAGGTTTCAATGTGGAGTTTGCCATAACAGTTACCTAACATATTACCTTTGCAATGATTTTGGTTAGGCTGGTTCCGGATTTTTATGTGAATTAGTGGGTCTGTTTTGTCTTGATTTAAAGTGACATACTGAGAACATGTCAAGTGCACAAGTACAGAATGTTGATGGATACTCTTAAAGATGTGGTTGGGCTGAGAAACCTCCCCCATTTTTGCTGCAGTATGAGATGGACACTGAAATGTGTTACAACCTGTGTAGGGATCAGATCTGTGTATAAGTTGAATTGAGTGCCATAAGCATAACTGCCAGTAGTAGGTTCTGCTTTAGCATTGTATGATGTGAGGCAGTTTTAACCGACCATACTCCAGTGCACATCAGAACGTTGACAATGCTTTCTGTGCATGTTTGATCCCTAGGTTAGCCAAGTAGAGCAAAATGGTGCAGAAAGTGGGGTATGTGGTGTTCAGCCATGAATAAGGTTGTTTTTTTTTTTTTTTTTTGAAAATGATTGAAGGTTTAGTTGGTTTGTTGTGCCTGTCAACATAAGTGATTAAAGTTTTGCTATTTTGATATGAACTCATAATCTCGAGCATCTGGAGAAATCTGTGGTTTGACATTTTGACTGACATCATTTGCATAGTTAGAAGCTGTACCTGATTTTTTTGAAGTGGTGTGTGCCAGTGTGATGTGTGACCGATATTGTGTAGCCCTTCATGTAACCTAATTTCATTGCTGGAGCTGATCTGTGCATGGACTAACCATATGCATTGATTTATAAGAATGGGAAGTGTTTTATCAGTTGCACACATATCTATTGTGCTTATCACGTGATTAAAGAATTTTTATCACTGGATGATTTTACTTTTTCCACCCAATTCCTTTGCGTTGTACCTCATTCTTCAAAATACCAAGGAACGTCGGCCTATTGTGGAGAGGATATTGCCAACAGTGTAAAAAGGCTGTGCCAGACTGCAGAGACGTTTGTAGGTGGGACTTAGATTTCCGTGGCTCACGCAGTATGCGGTATTGAAGCCGAGCCGTAAATAACGCTCGGTAGTAAAGTGATAAGTGCTTCGCAAGTCATGGAACTGCCGATGAAGGGGGAATTAGAGCGAATGCGTCGGAGTATGTAACTTGATGATACGCCAACCTAAGCCGCAAAATATCCCGAAGTCCGGAATGCGCGCAGTTTATAATGTATACAAGTGAGATTCTGTTGGGATTTGCATATTTATACTTAACGAAGTTTGGTAACAAGGGGGATGGGTTAATTTCAACCAGTATTAGGGATCAGCGGTTCGTCTGAATTATGTTGGGCGTATTGCAGTTTGGTACATGGTAGCCAATGAAGGTATGTATAAGGACGTTACAAGTTTGCATGTAATGGGCGATTATTCCAACTAGCTGTTGAAAGAGCGCCGCTAGGCAGAAATGGGCCTTGAACTTCAATAATTTCGTGATGCATTGTGCGTGCGCGATAGTTAATAGCCGCTCGACCACGTGCGGGAAGTCTGCGAATAATGTGACTGCACACGTGAGGAGTGTAACACCCCGCCCTCCCCAAACATAGGCTTGATCGGAAGTTCAGCGGTGTATTTTCGTTTTGTTAGTTCTCCACAAGTACGTGCAGTAGCGCTTCTCGCAGCCACCAGATGGCAGGCGGAACATGAACTGTACTGCATCCGCGCTCTTAATAATGGGAGTGCGGTTTGAGTAGCCGTCAAAATGACGACGACTGTCAGCTGTCGCTTAATTGATATTGTACGTACTGTGCAGTTGAGAACAAAATGAATTAGCTACTGCTATTAGTTGAGTGACGTGTCGGTCTTAAAGTGCAGAGACAGCGGATGATTGGTTGGCGGGAAATTGAAACGTGTTCCGTTGGTAGAAATGAAAATTGATGTCCCATGATGCATCAATAAAGCCGCCACTTTTCTGCGGGAAAGTTTTATACATTGAAATACAGTATTTGAGTTGCTGTTGTCAGTGGCGTACCGAGGGAGAGGGGTTCAACCCCCCTCGAAATTTCGAAGGCCTTCCAAAATCGTGTCAAACTCATCCCGATTGTGATAACTGTTAAAAAAAATGCTGAATTTAGGACGCCAACACCCCAAGATGTTCGGAAAAAAGGCAGCAAAATTCTAAAACTACCTATGTTCGCAATTGTTTTACATTAGCAATGACAAATAAATTGGTTGTCATCATAAAGTCTTAAAGTACCAAAAATTAAGACAATTTTACTATATGAAATTAAATGTCTTGTACCAAATTACAGCTGCCTCCAGAACCCCTGACTAGGGGGCTGCCGCCCCCACGTTCCCGTTCTCTGTCCTCAACTGAATTTTTTTGAACCCCCGGAACAAAATTCCTGGGTACGCCACTGTCTGTTGTCATGAGTTAAGTGTGTGTCTTGTAGGTAAGTTTGGTGTTAAGTACACGTGTAACTTTTTTTTTTTTTTAAAATTGACAATGAATTGTTGGACTGTGTGAGTTGATACTACGGACTAGCCTGTACGGGCGTGTAGGTCAACGTCCATTATCGCCATTCGCCGGGGTTTCAACAACAGCCTGTGTGACTGAATGGTGAGCAGTGTATGATTACGCTTGTACATCCGAACACTTTCATACTGACGGTATGTATTTCTGACGAACCTCCTTTTACAGGATAGAATATTGCTCTGCTGGATCGATTATGCTAGCAACTTCACGTTGAAATTTCCGCGGGTTTTATATTACAGAGTTTTAAATTGCTATAGACGGATAAAGAGCGCTCTTCGTATACAGATCGCATAACGAAGTGGATGTGTGTTCTGAGCAGAAGATTCAGGTCTCCCGCGATGTTACTGAATCGTTGCGGCTGTAGTTCCCGATGGTTTGAAGTATGGTAGTGCCATCTGGCTACGAAGACAGCGTCTAATCCCAGAACACAGGCTTACCTCTTTAGCGACACCGGTGCGCGAACCTTGCATCTGAATTTGAGAGTACCTTTTGTTATGGCAGTCTTAAGCCATTTCACCATATTCGACATGAGTGCAGCACAGTAATTACTGAGAGGGATTTTTATACCAAGTATCTTCGTGTGGAAACGACTTGAATGCGACGCGTTAGTGTATCGTAAGTGGGGCAAAGGTAAACTGCCTCTAATATCACGAAGGCTTCAGTGCCGGTCTTAGCAAACGCGGGGCCAGATTGCGATTCTCATGGCGGGCCTTTGAAAGTTATTGTGCGAGGCACAAAAAGGACTATTGTTTTGTTGTATAAACGTGAGTTTTTATGAGAAATTAAAAAGGTCAGTTTTGATAGTTTTTTATTTACTTTTAATCAAGCAGTCACTCAAAAATATTTTGTATTTAATCTAAAAAAATTTAGACCTAACGATTCTGATTATTGAAACTGACTTGCTTTCTGCCACCAAGCGCAACCAATTTTATTTGTCCCGTCAATAAATGCTACGTGTTTCGGTCGTACTGACCGTCCAAGGCATTAAATACATGATTTTAAAACTCGAAATAAAATGCACATATATTTTAAATATGCGAGGTCTCACCAATTGCAGTAGTCATAATAATATTTACTTAGCAATTAAAATGTAAATATTTTTAATTTCTTTTATTTCGTGTCTATCCTGTGTGTCTTCATGTTCTTCTAAAAGTTGTTAAAATCCTTATTTTAACTCGCGGACTTACCGCCTGATGTTCCTGTGAGCGATCATAAGTTCTATTTAACATAAAAAAATGGTTCTTCTTTGTTTTTGTTTATTGTCTTCCATGTCTGCTTTTTACGATTTTGCGCCCGACAGCGAAGCCTGTCAGCACTATTTATATTGGCATTTTCTTGGTATATAGTAAATTTTTAAATCAACAAAAGATTGCGCTTGTTGTTATCGTGTGTGTGGCAGCTGCATACTGAGTTCTGATTTTTACAGTCAGGATGGTCAGTACGACCGGAACATGTAGCGTTCGGGTTGACCGCAACACTTGGTATGTCACTTTTCATATGATAAGGTACGGTAAGGTACGATATGCCACAACGGGATGAATTGTACAAAACAAAAATTCAAACCTCATTACATTTTTCTCGCTTTTGTTCAGCGAAATCTTGCACGATGTTCTCCAATTTTAAATATGAAATCAGCCCGACAGTTTTGTGCGGTATAACAGTGCGTACTTTTAAAACTGCTAATGCTGTAATGCCCCACGATCGCGAGGCCGGATTGTGTCACATTGGTCCAGTCGGCACTAGATACAGGGGATTGGTGAACCTAACCCGCCGGTCCCTTTGTTCTAGGTGGATAGAGCATGGCCACCCTGCAGCACCCATTGAGTAGAAAGCTACGCAGTACTAATGCCGGTCTGGACATTTTGGACAAGAGAGAAATTTCCAACCCTTATCTGGAATCGAACCACGGATTGTCCAGTCCGTCATCAGAACTATACACTGCAGTGTGTTGTGTGGATGAACACTACGTTCCAAGTGCTGTGGTTACGTTGTGTGATATTCAGAGTGCACTGAAGTATTGTGCTTGAATTTCAGGACAAGTAGCGATTATTCCCTGAAACTGCTGTAACTTTCCAACCCAGATGGATTGTGTTTGCTGCGCAGTTCAAACTGCATATTTTAATTCAAGTTAATGTCAGTCTTTAGAGGATTAATTAGTTTCGGCGTATTGCGTGGCATTGTGGGAGCAAGCAGTTTTAATTTGCACCGTAGGGCCTTCCTGTTGTTGTATTGGTGTGTGTGTGTGTGTGTGTGTGTGTTGTGGTGTGTGAGTGAGTGTGTGTGTGTTTGTGTGTGTGTGTGTGTGTGTGTTTGCTGGTGGGGGGCGGCACGTGTGGCGTCTGTCCACACTTCCAGCTTTTAGGCCTCATTCACACTGTAAGCCGAGCCGAACCTGACCGGACCGAGCTGAACCGGGCTGAGCGAGTGACTATTCACATTGCAAGCCGGGCCGACCCGAACTGAAAGCAGTGCAGCTGACATTTCTGAACTGCGAGGATGTCGAACCAAGTGCATTTATTTTCATTAATGGACAATATTTGGTGGAGAAGCCTCTTATATACTAGAAAGAGACGTTCCTGGGTGCACAATATAAGCCTGAAAGTCTCGGCCAGTTTCGTAATCGTATAGATGACTTAGTTAAAGACGAAGAAAGGTTTTGGGGGTTCTTCACAATTAGCTCAGACACATTTAAGTATATTTTAGAGTTAATTCACACATCAATTAAGAAGCAAAATACAAATTTTCGAAAGTCCATTAGCCCTGAGTAGCGGCTCATGGTGACACTGACGTAAGATAAGAACTGCAGAACAGGACCATAATTGCGTAATATATTTATTGTAATGTTTGGTGTTATTATACGTAACAATCTGTTACGTGAGGTAAGACATTATTATAACTGTATGTCTATTTGTCAGTTCAGTTAAATGTTCTTTAATAACCGTGAACTTAAATAGGGCAATGATAAGGAACCCACAAGTGTGGGATGTTGGATAATGGAAAAACAAGTAGCTTCGAATACAACACAGTTGTTACTCGCTGAAAGTCTGGAAAAATGATTAGGCCGTCAAGTGTTGGCCTCTTTCTCCTTGATTCGATCTTCCATCCTCGTAATGAAAGAAAGAGCTGCATTTGAGATGAACTGGTGCTACTTTGGGTCCCTTTTTGTTTTTGGGTCTCCTGAAATATCATCTCTCGAATTTTCACGCGGAGGAACATTTGCCTGTCCTCTGGAAGTCTGTTTCTCTGGGAACCTCCCAGAGACTCATCAAGAAGTGGTATGTCATGTCCGAGTCCTCACGTCCATTGCCCATTGACTGCATCAGATCAAGTTTCTTCCTTTCATTTTCTATCATCGCTTCCTCCAATGCGCGCGTTCCAGTTCTAGGCCTCGACCTTCGCTGAGCAGACGACCGAGACGTCTCCGATGGTGCTGGTGTGTTTATTGAATTGTCAGCAGAAGAGCATTCAGCAACGAAATCATCGTCAATACTAGTGCAGATGTCTTTTTCAGGCTCTGTTGACTCCCGATCAAGTTGCTTAGATTGCAATTGCATGTTGCTTTCCATTTTTCTAGCAGTCGAAGTAATTTTAAAAAAAAAGCAACATCCTAAATCACCTCCACTGAGACTCCCTTTTGCTGGGAGATAAACCAGGATCTCCCGATTTATTTGCATCCATTCTGTTGAGTTCTGCACAGAAGTTGTCCCTGAGATGTTTCCATTTGTTCTTCAAATTTTTGCCTGTCAAATAAAAAGCATGGGAATGCGTTTTCATTACGTGTGTAAATGCAGGATCTTGTCAACCGGTGCGTCTTATGCAGCCCTGGCAGATTCCTTCAGACTCGGAATTTCTGCTGTTCATTACATAATCAAAGAGGTTTGTGAAGCTATTTGGAAAACCATGGCCCCTCTTCATATGCCTGTACCTACAACAGAAATGCTACTTGCGATGTCAAACGAGTTCTATCTTATGTGGAATTTTCCGAACTGTGTAGGCAGTACTGATGGAAAGCATATACGGCTGAAATGTCCCATCAAATTCAGGCAGCATGCACTACAACTATAAGCATTACTACTGTATTGTGCTTCAAGGACCTGCCGATGCCCGGTATAGATTCATTGCCATTGATGTTGGTGCTTGGAAAGCAATCAGACGGTGGGATTTTTCGTCACATTTCGCTGTATCAGTTTATAAGCAGCAATAATTTCAATATGCTTCATGCTAAGAAACTACCACTGTCAGATGTGGAACTTCCGTTTGTGATACTAGGGGATGAAGCATATCCATTGCTTAGTTACCTTATGAGGCCATATCCCAGAAGACAGCTTACTGAGTGTCGGAGACTCTTTAATTACCGTCTAAGCAGGGGTAGGAGAGTGGTTGCCTTTGGAATACTTGCATGTAAATGGAGAATATTAAACAAGCCTATCGAAACATCTCCTAATATGGCGGACAGGATTGTAAAATGTATATGTGTTCTGCACAACACAGTCATAGAACGAGAAGGTGCAGATGAGGCATCTCTCTTGGAATTACAAAACCTAGAAGATTCATTCAGTACCAGTATTGACGAACCTGAACGTCAAGTCACACGATCTAATAACAGATCAAATTTGAGGGCAAGAAGGATAAGAGATGCATTCACTGTCGACCGCCTGAAAACAGTCATTGATTGTAACAGTGCGGACTGATGTGTAATAGTGACGAAATTATGTGTGATGGTCGTGTACTGTGTCTGATAAATGATAATTAATCGTAAATTACTTTTTGTATTATTCCCTCAACACATGACATGACTGAATTGCAATCAATAAATCAAAAAATAATATTTTTGCCTACAAGACGAGTCACATTCAGCAGCCACTTCTTCCCACAGTTTCCGTTTAAGGTCTCTGTTTTGATAGTTTTTGTCACTTTGTTCCCACAAAGCCGGTCTTAAATACATAGCACTGATTAAAACTTCGCAATCCAATGTATTTGCACTCATTGCCAAAAAAAAAAAAAACACACGCACTTCAGCTCCAGGAAGTTAGACCTTTTGCGTAACAGAATCGGTCGTCGGCTGGCGAGTGAAAACAAACATCAGCCAGTGAACACGCTCGGTCCGGCTCGGTTGGGCGTGCAGTGTGAATGCTTCCATTTCATAACGTAAGTTTGTTTTCCAAGCCGAATCGGTCCGGTTCGGGTCGGCTCGGCCTGCAGTGTGAATGAGCCCTTAGTGTGTGATGCGAGCAACAGATCCTCGAAATGTATGCAGAAGTTCTGTTAGCATCCTCGCATAGCGCGCTTACTGTCTTTGTGTCCGTCCGTCTGTCAAAAAGAACTTCGAACCGCTGAACGGATTTTCTTGTGAGTTTACGTTTGTTGGTAGAGTCTAGTTTGTTACTGTCGCTGGTGCCTGTCCGGCCTCAGAAAGTTGCCCATCAGCTGTATTATTTGTAACTGTACGAAATTCAAGAGGACGTACTTCGGTGGGCATCAAAGGCGTAACTTACATCCCAAGTTTCTTCAGAATCGGTCACTCCAAACGGCGAAGTTGAGGCGCGCGCACACGTTTGCTGATGCCATAAGCTGGATTTTTTTTTTTTCTTTTCGAGAAGAGACGTGGGTTAAAGTGGGTTATGAAGTTTGTTGTTGTGGCCTTTTGAATGGGGGTTGCTGCGGAAGGGGGAGTTAGGGAGGGAGGGAGGGAGAACTGGGGACTGGAGGAGCTGCACGGTGTGTGCCGGGTCGGGGCATTTAGCAGACGTGCAGGAGAAGGGAAATATATACGGGTTTTGGTGGGGCAAAGCTGAAGGAAAGAGCCCACTTGGAAGACCCGGGCGTAGATGGGAGGACACTGCTAATGTGGATGTTAAAGTAGTAGGATTTGGGGACGTGCACTGGGTTGATCTGTCTCAGGACAGGAGTAACAGGTGAACCGTCAGGTATCGTAATGTATGGGGAATTTGTTGACTGCTGATTAATTATCTGCATAGAGTTAACTGATCGTGGTGCACTTTCAAGTTGCTAGTTTTGTTCGAGATCCTGAGGAAAGCCATGAACAAACGCGCCACTGCAAGTGACTGAACCCCTAACCCCTAAGGTTCAGAGCAGCAGGTTGGTCGTTCCTATGCACATATTTCATTTATGCTTTGTTGGACGGGCATCAGACGTTGCTGTGATGAACGCTGCCAGCAGCTGTTCGCCTGAACAAATCACAGTTACTGTTATTGCGTGAATTGGAGCTTGAACGGTATTGAGTATAAAAATGAGGAGGGGAAATGTTTGTGTATGGAAGCTAAATACCTCCAGATTAGCGTGTATGAGGCTAAACGAAGACGTTCTGAAGAGTTTGTCTTTTCTTGCTGCTCCCCTTCTGATATTCGAGTAATTGCAATGCAGTGAGGCAGAGGGTTGTAGCCACACTGTCCGTCCCTCCGTCTGTACATGCCTAACAAAATTCGTATCTCTTGTGCAGTATCTAAGGCAGTCTAATGGCGACCAGACTGCCGGTCTTTCTTTTCTTTTACTTTCGTAGAAGATTGAACGTTCCAGCCACTCGAGTCGTATCTGATATAGCAGCGTTCAACTTTTCAAAGACTAATTATAACCCCAGTTGTACAATCTGAAGGCGGTTTATTCACGCTGTGTCTGCTTTATAACAAGAAATGCAAACACACTCGGTCTAGACACAATTATATTTTACGGGTAAAACCAGCTACAAGTTTCGGCCACAGTCGGTAGCTATCATCAGGCTGATCACACATAGCCTATATAAAGCAAATATTTACAGCTGCGTTGATGGTTAGAGACCTCCAATCTTACGAACATATTGTTATGTAATATTAAATTATAGATACATATGTATATGTATGATTATAGTTAAGATACATATTTTATGTATATTACATAACACTATATTCGTAGGGTTCGAGGTCTCTAACCATCAACGCGGCTGTAAATATTTGCTTTATATAGGCTATGTGTGATCAGCCTGATGATAGCTACCGACTGTGGCCGAAACTTGTAGCTGGTTTTACCCGTAAAATAAAATTGTGTTTAGACCGAGTGTGTTTGCATTTCTCCTCTCTCTCTCTCTCTCTCTCTCTCTCTCTCTATATATATATATATATATATATATATATACCAGCCAGTTAATGCTGTATAGGGAAATAATCGCTCTTTGTTCTGAGATCCACACAAAACATATAAATACAGTGAGTGGGCAGAACGTGGGATTTGAGAGTTTTAAACTGGCGGTACATATAGTGACCGCTGGGCTTTAAACGGGTCGGAATATAAATACACGGTGTGATGCGGACCGTGGATTGAGCAGAGCGCAGTAGCCTACGGTGACAGCTTGTGGAGGCCAGTAATGAAGATACGTGCGTGATGATATTGACTGGTTGTGATACTGCGTGCTTCTTGTAATGAATCGGCTTTAAAACCGAGCGGGGCTGACGCTTTGTGATTCGAGACTCATGTGACTTGCTGTACAATAAATTGTTAACAAAGAAAATGGCGGATTTGGGAGAGGTAATTTAGATCTCATCACCTTACAGCTGTTCGGTTCCCGCGGTCCAGCATTCAGCATCAGTCCGTGACGTCATGAAAGCCACATTATTTGCGTCATCGCGAGTTGGTTATCCTGTGCCTGAGATTTATCACAGACCAGCGCAAGATTTACAGAATTCCGTAGCTGCCTTGCATCAAATGCCGGTACTGCGGCTGTTAGCACAGCCACTCGTGCAAAAGGAATTCAGTTCAGTAATGCTAACGGCAGAACTCATCTGATTTTGACCTATTAACAGTTTCACATGCAAATTGTGTCTCATAACGGTACGTTACAGAACACAGGCAACCAGACGTAGTGCTGCCTTGCACGTTACGGCCTCACCAGTGGCCACTATATATATACCGCCAGTTTAACACTCACAAACTCCACGTTCTGCCCACACACTGGATTGATGTGTTTTGTGTGGATCCGAGAACAAACAGCGATCACTGATTTCGGTTGATATTTGTCTCTACATTTGCGGTGGACAAGTGGCACTGACACTGGTCTCTCCCCTGCCAGTATCATTCCACTATTGCTCCTGTCTTCTTCCCGTGTCTTTGGGTTTCTATCTTATTTTCCGACGTTTCGACAAATCGTAATTCTTCCATCTTCAAGGTCAATACTGCTTGACCTTGAAGATGTCCCTTTCGAACTGCAAGCCCAAGGACACGGCGTCACATTCAGCAACACCGCTGTGAGAACCTGTTACTGACTGCCAGGCGCAGGGACAGCTGCTGGATGACACCGATTGTGGAGATACTCAGCTGCCTTTCGCGTGATGCTTAATCGTGTTCCATCGCTGTTACCTTCCTTTAACAGTTGCTCGCGTGACCTGGCAACATCACTGTAATCAGTGGCAACAGATCCGGACTACTCGTGTATTTAAGAAGTGCTTGTGTAAATGGCATGCTGTCACGCCATGGACCGCGTTTTCCTTATGCAACGTTCAGATTGTTTTAACATTATTTACTCTCAAAAGTGCGGTCGTTCTGTGTGTACCGCCTGCTGTAACGTTGTATAAACGTTCTGTTCACACACTGTATTTGTGTCTTTAGTGTTGTTCTCAGAACAAACAGCAGTCATCTCCCTATACTGCATTGTTTGATTAGTCTTTGTGATGGTGGTGCTGTGTGTTTTCTATGAGATAGGAACTTGAATTGTCAATACTGCGTGCTTGGAAGATTGCATACTTATGGGAAAACCAAAATAATCACACATGCAAATAATTAATAATGGCTTTTCAAAAGTAACTTAAGTTACTGCACATGCGATGTGCACGAACCGTTACCAGAAGCTGTCGGCACAGCTCTGTCATTTTCGGCATATTGCCAAATGTACCGCACACAGCACGTGCTGTGCCCGCAGCTGCACACTGTCAGTCATAACATTCATTCCGCTGTGTTCCACAGCTGCAAATTTCAACAACAACACTTACAAATGACCAGTCAAACACAACTGTGCTTGCTTAATAGCTACATGTTTCGGTCAAAGGGCGACCATAAGGACGGTCTGTGAAATATTTAAAAAGAATACAAAAATGCAGCGTTTTTGCATTCTTTACCTTGAATTAAAATATTGTATTGTATAGATTGGCCTGATGATTGTCGACTTCTGCCGAAACACGTAGCTATTTAACAAACCGACCATTTGTATGTGTTGTTTTTGTTGTCGTTGTAACATTTTCATTTGCCTGACCAACCTTGTAGTCTTATCAGATGGAAAATTCAAAGACTGGGACGTGCTTCTCTCTGAGTACTAGTGTTTCCTGCTGTCAGTGTCACAGTATCAGCATTGCTCCATGCTCTGCCGTCAACGCAATATATACTGTAGACACCATGGCGCTGAGTAACCCCCCCCCCCCCCACACACACACAATGCCGCCTGTTTTTTTTATAAAAAACCGAAGATTTTTATATGACCGTTTAAATGTGAATACATTGCGTGAAAAAAGGGGGGAAAAAAGGAAATTAATTCATAAG
>Ga0136643_10001506_pt1 | contig 28632 bp, 17 predicted proteins | sample TergutLab28metaG_FD_96883 | JGI IMG/M metagenome (GOLD analysis project Ga0136643, IMG submission 96883) | Labiotermes labralis P1 segment gut microbial communities from Petit-Saut dam, French Guiana - Lab288 P1 (version 3) (version 3) | ecosystem: Host-associated > Arthropoda: Insects >... | reverse complement strand
TCCATCTTCAGGAGCTAGCGAGTACTTGTTGTGTTGTGTAGGCTGACTTGAGGCGTGCTGGTGCTATGTAGCGGGATTGTCTGTTGGTGATGTGGTATCCGAGTGTAGGCTGAACCACTACTCAACCTTTATTCAAATATCAAGATGATGCACGGTCCAATACGCATAAGATTATATTGTAATATTACAATATAATATTATAATCTTATGGGACCATTGTCGTATATGCGGTCCGTCGTTGACAGAAACGTCCTTATGCGACACATACCTGTATTGACAATATCTAGGATATTTACATTTGGGAATGTTGTAATGAGTATGTGTTTGTATGATTTACGAAAAATTGTGTTCTGACCCGTCACGTCTTTTAACTTTCGTAACAGCGCTGAGACGATCGATTTTCCTAGCAACATTTTTCCACCCTATATTCGTTCTAATGTTCCGTCCGCCCGCTTTCCAAGTCACGCAGCATAGCAGTTGAAAAAAAAAGGTAGTAAGTTTCCTGTTATTTATGAAACTGTCAACTGCAGAGTTTATGTGGCATGAGATGAGGGACTGTAGTCATTACGATGATACTCGGAAAGCCACCTGAAGAGATAACCCTTAAGTTGCAACAGTGCACATCCAAAATGGTGGCTCTCATAGAACTCTGATATCATGTGGATCGGAAGTAGCGTCTTTAAGAGTTCTGCGTCACAGCGTTTTAAGTAATATGTCACGGTCGAGCTTTTCAGCCCTTAAACGGGGGGGGGGGGGTTTCAGATCTAGGTTTCGGGGACCGGCTCTTAAATATTTGCATAGTACCACACCGAGCCACGAGTAAATATTTCCGCATTAATACTTTTAGTCTTCTTGTCTGTGTCTGTCAGTGCTAAATAATCTTAGAGACTGCAGGTCATTATAAATAAACAAATATGATCTGATGTTTATTGGACCGTGCATCATTGTGATAACTTAAAAATAAAGAACCAACTAGATGCCACTTATTATATTATCGTACTTCTTGTAGGCTCAACATGTTTCGGGCATTACTATGCCCATCATCAAAACCTCGCGACTATGTTGTTGATTACCACATTGGTCGTTTCGTTCTTGGTTTACTGTAGGTTGGAGGTTAGGTGCGGTTAGGCTGGAGTAGTGTCCGGGCTGCATGTCGGACACTACTCCAAACTAACCGCACCTAACCTCCAACCTACAGCAAACCAAGAACGAAACGACCAATGTGGTAATCAACAACATAGTCGCGAGATTCTGTTGATGGGCATAGTAATGCCCGAAACATGTTGAGCCTACAAGAAGTACAATAAAATAATAAGTGGCATCTAGTTGGTTATTTATGCTTCAGTTAATTAAACATGATATTGAAAGCTAAGTAGCTACAAGGAATTTATTTCTCCTTGAAAATGTAACAGTCGTTTTGATAAGAAGGAATACAGCAGTACCGAACATTCCTTTAAATTCTAGTTTAAACTGCTCCCTGTAAATTCTCCATCTCCTGATATTATCAGAAATAAAAACAAATAATTTGGTTTCTCACATATGTCGTGGAACGCGTCATGCGTTCAATTCTGTAATTCCGTTTCACCTAATTTATTGCCGTTGTTGTAGTGTAGAAACATCCACTGGGAAGAACAGGCGTGATACTGGAGATGTCTGCCAGTGCGATGTCAGTGTTTAAGGTACGAGAACTTGGGGTGGTTGGAAATGGCTTAGCATTGTTGACAGAGACGGGCTTTGAGTAATATATGTGATGAACATTCGTGTCTTACTATTACACTCTTAGTTAAACCTTGAAAGCACATTGATATTTACAAGTACCATCTGCCTTAACGTTAAGGAACTGTACTTTTCCTACACATTGTAATTATATATATATACTATTTGATAAAAAAAATTGCACAATGAATGATACATAATGATTAATTATTTACTGTTTGTCACTGATTATTTATTTATTGCTTGTTACTGATTATTTATTATTGATTGTGAAATTTGTTTGATCCAGTGCTGTATAATCCATCTATTGCGTGGAATATGGATTATGAAGTGTGACTATAAGTTTCCTATGAATACTGGATTTTGAGTTTCCCAGAATATCTAGACAATCAGCACATGAAGGTGGTAAGGTTACGAACTGGCTACCTTTACCCCAAGAGACATCCAAAATACCAGGGCCATAGTGCGGCTGGAAGAAATAAGTAAAAAAAAATCTCAATGACTCAATCAGGAAAAGAATCCGCGACCTTCCGTCTTATAGCGCAGTACCTTGACCCACTGCGCCGCTCGAATAAACACTTATAATTTTCTGACACTGCTTTAAGTGACTGGACTTTTAAATTCAGTAACAGTGTGTTACGTGCGAGGAAAGAACTGGATTTTAAATTTTAGGTTTGTTTGACTGTGCATCTTCATCGTGAAATAATGTGAAATGCCAACTTGATGCAACAAGGTAGTTTTATTGACGTATCTTTAGCTCGACATGTTTCAGGTACATACGTCCATCATCAGGAGCATTAGATGTTGAGTTGCAGCGTAAGATTTTCTGCACCGAGTTTCTGGACGGATAGTGGTCTTGAGAGCCGCTGTGTGCGGTGCGGATGGTGCCGTGCGACTCTCACGGCACCATCCGCACCGCACACAGCGACTCTCAAGACCACCACCCAACCATAAACTCGGTGCAGAAAACCATACGCTGCAACTCAACATCTAATATTCCTGATGATGGACTATGTACCCGAAACATGTCGAGCTAAGAATATGTCAATAAAACTACCTTGTTGCATCAAGTTGGCATTTCACATTATTTCATGCATTTTAAATATTACATAGGTGAATTTAATGTACAAAAGTGTAGTATTATTGGAAGCTGCAGTGGGTTGTTGAGCAGAATGTGCCATGCAATTTATAAACAAATAAATCAATATTAAAGATGTTTAGACCGATGATCTGTAGGTGTAATTATGTCAAATAATCCCACCTGGTTTAAGAAAAATAATTTGGTATTATGTCGACTGGTTGTGTTTGCCTCACACTAAGCAGCAGTAACACATTTGTGAATAAGGAGCTGGAATTTCAGGTTGCATAAGACGCAGGAAACTTCTTGGTTAATTGAGTTACTCTTAGCTTCTCAAGAAAGACTCTTTTCCAAGGCATTATTTAATTAGGTGCACTTCATTTAACGCAGTTAAATTTCAAGTTGTGTTCCTGCAAGCTTCGTGTATCTTTATGTATATACCGTATAAGGAGAAGTTTATCTCTTTTGAAAGTGTTCGCTTCACCCACGCTACAAATGTCTAATAGTATTTAGTAAGAGACAATCATTGTATGCAAGAGGATACATTAATCATTCTTTTATAGTTTATGGTTCCGTGCATCGCTGATCTATAATCATAATTGTCCAACGAGATGCAACACAAAGCAGTCTATTTATTATTCTGCAAGTTCACCTTACATGTTTCGGGTGTCAACAACACCCATCATCAGGAGTACACAAAACTGTAACTACAGCCTCCGGTACTGGTCATATTTTTTGTGAAGCTATACAACGTGGCCAAGCTAGCTTGGCCACGTTGTGTACTCTGGCTGGTGAGTGTGTTTGACACTCGAAACATATAGAGTGAACTTGCAGAATAATAAATAGACTGCATCTCGTTGGACAATTATGAATATGGATTCTTTTACATATTTATTACCAACATATTTAGGTCTATTAAGATATCATCTTCTGGGAAAATATATATAAAATATCGGACAACGCTAAAGGCTTTCCAATTTTTGAAGTGTGTTGTTCCATAAAATTCGTAAATCGGACTAATTGCGTGTAAAAGAGCTCTTTCGTAAGAACCACGAAAGTCTTAAAATGATTAAAAACGTTATATCCTAAGGGGCACAATATTTGCAATAGACGTATAAATTTAAAACCACAATTATTAACAGTACACTTTATATTCTGTTTGAATTTTGACAAAGCCTTTCTTCTTAATTCCATTAGTTATGACAAAAAACGGAATATTTTGTTGAGAAATCTTGCATAATACAAGTATTACTGCTTTGGTTTTAGGCCTTCTAATGTGACGTGTCTTAAGTTAAGGCACATCAAGCACACTTGTTATTGAAGTTACTTGTATGAGTGAACTAATCAGAATAAAGCTCATGTTTGAAAGTTAGAAATACAAAATTTGAATGTAAATTATTTGTACAGAGATAAACTGAATTACATAAAACATCAGCATAGAAAAATCGGAAAGTTTGTGTCTATATGTGTACTTTTGTAATTACATTTTCTCTCAAATAGTTGGGTTACCAGTAAGTGCGTTCTAATGGAGAACCAAATTGGTGACTTAAAACTATCACTTTTGAGGCTTTACAGCGGTGTTGCTGTGGATTGTTTCTTCTTGGACATGACCTTGCATCACAAGGTAATCAGATCCGCCTCCCATTTCGTGGGCAAGTACTGCCTTTATTTTCAAGAGTCAATGCTAGAAGAATTTTTTTAAGGATATATTACATCGTGACGCAGGGTCTAATACCAGAAGAACGGAATCGTCAAAAGTCCCGAAAAAGTATTTAAATAATATTTCTTCAATTTGAGTAATTTGGTGTTATTTACGTCTATCTACATTGCAGTGTACATGGCACGGGTCAGAGATCCAGCTTCGTCGCATAAATACGTCTCTTTGTCCACACATCAAATGGAGTTACGTTGATTACTACAGCAGTGCGCACGTTTTCTAAAATTCTTGGTGCCACCGGAAAAGTCTAGGCGTGAAAACTGTGGCTAGAAGCTTGACTCGTACTAAGTACCCACGTAGTCGCCACGGCTGCCTGGTACCCAGGATTTGTACACCTCTATGCTAGCATATCCCAAACTCAATTTAAAAAGTAACAAAATTCACTCCCACAAATTGCGACTGTAAATTAATGCATCTATTTAAAATCATGCTGGTTTGAACACATTAAACTATTGTAAGGTTTTGAGAGAAACTTTACATATATGTGTTACAATTTTCGAAATCTGTTTCTACCAAATCGCGTTTGACCGCATTGTTTTCTCTCAAAATGCCTAGCATCTGCTACATTTCAATGATTGCACTTCACAGATATTGAAACCTTTATTAATTTCGAATTCTGTAAAGGAATGTGTCCCTGAAAATGGTTTGTTATAAACCAAAACATGTGGAAAATGTAGGTGTGAATAAATGAATATAGCTTTGTATTTCCTTTTGGGTACAATGGTTTTATCTTACCGAAAATATATTTGTTATTTCTGTGGGATTTATTGTTGGATTATAAATTTCGTTGCATAAATTTTGAGAATTGTCTCACTGGAAGTTACGTAAGAAGTGACTGTGTTAGAATTTATTTGAAAACTGACTGTGTCATTGTAAGTTGTTTATGAATTTAAAGTTTTATGGGAGTTAATTCAGAACTGTGTCACTGGTAGTTATTTTAGTACTGAATGGCTCATTGGAAGTTATTGCTAAATTTAAAGTTATATGCTTGTTATCTGGGAAATGATTGTGTTACTGGAAGTTACATTAGAACTGAATGTGTCATTGAGAATTGTATTGGGCGTCATTTGACAACTGACTGTGTCATTGGAAGTATGTGAGTATTGACTGTGTGACTGGAATTTAATATGAGATCTATGTCACTGGAATTCTGACTAACCGAAATGATCCACACCCAGCTACCTATAAATCCATTCACGCAATAGACATCCCAACAAACGTAGCTTAACAAACGCATGCAAATGATAATGATGATGGGATCTCAACATCGACACGCGGTTTGTGCATATTATATATAACTCTTATAACAAGAAAGTTATCAAACCTGATGATGGTCGCTATAGGCCGAAACATGTAGTTTTCTGTTGCCAATAAGCATAATCATTTAGCCAAATATTCATAGTTGTGTTTTTGACTGAATTTACCTCACCTTATATGTGTCACTGGAAGATTTGCTAAGCTTAAATTTATATTGTGGGTTATCGTCGAACTTACTGTTTCATCGCAAGTTAATTACGGATTGGAAGTTACTGTGGAAAGAAATTATGGGTTTACAGTGACACTGTAAATTACTTCTGGATTTCAAATTCCCTTGACATGTATTCGGCATAAGGTGGTGGAGAATTGCTTGATACTGCAGTCATACTATACCCAGTAATACCCCAACAGCTGGGGTGACCGTCTCTGTGTTTGAGCACGAGAGTCTATGAGCGTCGAATCGCCTACTATCGACAATAGTATATAGTTTACTGACGGGTGGTTGACCTCACTGCTGAATATTTGGTTGAACACTTCTAACTACGGAGTGCAAGCGAAGTTCTGGTCGTACATTTATCCAGTTAGGCTACGTTGAAGCATGCATGCGTTTGTGCACGTGGCAGTGTAAATTATTTATTTCGAATGTGGAAGTTGTAGCACAATGCATTTCACGCCACAATTAAACCTACAACATATAATTTGTGTCTAGTCATAATGTGTGACACAGGACATAAGAGGAGGGGTTCACAGTAGAATGAAAATTAAATTTTCAGATGAGGATACAATATTAGGATTATTAAGGGAATAGGCATGGTATCGTATCCAAAATTTTAAATTGTTTCTGTACTCAAGTGTCACACTGTGCAGCTAAACGTGTTGATGGAGGCATAGTTCCACGCATTCTTTATTTCTGCATTCTGTAGAATTGAGTGCCCAGCTTCATGTCCATGCCGCATTATCCCCAAGGAAAGAGTCCGCGGAAGTTTCTCTGTAAGAAACCATGTGGGTTCCAGGGTCCATTTGACAGTGTTGGGTTATGTGGATACGACGATTCATTGGTTCCTGGAGAGTACGGGTAATTTCTCTATAAGCTGGGTGACTAGATTACCTTCTTTAGAAAAATTTTAAGTCTTGGAATTAATAATTACCTATTTTTATGTATGTGCCTTGCGTCTTGTATACAGTTTCTATTTCAACCAACAATGCACAATATATTTTTTATCTTAACAATATTTATATTATAACATAAATATTGTCAAAATAATATATATAGTGCATTATTGGTTGAAATAAAAACTAAATTATTGCATATTTGATAACAATAATTTCTTATTAAATATCTCGAAAGGGTGTGCTGAAGTTTCTGTGTTTTTTTCAGTTACTCCAGATAGATGCTGGCATAGTTCACTCAATACGTTAACGCCCTCTTTCTTTCATACATTAACATACCATCCTAACGTTTGACGGTGTGATTTTTGAGATAATGAAAAAATTTTGAAATAAGTATAAGTAAAAAGAACATGTCTTGAAGAAGGCCATTTACGAACTGCAGAATCATTTATAGGAGTTGTCTATAACCTGTACGTGCAAATTGTGTACAATATGAATAACTGATATATGAATTTCAAGTGAAATATATGGACAAGGTTTTGTATTTTTTTCTGCAACTCCTCCTTACGGCAAAGCAGACTGACCATAACTTTTAGGCAGCTTATGACTGTCTGTGTTGTTGATGATGTAGAATGACGTGTGTGAATAAAATGAACATTTCCCTCTAACGAACGTGAGAAGAATAATAATCATCGTGAACATGGCCAAGAAAAAAAAATTGTTTTACTCCTGGGTATGAGCTATGCGTGTAATTGCTCCATCTGCATATTGCAGAATATTTAATATGACACTGGGATAAGTTAATTTGTTAGAACCATAGGGTGGTACTGAAATCACTCTGACGTAATTGAAACAACGTGTGAATATAATTTGCAATGGAATTAAATTATAATTGAAAAATTGCGTAAGAGTGTTTTAAAATTTACGAAGGGGTCTCTAATTTCATATTCACAATAGCGAACACGTTATTTGAACAGAGATAATATATCAATCATATCAAAACACAAGCAAAAATTTTATTAAATTTGGGCTGAATCCATGAGTATCGATGTCATGGCTGATCGTTATTGACTATCCTAATTTGTCCTGTCGAATAAAATCGAGACATGTCTTTTGTAAAATGAAGGGTAAGGCCGTATTAATACAACTATCACTCCTTCGCAGGTAATTCTGGCATGATATTTAATAAAGTGCAGGAAAAACGTGAACTTTATCTGTGAAAATGCTGCTAGGGATTTAGTAGCTGCCTTGTACATTGTGAATGTATTTGGCAATCCGGTGGCGAAACGTGAATATGCAGGGGTTATTTAGATGTAGCTATTATAGTATCGTGTAGTCTACTTGACTAAATAAAAATGTAACAAAATTTTGCTCTTCTTTTCAAAGGGAGAAATACTTTGAATTTTCATTGCATCTCCATGTCAAATTAAAGCCCCACGGTTGGGGGGGGGGAAGTAATTGTTTCTGTAAAAGTATTGGTATTTTTGGTCCAATTTACACGGTACGAGTGAGCAAATTTACATATATAGTAGGCGAATTATTCAGTAGTTTTAAGGTAGCGGGAGGGAGGAGCTGGTCGTTCTTCCGGAATGCTTTCTCTAAGCAGCAAACCGCAATCCAAATTTTATCGGGCTTGGCAACCTAAAAATTTATACATTCCTTGCACACTTATCTGCTGTCATTAACAAACATAACATTACTTGCCTTTTAATTCCCACCTATTTACTGCATAACTCAGCCAACAGGGTGACGTTTACAGCAAAAGACCAAAAACAAAACTGAAAAATGTGCGCGTGGGTAAAGCTTCCTGAGTTTTGACTTCCTTTTATTTACTCTTCATCCTTCATTCCGTGAATTATGATATATTAAAACTTTGGTAATACCAACAAATGCAAAATTCCACAATCTATGTATTTTTATATTCCTTTGCTCCTACCTGTTTCGGTATTGTCGCCATATTCATGGAGATTATACCAAAATTTCTTTAAAGCTTACTGCAATGAATGATTTACAGTAAATACGTATTTTTGTGATGGGGTTAGTGCAGTTTGCGATTAGAATTGCTATATATATATATATATATATATATATATATATATATATGTACATATATAATATAAAATATTGTTGTTAGTACGGTGATAATATAATTGTTAGTTGATATGATAAAAAGATGTATAATTTTCCGTTGCAAGTAGTTTTTGTTTACAAGCGTCTGTTCTTAATTTGAATTGGATTTCGTCCCATTATGGTGTGTGTTGTTTGGCGTGGATTGGGAGACTGCATTTTTGACATCACAAAAAATGCACATTTATTGTAAACTATTTATTGCTGTACGTTTTACAAAAAAATGGCGTAAGCTGTCTGAAGATGGCAACAATGCTGAAATATGTAGGAGCTAAATAGTAGGAAAATATATAAATTTTGGAATTGTGCATACGCTGGTGTTACCAAAGCTTCCTTTTATATACTTATCTCTTAAACCTTAAGAGTAATGGAAATATATGTTGACTATAGCATATACGTAGAATTAATTGTAAAACTTCTTTTAAGCCAATAAATACTTCACACTAGATGCGGTGATGTTATATGAGACGACAGTGTCAATGTAAAGCTTCCGTTACGATTTTCCAGTTTTAAGAAAATTAGAAAGCATAAAAGCATTTCCCATTGAAGCTCTTGATGTGGAGTTGCTTGAGATCCTTTCAGTGATTCCAGATTTGTTATACGAAAAGAGGCGAAGTAACATTTAATATAGCACATATTTCATAAAATAGACGCATTACCTTATATTTTATTTCGACTAACTGCAATTTTTAGCTCTATACAGTTCTATTATCTTGCAGTGAAACATCGTACATTTTTTGATCATACTTAGCTATCTTCATGGAGAATATTACCGACTGGAATTCTCATTTTGATGTAGGAATATATCATAGTCAACAACTCAGTAAACTTCAATATAAAACATTTAAAAGATTAATCAAAGTTATACATATAGAAGCTAAAATCAGGGTACAAATATAAATTAAGAGCAGACGACTCTTATTAAGAACTACATTTTCTTATACAATATGCCATTAACCATTTAAACGCCGAGTTAAATCCCATCTGCTATCTGCTGACATTATTAGCAGCTTACCATATTCTCCACTTTCGCAAGATAAGGGTTAATTACACTAATTTTGCCAAAAAAAATCTATAAATACAACCATATTCGATCGTATAGAGATCGGATTCCTATAAAACTAATTAAATATGATTAAACCCTGCGCGATGTTACAGAATGCAAATTAAATTTTGCTTTCTTATGATAGATTTGGTGTAAAACATACACTGTATTATGCAATCTTTGTGGACGTATCACATGTTGCGTAGTGGCATGCGATCCATGCTAACCCGTTGGCTACGATATGTTACTACATCGACTGAGGTTCCCTTTGTGTTAATAATCTCTCTGAAGATCTCTAAATTTAGCCGAAACATGTAGGAGGATATACCATACAATAAAATTGTACAGTGCTACTAATGTGTTTTGGTTGGAATAACACGTAATTTAGGAAGGGCATGCATTTAACAGGCGCAGTCCTCTACCTTTGTATTTGGAACGCACTAGAGTGTAGAGAACACGCTAGAAAATTGATTTTATCTGCAGTAGTCGGGAATATAGTCGAGAGGGAGAGACAGCAGCTATCTTTTGTTGAGCTCAAACGAATTTGTTCTGAAATACAATCCAGTTGTGAATTTTAGCTTATGAGTATTAAAAGAAAAGTGAAAGTGAGATTTGATAGGGTGGCAGAAGCAGCACAAGGAAAGTCATTGAAAGAACGTTAGAGATACACACACAGCCATAGAGATATAGCATGAAGGAAAGTGTGAGAGATAACATAAGAGAGATGATAAAAGAATTGGACTACAAATGGAAGTGCTTTCTGGGCGTGACGTTGTCTTCCACCGGAATGAGCGGTTCGCCGGTTTGCTGGCTGCATGAACACCAATTTCCCCTCCCCCATACAATCACAATCATTGATAAAGTGGACGTACATTTCTGTGTTATAGGCACCACAGTCCCGGAATGATATTATATTTTCCTCTCTACCGAATCTATTTCAACCAGACCGCATAAAAGCTAGGCCAGCCTTGTTGCTTCGCTTTCTTTTTGCGAGAATGCTGGTGGAATAAAAAGCCAGTATGTTTCTCAAAGCTCAGCCATTTTTTTTCCTGAAAGAAAATATATAATATGAGTCATAGTTTATGATCATGGTAACCCTTTATATACTACGACTTTCTCCCCCACATATTTCCTCCGCAAAGAGTTACAATATGATATGACCTTGTACCAACATATCGAATTCATCTCTAGCTTGTTACGGGTTCCACCTCCCAACGTGGCAAATAATGTCTGCTATATCTTTGAATTTGTCGAACGGAATGTTTGGGAGTGGGTTTACTAGTGTTTATGTTTTATTGAAAATCTAAATACTGAAAAACAAGAAAATATTGTGCCGATTCTGGAAGTCGTGTAGTCTATGGCGTAGGTCTGCGTCCCGCTCGATTGCTGGGAGCGCAGTTTCGAATCCCACTGAAGATATGGATGTTCGACTCTTGTTTTTGTTGTGATGTGTGGGTAGCGGCCTCTGCGATGGGCTGACCATTCGTCCAGTGGTGTCCTACCGGGCGCGTCTAATTGTTTGTGAACTAGAAACATCAACAATGAAGCGGTCTAGGCCCGATTTGGCCTGTTGGGCTGCAGAAAACTTAATTATTTTCATCTGTTACGTGTTTAAGAAATCATTAAACTTAAGAGTAAGATTCTTGGTTCACTCAGGGCAATAATAAGGATTTCTATCTTCTGGTATGTGCCACCGTGTGGTTTGGTACGTACGTACCAACGTTTTGGAGGAACCTACTGCTTATCGTTCAAGAGCAAGTAAGTTGGAAGCAGGCTTTTTTTTGGAAACTTTGGTGTATGTGTGACAAGCCACAGGACAGCATGTAGCAAAGAACTGAAGATTTAAAGAAAAACTGACTACAGTTTATATGAACCTCAGAAATGATATGGGAAATGAAGTAATGTAAACTCCACAGTCTTTCATATTAGCTGTTTATTATGATGGAAATCAGATCCAGCAGGACGGGGACATAGGGCTTAGGAGGCACATTGGCAAGTTAAATATTGTAGTTCGAAGTACGGCACCACTTGAGAGAGATAGGCATGATAATTTTAAAACGGATCTTGAAGAAAAAGCTTGTAACTGGGTAAAGCAGGCCAGGTTCATAACAAGTGACATGTTGCTGTGAACATTATAATCCATTTTCTGGGATTTTACGAGACGGGAAATTTCTTTGTCGTTTGAAAAAATTTTAAACGTTTTATGATACGATCCATTTGGTTGTCACCACTGTACTGCAAGTAGTACAAGTACTGCTAAAATTGGATTATTAACTGTAGGTCGGGGGTTCGATATAACGGCAGACCATGTGAGACTGGCAATAGAATTATTGGAAATGGGACAGGTTCCCCCCCTCCAAAAAATATTACTCTGATTTTTCGCTGTAAAATTGCAGCCAATAGATGATATATATTCATATTTATCTACCATAATTGTCGTATATTCTGGACGCTAAAAAGGTCACAAAATAACTCACTGTTTGAATTTGGACTAGTGATATAAAGACATTTATACAGAGAAAGTAGGGCTGAAAGGAATTTGGGTTGCAGAGAAGCAAAGAAGGAGCAAGTGTGCTCAAGCGCTATGCGTTTGATAGAATTTTGGAGGTGCGCGTTTCAACTTTCGGCCGGGACAACAACCCTTCTAACTTTTCGTAGTTTCTCTTCTGTCCAAGCAAACTCCGAAATACGAATTTAAATGAAGACGCAATCGCGTGCTTCCACTTCCTCCCCAGTTTAGCGTTTGAATCTGTATAGTCGTGACTTAGCCTACTGAGAGCTTCTTTAAGTTACATACAAAAATGTTAACGTAAATATTAATTTGTGTTCACCCACACAGAAAAAAGAAATTAAGGGCGTTCAGAAATCCACATATTATTAACCTTTTAAGGTTAAGTTCCTAAATATAACGAGAATCAGCTTTTATACTGAAAATATAGGCGGCAGGTTCCTCCGAAACTTTAGCATGTATGTAAGAAACTGCACGTAGTCACGTCCAAACCAGTCATAATTTTAATACCCATTGTTTTATTTCGTGTTACACCTTTATTTGAGCAGCCCGAAATGCTGCATGGCCTAAGGGCTAAATTTCGAATTATACGTCCAAATAGGGATTAGACGGTTTACAGCTGCTGAGCTAATTACTGTCAGGGTCATACAATAGAGCACCACGTCATAGCCGGAGAGATGTGTGGATTAGGAGTGAAATGCAGGGAAAGGAGGGATCAGAATGCAGACAATTGTGTTGAGGTGAACTGTGTTTTACACAAGCATTTGCTTCGAGAGGATGCGAAAAACTTTCCATTAAGTGAAGACTACTAAGCCCTAGACGTAATGCCATATGGCTCAGGTAGGACTGAGCTAAGTGATACATTAAGGTAAAATGATTTCGCCAATGGCCTTGTCTCTTTTTCGCGTATTCACTTGCTCCCTTAGAATATTATTAGAAATGATTTGAAACATTGACTTCATAATGTATATTTCAACTACATGTGAGGATATAGTTTAAAAAGCTGAAGCATAAATTTCGTCTTTGTAACATTTAAAAATCTAGAATTTACATCGCAGAGAACACACTGGGTCTTAATTGACAATGCGAGGAGTTGCATAAAATAATCGATATTTATTCTGACGACTCTACGAAAGAGAGAAGTGTACCAGATGGATAAAACGTGACTTTTTTGTGTAACTAAATCACGTGGTGCGCATTGCAAGCGTGTGCTTTGTGTGTTTTAGGGCATAGTTGCAAAAAACTCTTTTACAGCTTAAATCTAATAATAGCAAATTAGTGAGGTGTGAGAAGGATGTAATAAATTTAATTTCGTAAAAGTATTTTTCATTTTTGTGGGGTGAACTGAATGAATCGCATTCCACAGCCAGTCCTTGTGTGTCACAATTCTACACCACAGCGAGCACACTGTGTCTGCACACAGACACAAACCAACAAAAGCTGTTTAGGAGAATATTTTATGTTCATTTTGTATATTATACGAAACACATATCTTAAATAGGCAGTGCGGGCAACATGCAGCATATCTGAATACTGTAGCATGTAATATGCACAGCAGCCATTGCACTTGAAGGGTTAATTTCATGTAGGGTTTTCATACGCTTGTAGTTTACTCCATAACTGCTAAAGCAGTGTTATTCGGAATATTTGAAAATGACACAATTAAAAATTTGGGTTAGCTCAGTCGATATAGAATTTAGGCTGCGAGCTGTTTGGCCGAGGGATTATGAAATGTTCGAGAAGATTAAGATATCATTTTCTTCTCCGAAGAGTCCAGACCAGAACTGGGCTCCAGCCACTCTCATGTTGAATGGCTTTCTGGAGCTCCTTCCCTGTGGATAAAGCGGCTGGGGCTTGATGCTGACCACTCATCTCCATTTAGTGCCGAAGTTAAGAATTAAGGCAGCTATATTTCCACCTGTCCGATCTCAGTGGCGGCGCGGTCTAAGGCGTGGGTCTGCGCTCGCGTGCTGGGATTGCTATTTCGAACACGGTCGGAGGCATGCATGTTTATCTCTGGTGAGTGCTGTGTGTTGTCAGGTAGAGGTCTGTGTGTCGGGCTCATCATTCGTCCAGATGAGTCTTACCGAATGTGGTATGTCCCAGTGTGAATTTGAAGCCTCGATGACAAGGAGGAACCGGCCCACTGGGGGTTGTTGCGCTATTCGAGGAGCAAAAATATGTAGCATTTCCAGCAGAACTTTATCATTCCAATTAAACAGGCCGCGGAGGTGGGGACTGCTTTTAACTTACACAAGATAAGTAGCAGTAACGGCGTATTGCGCAGGTAGTTTTGAAATTTAAGTAGCTTAAATTTTGGGAATTTCTTGGCTGGCTGAAGACCAGTTACTTCTCCAGCAGGACTGTAAGATCAAATACAGTTGCAATATAGAAATTAATATTACACTAAGCCTATACCTGAAACGTCGCACAGTAGTTTGTTTTGTTGAATTTAAGTTTTGCGTCTTCTCTGTGGGAAAACTGATGAACAGTTTTTACAAACTCCTGTATCTATGTGACAATGCCTCTTCTCGGCAGTTTATTGCCACGGAAAACCTATCTTATTTTCTCAGTTGACATCGTCCCGTTGTGTATTTCTTATCACTAAAGTGTCATATTAATCGATATTGGACCTATATGTTTTGTGTCTATCGGTAAGTGTAACACCTTAATGTTATCTTATTTTTCCGGATCAGAGGTAACCTGAACTCATGAAGCAACTTAGGTATTGGACAAGTCTGTACCCAACAGTTGCCATAGTACATTCCGTGTGCTGTACCTATGCTAAAGATTCCCTTTCTTTCAGGAATTTTACCAAATATTTATTTACTTACCTACCTCCTTCTAGTGCCTGGTTGCGAGAGGGTTGGAACTAAACTTCCGCCTTCCCTCTGTGCCTACATGGTATGTCATGTGGTGACCTAAACATATATTTATTTACATAGTTTGACACTGTGTGGTAGTGTGATGACAATTTTCAGTGTGATGACAATATGCAGTGTAATGACAATATGCAGTGTGATGACAATATGCAGTGTGATGACAAGATGACAATATGCAGTGTGATGACAATATGCAGTGTGATGACAAGATGACAATATGCAGTGTGATGACAATTTGCAGTGTCTACATTAACGTTAAAGAAATATGCAGTTTTAACACTTAGAGTATTAATGTTTTTTGTATGAAACTCGCAACAATATAACAATTATCTCCCTGAATTATTTTAAAATTCGGTCTTTACAAGGTGACTCTTTTCTGTGATTCTAAATTTTTCAAATGGATTTAGAAACATTTAAGGTTTCTAAGCGACTTTTATAACACACTTAACAACTGACGGTAAAGGGGAAAGGTTGTATATCTGTGGAACTGAGGCCTCTAATGTGCCTATTTTAACGTACCTTGGATTGCACGTTAAAATAGGCCCATTGGGAAAATGATTACTGGGAGGGAAGAAATGAAATAATTGGAGCATAACCGGAACTAGGTCCACTGTGTCCGCTACAGATCTCACACGGTCGGCCCTGGGAAATAACCTGGTAATTGCCGGTGAGAAACAACTGGCCATCCACTTGAACGTGTTCTTACCAAGCTTCATAATTTCAAACAATGCCAACAAGCAGCAACTAACACTCTTGAACACACACACACACACACACACACATATATATATATATATATATATATTAAATTCTTAATATTGGTAATAAAATGTACTGGGACATGGTCACGTCTTGATTTTTGAAGATGGGACCGATTGGTTGTACCGAAATATTCGCAAAGCATTACCACTACTCGCTATGTAATAGCCCAGAAGAGCGCAGTTATCATTCTACTTCGTGGCGGAGGCCTGAAATAACATATTCTGTACCAATATTATAAGGCAAAATTCTGCGAAATTCTGCTTTTAAAATTCGTAATGTAATTGAACACTGACCATAGAAGGGATCTGTTTGTGGTTGACAGACTGTATCTATAGTTACACCGAAAGTATTATCAAAGAACACTAAACTAAAATTACTAAAGCAAATGCCGCAATATGGTTTAATACAATCAGTAAAATTAATCATATGAAACCAAACTACATCAACATCAAAGTCAACGGCAAAAAATTCAAAAGACAAGAAGACCACAACAAATGCGATCAAATACGGGACAAATCAAGAAATCAAAATTTTCTACTGCAAAAAGCAGAACCTCAATCAACAATTATATCGTATACACCTAAAATGTGCTCACTATTGTAATGGTATGTGGCAACATATCCAGAACTCAATTTACGCTTAGATGATGTTATGGACACCCTATACATAGTAACAGCTACAAGAAAACTAAACTATGCAAGAAAATTACCGATAGTATTCACGTAATTTTACAGATGGCTGCTGCATGCTTGAATCTACGTTGTGTGAAGAAAAACTGTAAATTATTTATCAGTTTTAAAGGAGAAATTAGGGAAAGACGTTGAAAGTAAGAAAAGGGATAAAGGACAGAAATATGGTGGTGAAGGACGAGGGAACGAAATAAAAGATGCGCTTTTCATTTGCAGCAAACATTTAGAATCAATGTTATTGGAAGTTACAAGAGAAATAAGTTAGGCTGCTAAGACTAATTTATCAGGACTGCTGTCACTTCGTGGCTCTATGCTTTTTCATTTGTTATGTTTCATCACATTCGAAAGGCTTGCTTAGATTCAGAAGATATTTGTATGAAATTCTTTAGGTGCAGCGCGTAGAAAATAGCGAAGGAATTTTGAACTAACAAGTAAGAATACCTTTACATACGAAGAAAATACAGTGTGTAATATAGACTACAGTTATGTTGATATCCTGATGATAGAGAGAGCACGTTTATAAAAAAAATTATCTATATGTAAGAAACTGCACAGCATCACATTGGAGAAGACCATAATCTTAGGATTCACGTGAGCAATAACTTGAAAACCTACATAAATAAATACTTCGTGGAACGGAGTCTGATTGAGAAGCTAACTGATTCTCAGCTAGTCAAGAAATTTCCCGCATTCTATGGAACCCGAATGGTCATTACCGCTTTCACAAGAGCCCGCCGCATGTCCCAATTCTGAGACAAATGATTCAGGCCATTCCCCCATCCCACTTCCTGAAGATCTATTTTAATATTATCCTTCCATACACGCCTGGGTCTTCCAAGTGGCCATTTTCTCTCAGGTGTCCCCATACGTGCTGCATGTCCCGCCCATCCAATTCTTCTTGATTTCACATAAATAAATAAGAACAGTTACATATTATTCATAAAAAAAGTTTAGTAAATCTCTTATTCACAGTACGTTTACAGCATGACGTAAGCTGAGGGGAGTTTTGTGGAAAAAGAAGCGTCTCAGAAACACCAGTGTGCAGAAAGGCTTGGTGAGGAGTTGATATAATGTCTACTACATTTGTGGGAAAAGTAAAAAGATGATTGAACGTTTAACTGCAGAGCGTACGTAACGCAAATATTGACTGATTTTAAACGAGTGCTTACCATACTAAAGAGACCACTAACTGCCTGAACTAGGGAACGGTCTACGAGTGACGGCAGCTGTGATGCGGAACATTCTATAGCATACTGTCTGGAAGAAAATCAACTGAAAACTGATTGCCATATGGACCCGCAACACAACAAATGCACAGTTAGCTTGAGAATGTTTCGGGTTTATATTTGTGCCACTATTATGTCTTTTGTTGCAAAGAGAATAAGATTTGGACATTATGTGAGACCACAGGTTACGGAGAATTTGCAGTTAGCAAATTCCCTCGCTCATATGGATTAAATCAGAAGTCATTGTAAAGTGAAGTATAGCCCATTAATTTTACTGAAGTATCATCTTTCAACGTAATCCCCAATCACTTTGGTGACTTATTTATGTTTTGACATTTGAACTGCGCTCTTATGGGTTAATACGCATCGAGTATTGGTAATGTCTTAACGACGTTTTGGTACAATGTACGGGGCCAGTCTTCAAGGGTCAAGAATCCTGACTCTTGACCTTCATAATGTAACCGATAGGTTGTCCCGAAACGTCGGTAAGAAATTACTACTACTCGCTGCGTAATAGCCCAGAAGAGCGCAGTTCTCATCTACTTCGTGGCGGAAGCCTAAAATCAAGCATTTTGACATGAGCTTCTAAATCATGTCGCGTTTGAAATTTAGATCTTGCTAAGGCAAACATTCCAGAACATTCATTGTCACGTCCTCTTTATTGTGGAATATAGCAGATATCTCGCATTTCAACTTACTGCTCTTCCAAAATTAGCTAATCCACTTGTGCTGAGTTCGCTTCCCACGGAGGTGTGTTGTGCCTTCAGGAGCAAAAATTATCACAGTTATCTAGTCGAAAATGTTTGGGCTGTCTGAAAAACCTTCTGACGTCATACTCTCTCATTATGATGTCACTCCAAACGTATACCAAAAGCTTTAAATTTCAATGGTGGAAAAATATTTCACCCATAAAAATGAAGCCACACTACAACCTTCTCCTCGGGACCGAATTTCTAAAGTCCTTGCCATTGCATGTCAACTTATCTCCTCAACTGCGTCTGGCTCACTCACCACTCACTGACTGACTCTATTAACATCGGTTTGATATTATGTCTATCAAATGCTAATTCCAGGCGAAAGAAAAGTGCTTGAATAACACAAACCTACAGGTTGGGAAACCTTACTTATTCAACATAATCCGTTTTTTCATTTCCACGCTGTTGTAATCATAACAATTTTATTAAATAACATGCCAATAAATGGAGCCGCGATAGTGTAGTCGGTTCTGAACGTTGTGGGGTTTGAATTCTGTAGGGGACAAGAGGCCTTTCTGTTATCCAGATCGCCAAAGATCGTTCGGGGGGGGGGGGGAAGTTCCGGGGGCCTGAGTTGATCAGTCAGCTCTATCTAGGGCCAGGTTAGGAATAAGGGGAGCTAGAACTCTACTCCCCCATGTCTTTATTGAGTGGACAAGAATTTACTTTACTGTAATAAGAAAATGTAATTTTATGTATAATGAAGCTTATCTCCGATAGATCTTCCCTGCATTTACCTTGTTTGAGTGTAGAGAGAGGTAAATATGCGTTTCTCGCATGCGCCATTCTAGCATGTCATTCCAACACCGTTTCTGATTTTGTCTGTATCCTAGCGTATTTTCTCACGTGGTTTGTATTTACTTCTCAATGCAAAGAGTGTCGACTTTACTGTAAACAGCTTGTGTGAAGTCCCTGTAAGGATAAATTCCTCTTATACGCCGTTTCTATATGAAGTGCACTGTCCTGGTTTGTAAACCCAACTTGTGCTAAGGATTCCTGGTGTTCACAAAACTTTACTTGATGACGTTAATAACATTCATAGTATCACGGGACAGGTGAAGAAGTTTACGGTTGACGTACCTGGCTAAGGCTTTACGTTGTCCCTCCAAGTGAATGTGAGGACAATACTTGGTAAAAGGTTATGAACCCTTTCTTTCACTTTGCTGTACGGTCGCCGTTTCATGCCTTTCAACTGTGTATAATTTCTGCAGTTGATACAGCATCTTACGCGAAATTTAATTCGCTTTTTAAGCATTGAAATACACTCTTCCAAACAATATGTGATTGCCTATCATGTCTTGCCATGTCCTGAACCAGAAATAACCCTACTGAGGGAGATTTAAGAAAGGATACTTTTTTAAATTTGACAACGAAGGTGACGAAATTCTTGTGGATTATTTTGCGACTCTGTAGAAGCTGGATACGTTAGGCCGATGAATGTTACGATAGTTATACTGGAGACAAAAGTCGCAGGATCGGCACCAGTGGGGGCGTTACTAGCAGACGTAACGATCATGACGGATTGTAGTGTCAGAATAATAATAATAATAATAATAATAATAATACAACTCCCGTGTGGTTAGCAGGTTAGAATACTCCCAACGTGGTTCCACGGGTCGTAAAAATGATCAAGGGCCGTTTTCACCACGATACGGAGCACCAATGGTAGATGGAGTCAAATAAAGAATGGAAAACGGAGACGCTGCCTGGTGCTCGCCAGGGAGAGCCTGGGGTCCGTTCTAGGCACGACGGTTTGCGGGAAACGTGGCAGGTAGCTGAGAAGGCCGGTACCTTTCCTACAACAATTGACAGCACAATATGAACATAAGGATGTGGAGAACCAGGAAGAGGCGACGAACAATATGCCAACTTGTCACACGCAAGGGGGAATACTCGCAGAAGAGATAGCTCCGCGCTCACTAAATGGTCGTTAGAAATGAACATTGAAGTAAAGCGCACATATTACTGCGTTAACCGGCGCAAGAATAACCCACAAACAGGATGAAGACACTCTTTTCATGCTGAATTTACCTATAAACATCCGCAGCTACATTTGACAACTCAGAAATTAAACAGAGAATGTTACTAAATATGCCTAATTGGCTGTGAAAATAAAAAAATTATGGAAGTGTCAAAAACCCCTTCGTCATCTCAGCATAAAGAGTGGCCACCAAAAGAATCCTAAAATGTCTGGAGTAGCCCATGTAGGTTTAACCAAACACATCTTACGAGTGGAATTAAGGCAGTATATTTACATACACATCATGAAGTTTGAAAATGCATAGGACACGCCCACTAACCTTATAGGATAGGAGGAATTTCCTTCACCCGACTGAGATTATTGCCACCGACAGTCTGGGGATAGGTGAAGGCTTCCCAGGAGGTAGATGTTGAGATGTGTGATTAGGTCAATAATGATGATGATGATGATAATAATAATAATAAGCAAAATTCCTGGCTTAAAGCTTTCCCATCTACTCACAGGCATATTGCAAAAAACTTCAATTCAATAATAGAGCAAACGGAGAAGGCACCTGAATGGCTGACCACAAGAATGACTTATTTGATGCCAAAATCAGGAGACAGCAAGGAAGTCAGAAACTACCGACCCATTACATGCTTAACGACTATGCACAAAACCCTAACAGGAATAATAGCTAAAAGATTCTCCATACATTTGGAAGAGCAGAGCTTACTGCCAGCAGAGCAAAAAGGATGTCACCCGGGAAGTAAAGGTTACAAGGATCAATTAATGATATCAAAGGCAATATATGAGGACTGCAGGAGAAGGGACAAGAATTCAAGTATAGCTTGGATTGATTACCAGAAAACATTTGATAGCGTTCCACATAGCTGGGTGGAAAAGTCAATAGTATTGGTAGGAGTGAACAGTAAAGTTTCAGATTTTGTAAACTATTTATCGAGAAATGGAACAAAAGGCTTATTTTAAAAACAAAGCAGAAAGTAATGCAGTCACAACCCATTCAGATACGAAGAGGAATATTCCAAGGGGACACTCTTTCGCCATTAATCTATTGCGTCGCACTCATTCAATTAAAAAACAAGCTGAACAGAGCTGATTGTGGTTATCAAGTACATGGAACTGAGAGGAAAATAAGTCACTTGTTGTATGTGGATGACTTGAAACTGCTAGGTAGAAATGAGAATGATTTGAAGAATGAAAAGAAAATTGTGCAAACAATTAGCAAAGATATAAATATGAATTTTGTTTTAGAAAAATGTGCAAGAATATGTTTAAAAAGAGGTAGTGTCCAAAGCAAAATGCATGTAGGAAGCACATTTGAGAACGACGTTAAAGAACTGGACCCGAGAAAAGCATATAAGTATTTAGACATAGAAGAGAGTTTTGGCATATAGCATAAGAATGAGAAAGAAAAGCTGAAGAAGGAATGCTTGAGGAGATTGAGACTAGTTTTGGGCACAGAATTAAGTGCAAAGAATACAATTCAAGCAATTGGATCATTGGCAGTACCAGTACTTAGATACAATTTTGGAAATGTTAACTGGCACCAAGTAGAACTGCAAAAGCTAGACCGGAAAACGAGGAAACTACTAACCATTCATGGACTGCATCACCAAAAGGCAGATGTAGATCGCTTGTATGTTCCCAGAAAGCAGGGAGGAAGGGGCCTGATGCAGTTCGAAGCAGCCCATGCAGTAAAAATTTCAAAACTTGTGGAATATGTGGACAGAAAGGTAGGCCCACTAATACAGGTTGTCAGAACACACCAACACAACATTGACTCAGCATCGTTACAGACAGCTAGACGCCTAAAGCCAGAAGTACAGAGAGAAACAAGAAAAACGAAGGACAGCATAGCGGAGAAAACAAAAGAAAGATGACAAGGGAAGAGGATGCATGGAAAATTGCAACATAACTTAGATGAAAAGCTGGTGGACATTGAACAGTCATACCGCTGGCTTAAGTCTGGAGACATCAAGGGAGAAACTGAAAGTACAACAGTAGCAGTTCAAGACCAAGCAATCGGTAAAAATATTTTAAGAATAATAATTTGAAAGAAGAAACTGAGAGTAAATGTCGGCTATATACACAACATGTAGAAACTATTGACCATTTAACCTCAGGATGCCCCATTTTGGTGAAAAAGGAATACTTAATGAGACACGATAAAGTTTGTCCCCATTTGCATTACTCAATATGCAAAGCCTTAGGCACTGAAACCACACACAAATTGCACACACATGCCCAAGCCAGTGTATGAAGAGGGATATGTCACAACGTTGTGGAATCAAGCAGTACACACAGACAGAGAAGTTCTAGCAAATAGGCCAGATATAATAATTAAAAACAAAAAAGAGAAAACATACACACTGATGGATGTGGTAATACCCGCAGACGGAAATGGAGTGCAAAAGGAAGCGGAAAAGAAGTTAAAATACAAGAGTTTGTGTATAGAGATACAACGAATGTTGAACCTGAAATGTACGATTATACCAGTAATAACTGGAACCACCGGAACAGTAAAGAGAAGCTTAAGGAAAAATCTATAAGCTGTACCAGGAAAACATTCGATAGAATCATTACAAAAGACGCTATACTTCGAACATCACACATAATACGGAAAGTACTACAGTGTGAAGCTTGAAGGTTAAGCGGTGGGGATCACCGCTGGTTCAAGAGAAGTACCAGGAAGAAAAGACCCGTGACAAGAGAGAGCCATATAATAATAATAATTCAACACTGAAACTAAAGATAGAAGCACCATGAATAGTAACAACAGAATAGTTGCAACACTGTATTCCCTAAGGATATAATTTGTCTCAGGAATTTAAGTATAAATACACTATATAGAGGAGATGATGATGATGGTAATGTTAATGATGATGATGATAATAATAATAATAATAATAATAACATTGATAAATGCTCAACTGGAAAGGATTTGTAAATCAGTACTTAAAATTATTAATGAATACATGTCTTACTGTTCTGTCTTTTTGCAGGCGTGTATAAATTTTAAACTTTATTGTAGTTATGAAGAGAGGACAAGATGAAGGCAATAAATAACGATGGAATATTTTGCTCCAATTTAAGATTTGCAGCAAAATCTTCAAGGTCTACACTTGGGAAAAGATCATAGCTAATGTCCAATTTAATAACACATGGTGACATTCTGCAAACCCCACATCTGCGTGGTGAAGGTAAAAGTGAATAAAGGTCACCTCATAACATGCCATATAAGTCACAGAAAGAAATAGTAGAGGTATAGCTGTACCCTTTCTTAGTCTTGGTGCTACAGGGGGTGGGGGGGGGGCAACGCCATGCACCCGGCAAATTTACCCGCTGGAAAGGGCTGCTCTACACATTGTAGATGGGGTTGAGCCCAGCGCCAGTCAGGAGAAGGAAAAATTTGTTGCCCCATGGAGGTTCAAACCTTGGACCAGCCAGCCTATAGCGAACTTTCATATCGACTACGCTATTGCAGCCCCGAACACTTCATAGAGTGGTGTAAATTGTACATGCAGACAAATGTACCTCTGCGACAGCCTAACACATTTATATAAATTAAACTTGCGATTGTGTGCTAGTTTAAATTGTTATGAATTTATGAAGAAAAATGTTTATCAATCCCCAGAACGTATATTTCGAGAATCTCTACGACGATCCACATCTCAGATGTGTGAGATTTTTGTCAGAGAAGGAAAGTCCTTGCTTCTTTTTGGAAGACAGGAAAGAGCTGCCCTCGTGGGCATTCTTTCTGAGTCGAGTTAGGAGATTACGTTTGCCTGCAGTTTTCTTTTCTCTCTAATAAATACCTTTTAAATTTAAGGGTTTCGACTTTAGTACTACGACTTTCCCTCACGTCGACTTAGCAGGGTGGTTATAGGACATGTGTTGGTCTTATATAGCACCAAAGAGTGCAGGAGCCTAGCAAAGTGGGCCGCTGGGAGCTGCTACTTCAATAACTTGAAGCTTCTCGGAGTTGTCTGTCCCTCTCAAGTGATTTCCTTCTTCTCACGCAGAGGGAGAATATATCTGTGCCGAGATGTAGTAAATGTGACGGACGTGGAGACGGGTAGCCGAATAACTATTGCTAACCTACAGTATTTTGGGTTTTAAATTACAAATTGCTTGTGAAAATAAGCATTTAAAAAATTAGTACCTAACGTACAATAAACACGTATAGTATCCTTATACACAAGATTTTCATTATGCGATTTTCTACGTCGAGAAGTCTCACAAAAATGCAACCATTGCGTTTTAACAGAAAGTGCTGTATATGCTCACGTCTCGTGAATATATTGAGTGAAAAATCAGAACACTAATTTTCAAGTGAGACATCCCCATTGTCTTGAATATGCTAAAATATAACATAAAAAATATAAAATACAGTCATACGCAAATTTATATTTTATTAGATTGCATCAGGTTATAATTCCAGCTACATGTTTCGGCCCAATTGTAGGGTCATTTTCAGGCTGATCTTGGAGTAGGTGGAGTGTACAATTGATAACACTTTCAGTTTACGAGATCCTAAGTTTTTATATAATATACCACAATTATTTTATCCAATTCTTTAATACGAAGTCTCGTAAATTGAAAGCATTATCAATTGCACACTAAACCTACTCAAAGAGCAGCCTGAAGATGGCCGTACAATTGGGCCGAAACATGTAGCTGGAATTATAACCTGATATAATCTAATAAAATAAAAAGTTGTGTATGACTCTATCATATATATATATTTCATATTATATTATATTACAGAACCTAAAGATACGTAGTTAATACTCATAAATCGTGAAGAATTTCAGAAAGGTCTATTTGGAAACAAGTGTAACAAACTAAAATTGAATTTATAAGGGCAGGTTGAGCTTAAGGAATGTCTTCTAACATTCAGTCCAGAATATTTTTTGATATATAAAAAGTTAATTATTAAAACATACAGAATTACGATTTTGTCTGTTCAATGTGGATGTGAAAGTTGTCCCCTCACATTAAGGGAGGAATGTATGCTGAGGATGTTCGAGAATAGGGCGTGAAAAGATATGTAGGACTAAGTTGGAATGAACATGAGGCAGGAGAAAGTCGTATTATTGACAACTTCATGATTGGTACTCGTCATGAAGCATTATTAGAGCGATGAAGCGAAGAATGAGATGGACTGGGAATGCGGAGCTTTGGGGGAAAAGAGATATGTTAGCATGGCTTTTGAGGGGAAGCCTGAAAAAAGTTATCAGTCGGAAGATATAGAAGTAGATGGAGAGATAAGGTTAAGATGTGTTTGGAGGATGTAGAGTGGACCAATTAAGGGCAGAACTGTGGCAAGTCACAGGCTGCTCTGAATTCAGTAATGAAATTTCCCTCTGTATAAAACACGGGGAACTTGTTGAGTAACTGAGAAATTGTTCGATCCTCCACAAAGACCTTGCTTCTTATATTGAGTAACTCTAGAGGCTTGTAAGCGTAGTGTGTTATTAAAAGGGGGATAAAAAATCGAATAGACATTGTGAATATTCCCTTTTCGGTAAGGACGTCAAAGTTTCGGAAGCTGGGCTTAGAATTTAATCTAATTGGCTGAACAGTGCCGGTTCGTAATATTAACTAGACGAAAGCATAGACAGAGCTTCCGAAAATTTGTGTCTTTTTAACCATGACGATAATGTTAAACGTTTATGGTACATAGGCCACATTTTTTGCTTAGCTAAGTACAAGCCGTGAAAAGGGTTTAATTCCCCTTGACTAGGATCCCAAAAAATGTCTGAAAATCAATCTCGAAGTTGCTTGATCAACATAATCTGAAGGCTGGAATATATCTAGGTCGTCTAACATGCTGCGTGAAACATAATTTCTTGCAAACTTAGGGAAATTAATTCTTAAAACGCGGGGGAGGGGGGTGCTTCTCAATGTTTTAAAACACTGTTGCATTATTTCCTCGTTTTTATGTTGGAACAAGATAGTGATAAAGATAGCCATCTAATATTGAAGTAAAATATATTGATAAAACCCGGAGAGGAAACTATGTCATTTCCGGTCATCGCCTATGTGTGGGTAGCAGTCCTGCTCCGCTTTAGCATGTCCTGCTGTCATAACCCAGTCCAAGACCGGCTATTCTGTTTGAGGATTATGGTGGTTTTCTCAATTCCGTCAGTGGGGGATGACACAACAAATTAGGGTCGTTCGTCTACATTCCACATCCTTTCCATTTCCTTATTAACCGTTTCCAGTATTCTTATTATACACTCTTCTTCTCCCGCAGACAAAATATGAACCTAGTTCCTTAACCCTTTAAAGACGAAGTGCGGACTGCTTTATTTAAAAACCCAATTCGTACCGCGCTGTAAAAACTTTTCAACTCAGTTATAAAAACCAATCAGTTTATGCTGTAAGTGGCACAAGTCGCTCTTTATTCTCAGATAAATAGAAAACACATAAATACAGTGTTGACAGAGTGTACAATTGTTGAATGTTAAACCGGTTGGTGCAACACGTAACCAGTAGGCTTTAAAAGGTTAACAGTGACGAATCTGCTGGCTGTGCTGTGCTGTGATGTTCTTAGGGCAGGAATTATCATTTTCATTTTCTATTTATGTTACCAATAGAGAACAATGGGCCACCCTGCACGAGCTACAGAGACGGCATTCAGACCCGATAGTCGGTGGGTAATATCATTGTTTGCTATAAAGAAGGTTCGGCCAGGATGGCTATTTCATGACACCCATAACGACTGTGGATGGAGTACAAAAGATTGAAAGACATGGGTTATGATCCCAATTGTGGATATAACACAAAGTGGAGAAAGATGGAAGATATCTTGTAGAAACGTGAAAAGGCCTCATATATTACCTTTTTCCTGCTACGTAAGCATTTATAAGAGCCTCTCTCAGCTATTTCTTTCAAGTTTCGTAGACATTTCCATTCAACTGCGTAAAATATAGGGGCTGATATTCTTATCCTGCAATTCGGTTCGCATGTAAACAGGTTTGGATGACGTCTATACGTACGTATTTATGCTTAGAATTACTGGATTTCTGGACTTCTTCCATCGCCTCATAGGCGATTCGAAAAAGAAACAGTAATTTTCGAACATGGAGCTGTTTCTGTCCTCAGGTGAAAGGGAAAACCTACCCAGGTAAGGTCTGAAAGAAGAACGCATTCTCAATCCCTGGAAGCACTATACCAATGAACTATCCTATATATGCAACTAGGGTCGGGATAGCACAGTCGGTAGAGAGATTCGCTAGGAGCTGGAGGGTCCGGGGTTTGAGGTTTGCGAGGACAGTTTTTTCCGGAAACCTACACACAAACCATGAGGCCCACCCAGGTTCCTATACGATGCGTACTGGAATCTTTCGCGGGGGTAAGGCAGGAGGGATGTGGCGTCCACTACCCACCCCTTTCTAGCGCCGAGATTGATTATGCATGGATCTGTAGTGTCACCTACCCACAGTGCTTGCTTGGAATGATACGGGACAGCTTTCAACTTCATTTGTTTAATATCACATTAGGTAACTGAACAAGACTCTGAGCCACGTTTGTTCACATTGCATCTTCACGATTTGTTAAGATCAATGTGAACGTATTCGTCTCCTAAATTAAATGCAACGATATAAATGCGTATTTGTAACTACGACACTGGGTGGTCGTGTGTGGTTAGCCTCACGCCCTCCCCCCCCCCCCCTTTTTTCCTCTGGAAAAACCCCCGGGAAATAAAAAGGTAGAGGATTGGGACGACGTTAGCGCCCAATTAGCCCAAGAGGGGACCAAAAAAAAAC
>Ga0136643_10001503_pt1 | contig 28651 bp, 24 predicted proteins | sample TergutLab28metaG_FD_96883 | JGI IMG/M metagenome (GOLD analysis project Ga0136643, IMG submission 96883) | Labiotermes labralis P1 segment gut microbial communities from Petit-Saut dam, French Guiana - Lab288 P1 (version 3) (version 3) | ecosystem: Host-associated > Arthropoda: Insects >... | reverse complement strand
TCCACAATTGTAAACACTATGGGATCCCAAAGTGGGCAAAGCATCTGGTAACGAAAATGTTGTAAGGGCCTGAAGATGACCAACTTTTAGTCGAAACATGTAGCCTTGCTTAAGAATAAAAAAATTGTGCTGACATATACTGTGTAACGTTAATTGTACATAGTGAAGCTTATAATTACAGTTATGGTTTAGAAATACAGCAACATTCACAACTCCTGAACGATTGCATTTTTGTGTTCCCTTGTGCGATAATTCCAGCAAAAAAAAAAGAAGGGTAAGCTACAAGCTGCAGGTAAAAAGGTATGAATGTTAGTATATGGTAGTTTTCCATCATAGGGTGTGCTGCTTTAGTAAAAGAAGAGGGGGGGGGGTGTAGGCTCAAAAATTGGGGCTAATGGCGCGCTCTGGTAAACGTGACAATGAACCTTCGGGTTTCACACATGCAAAATGCATTTATTCAAACTGAGGCAAAAAAAGACTAGGCCCGCGTTCTGTGCTTTAGTTAATTATCGACTACTGTTTGTACACAATTGAAGAGATAAAATAGGTGAACGGCACATGAACGAACGATCGTTCACGAACACACGGATACGGATCATGACGTCATTTTGAACGACCCGTTCCATCTGATGCATTCGTTCACGAACGACCGACCTCTTGCTGTCACTTGTGTTGCTACAGAACGACTAACACTCTTGAAAGCGGTAGTGGGCAGACTGCTGACTATGCAGGTTTCGATGTGCACATATTGGTGTTGCTGAAGAATCATGTTGACTTGGATGTTACGCCACGTCCGTTGGTAAAGAGTTGGAGACGTTTCGAAAGCCCATGGTGCCAGCCTAACACGCAAAGAATTTTTAGGTTTCGGTTTCTGTGACCGTGCATCGTGAGCAAATTGTGAAGTGAGATAGAAAACCAACAAGATGCAGCAGTTAGATGTTTATTATCAATACTTTCTCAATATGTTTCGGGCATCTTTATGCCCATCTTCAGGAGAACAAGACGTGTGTTACTGCACGTGGTGTGCTGCGCTTGTTCTGCTGGATGTGGTTGGTAGCGGTTGTGGGGCGCTGCGTTGTAGGATGCGAGCACATTGAAGGTTACTGTTCAACGCAGCGCCCCACAACCGCTACCAACCACATCCAGCAGAACCAGCGCAGCACACCACGTGCAGTAACACACGTCTTGGTTTCCTGAAGACTGGCATAATGATGCCCGAAACATGTTGAGAAAGCATTGATAATAAACATCTAACTGTTGCATCTTGTTGGTTTTCTATCTCACTACCCAAAGAATATTTATATTTTCGATTCCAAACCACCGCATACTGGCCACGTTCGGTAGCTCATTGATATGGTTGCGGAATCGCGAGGTTGCATCCGTTGTAGGACACTTTCACTTCCTTTGATGCTTTATAGATTACGGAACGTTTGAGTTTAGTAATCTTGTAAATTACACTCATCACCTGTACCAGCCGCTGCCTTGAAGATTTCGCAGCACTGGGTGGGGTTTAGTAATCTTACGATAATAATTATAATAATAATTTGAAACCACTCACCATACTCCACGTTGGCCTCAAAGGTTACGGAAGTTCGGGTTAGTGTTTCGGAATCTTGCAAAATTAATCATTTAACACCCCTGCCATAACACTCAACACTCCTCCTGACCCACTGTTTCCTTCGAATTATGGAAGGTTGATTGGCGTTTTATAATGTGTAGGATTATTCACTTGACACCGCCACTGTCTTCAACGCTATTCATTGTTCATGCTTACGGCAATGCTCACTACTACGAAAACCCGAGAATAGACAAAATACAGATGGCTGTAATCCTAACACTTCAGATCCACTGTAATGAAGGAGTATCTCAGCCAATTTCTTCATGGTGTTAATTGTAAGCATCCCTGTTTCGGGACCCAAGCAGCTAAAGGTACATAGTAAACGAATTTCAAGACAAACATGCCGGATCAGAAGTAAAAACAAAAGAAAACGTGGCATCTCCACTGTTGTTTCTTTGTATTAGCCATCTACGACCCAACACTCGTGATGCCTGGGACGGGGTCTGTAGCTAACCCGTCAGGATGCAATTATGCGCTAACCAGGAGACTCTTGACCTACCTGACCCTGAAGATGAAGGCAGCACGCTCTTCTGAAACGTCGATAACCATTTACCAATCGGTACAGCGTCATATCCATGAAGGCCACTACAAGGACATCAAATCAGAAATTACACTGTTCAAGTACTGTTATATTTTAAGAATACTACAGTAAATGTATCAATTACCTTAACTCTGATATCTGCTTAACATTGACACATGTAGAGCCTACATCCACAGGCACATATTTTGAACTAAAGCTGAGAAATTAATGGACAAACATTACCTGGATGTTGTATGGTACTCACCAGCTTAAAAGTATTAGAGCATTTTTATTTTCTCCAGCAGAACTACTACCATGCATTAAGAAGCACTTTACTGGGGGTTTACTTAATGACTATGTCAGCAGGCAATGACTGTTTGTTGACTAGTGAATTGTAAATTATGTGGAAGTGGTCATGACCTAAATTAAGGCAATAATCCTGGCATTTACCTGACAGGAATGAGAAAGATAATGAAAAATCTGTCATGGGAGTCAGTCTGCAGGCTGAAATAAGAACCAGGGGCCTCCCAAATATAGAGTAATTCCAACTCAACTGTGATGTTTGACAAGGAAGTAATTTTTTATTAGCCTATACCAGCTATATGATGATTCATTTATTAACTTGCAACTATTTTTCTTTTAGTCTAAAATTTCACTGTTTTGTTTTGGATTTAAAATTAGCCTCCTCAGTCCTATGTAACAACATAAATTGAAGTTTGGAAACACAGTACTGATTACAGTATCTAAATTTAAAATGACTGTTGTGGGGAGAATGGAGGAAGGTGCATCAAGATAAATCTCATTAATGTTATATTTGATCTTTCACTGTCTATTGTATTGAATCACAAAATTTACATGGGGCAGGAGAGTTGCTATTCAGACCTTTGTGCACACTGGATGATAATTAGTATATTACAAACGAATCGGAGCAAAATTCCAAATAATATTCTGAAATTCAGTTTTAGATTTCCTGAGCTGTAATGGACCGAAGACCAACAGCAGTTCCGAGACCACGGCCACTGGATCATGGTGACCCTAGAATGCCAATGGCATGGCAACACAGGAACATCAACTATCAACAGCAACATGCTTACACTGAACAATTACGGCTCAGTACGTATCATCAATCTGGAAATAGGAATCTTCTTTGGACAAAACCAAAGGCTCACTACCACTGCCACGAAGTCCTGTACTAATTATCCATCAGCATTAAAGCTATGTAAAATTGATACTTCTGAACAGGAAAGATTTTATTGCATTTAGTTGCCATGACAGCTTCAAGTTCATATTAAAATTATACCTGCATTTAGCACCATATCATTAAAGCGTACAGTACAATAGCATAAAATGTCACTGGATGAGATTAGTTGTCCACACTGTGATCTGATCATCCATACCCCTAGCAAAACACCCACAATAATGGGCCTAACCCTGGCTGTTCTGTCATTTTACCAAGGCAAAACGTGCAGGTAAATTAGCTGAATCAAGGCCACACGAGTATAATACGAACAATTGGACTTTTGGCTATGGTTGTACATGTGTAATATCAGCAGTATTTACAAAAACTTTTTCCCATGTGTAATGACTACAGAGGAATTCTACACAGTACTGATGGTTCTTTGCAGCATCCCAGTGACTCAGTTCAGTTAGTGTGCCTGCAACCTAACGTTACGCACACAATGCATCCCATTTAACATACTAAAACTAAAACTAAAACTAAACTCCGTGGCCTTAGTCCGCACACGAACTATACCGAAAGAGCGGCCGCCGCCGGTCGGCGAAGTTAGTGCCACCTTTTGCGGATAGAGGGGTGTCACGTGGTCAGCGCAACGGGTCCCCACAGCCATTAATCTATATTTTCTAGACCTGGAGCCGCTACTTTTTTCATTCAAGTAGCTCCTCAATTGACCTCACGAGGCTGAGTGGGCCCATTTAACATACTACTTGTAGTATTACACTTGCCTATACACTTGGACCAAAGCTAAAGATATTCTTGCCATCAATATGTGTTAACTCACCCACGATGAGTGAATGAGTATATTTTTGGTGATACCTCTAACTGAAGAGGACAACTGATATGTATGTATTGTTTGTAGTACCTGATCAACATTCGTTTCATGGTGTGGACATGGGACCTGGTGGCATACCTGCCATGACAGGCACAGACCCTTACAATGAGGAGATGATAATGCAAGTAGTGGCAAGAAACCAACAGTACCAACCTCAGTCCCATCCTCAGGCTCGACCAGTGTCGCCTAGCACTGAAACAAGTGCCACCAGTTCCAGTACTGCTGATCCAGACACAGATTCTCAAGTGAAATTCAATAGCACTTTGCCTTTGTAAGTACATAACAGTGTTTTGGGAACAGACATTCATAATACAAATGTACTTCCTTTCAAAAATCTTACCTACAAAAACTTTGAAATTTATTTTCAATAGTACAACTACCTCACCTTATATTCCAGTGGTTTCCGCTTGGGACCTTAGTGAGTCATGAGCAATTAATGTCCATTTCTTCTTCCTTTACAGTTAAATCTATTAATTTTCTCACAACTTATGATCTGATCCCTTCCAAAAGCAAAGAAATTATATCACTCAACTCTCACACTTTCTTGCAGATACCAGATTTGAGCTCAGTTTTGAGTGGGATTGCCAGAATAAATGTATTTATTAAAAATGTTTGAGGTTTTGGTAGTGGTAAGGGTCCATACTGTGATCTTGTGGTTTATGCCATAATGTAGCCTGGTGGGAAAATACCAACATTGCAGAGGAAAAAAAAAACACCTCCATACTGAGAGCCAGAGTGAACCATGTGAACTGGTAGCACAATACAGGAAAAAAGAAATGAGTAATAAGAGAGTAGAATATCCCCACACCAGCCAACAGTAACCACCCGCCCTGAAAAGGACACCCACTCCAAGTCCAGGTGTAATAAACAGCTCTCTTGTGGGTCACAAGGAAAGAGTGACAAAGACCCATTGTGCAGGGCATGGGAAGAAGCCTAACAAAAAACATTTTCAGGGCCATGGAGGGAAGAGAGCAATGAACTCTTTCCAGGGCAATTGAGCTGAGAAAAGACAAGTCATGTGCTGTCCTTCACAGCAGTCTGCTTGAATTCTTTTTGGCTATGTCTAGGAGGCTTCTGTGACCTGCACATGGAAAAGCCACCTTCCATGTTCATGATGCTCAGTCACCATTATTGCCTGATCTGGTCCAGGCATCTGCATGTTTAAACAGGATTCTGGTGCCTTGTAGCAAGATGAAGTGACCTAGGCTTGTGTTGTGTTCTATTATGGCCGATTTATTCAGGTAATGGGTATAAGTGTGCCATTCATACCCTTTGACCCCAGCCTTATTGAAATGCCCACCCTGTCACAATGAACTGTCCAGCACTTGCAGATGTAAAGGCCTTGTGTGTTTAGGGCTAAGTTGTCTTTCACAGCCCAAAGCAAACTGGCACAAGGTCTTCAGTCCTGACCTTGTGCTTGGATAGCACCTTTCTGATGTAGGTGATGGTGTTACTGATAGATCAGTACATAAGACAGCTGTTGCAGCAGTGTTGTATCAGTATGTATAGGGGGATGGGTCAGTGTGCTGTACCAATGTTGAATCTTCAGTATCAAGTAAAGTCAAAAATGTATGCTGCATGCACAGCGTTCCTTTGTTGAATTATCATGAAAACAGGAGACTTAAGAAAAAATGTCTTGGACACAAAATGTGTGCTATGTTCAGCTCTAAAACTTTTGTTTTTACACGTTTTGTGCTGTTAGGTATTTAGCAAGTTGTGCTGCAGATGCACACAAAGTATCAGCTGTTTTTAACAATTTTGAGCAGAACTGCACTTGTTAAAGAATTGTTTCCTTTTGTAAAATTCCCAAAGAATATAGTCCAAGAAAGTCCATTCAGCAGTTCTCCAGCTGTTACATGCATACAGATGGACACAGCAAGTTCAAAAAGTGCTTCAAAATTATGCAGACACACCTACGTATAGAACAAAGGACAAGGGAAAACATGTTTACTTTCTACACTGTAGTATCTGCAAACAATCAACTGTCAGTAATACAGTTACATCCTGCAGTAAATAAATACAACTAATGAAGAGTAAAACATCAGAGATGCATTTGCAACATACAGTCATGCAACAATGCTGCTACCAATCTGGGTCACTTATCATTATGCCTACTGTATTCTCCTCTATCCTAAAGCACTTTGTTTGTATTATCTCCCCATTTGTCATATATCTGTTATCTTTGTCACACTTTCACATGACTCTTATTTTTGTCCATCTGTGACATACCCATAGCACTCTGTCACTTTCTCTTCTACAGGTATCCCTCTTAACTAATTGAATTCTGGCCTACACAAATTTCACATTAGCACAATTTCATATGACTTTTTACATTTAACATTCATAATGCAAACTCAAAAATAATGTAATTGTCTAGAACAAAAAACAAATTGTTGACAGTTAAAATAAATACTACTAAAATGAATTATATATTTTCCTATGATCAAGGCAGTGCAACAAAAAGTAGTGATAAACATGAGCAAAACATTTTGAGTCACATGACTGTTCTTGGGAATACAAAAATTGTGTGAGTCTGGCAGTGCCATATTTGTCCAACTATAAGATGAGAAGTTTTTTTTACTTCACAAACTGAGAAATGGAGGGCTACTTTACAGTCACTGAAGGTTCACTGTACAGCACTGTCGCCTTGCATGTAGGGTCATCTTACACGGGGGGTAAATAAGGTACCTGTATTCAAAACCTTGTTTGGAGAAAAAGAAACAAAATGCAGAAATACCTTATGCTAATGTAACACTGTAATGTTTCAGCCAACCAGATCTTATTCCGGGTACTCAGCCAGCACTTGGGACATCACGTTCGGTACAGTCAACCCTCTCAACATGGGATGGGGAGCCATGTCCTGTGCACCACATGGCCATACCCATTCCAGTTCTAATTCCCTCTCCATCACCACCACAGTACTCAATGTTAGCTATGCCACCTCCACCTCCACCCCCTCCTCCTCCTCTGCCTATGCTCCTACCACCCATGTTGAGACCAAGACCTCTAGTACTGCCAGCAGACAATCCTGCACCTCCAGAACCACTACCAGTGAGGGACCCCAAATCATCAATATCACCGCTCCCACCCAAGGACCCAAAGCAAACAAGAATACATTGTTGTAAGGGGAATATCATTGTAGTGTGGATCATATTAAGTGTAATATTTGTTGGGGTGCTACTTGGTGTAATCTTGCGGTTTGTGATTGCTTGATTTGCAAAACAGAAGATGAAAAATAGAGACTCCACAAGTAAAGAAACGTAACTGTAAATGCTTCTTACGGAAAGAAACAAACCTACACGCATATGCCAGCATCTATGAACATACACATTATGATGAACAATATCACGTATTTTTTAAAATATGGTAATAACATAATGTGACATATCAGCATTAAGGACTACAGCACCCAGCATCATCAAAATGTGACAAGTTCATATAGAATGTATGATTCAAATGTCAAATAAGACTCAGCAAGTAACAAAAATAAATGTGTGAGATTCTATCAAATTTTCCTGACACACAAAAGCAGCAGTCTGCCATCATTGCTGACACACCATACCATGGTAAGCATGTGTGTGATGTGTGTGTGTTCAGTCAGTCAAGTGAATTTCTAGCTGGTTATCTGGATTTCCAATTGCCAACAGGAGAGCAATCTGCTGCCATGCTCAATGTGACTCTGGATCCACCTACATCATGGATACTTCAGTTGAACTCAGAAGAAGCTGACCATTTACCATTTCAAAAGTGCACAATGTTTGATACTTGACACTCACACAGCCTGTATACATACAAAGCATGCTCCTTAAGCTTACACAGAAACACATTATAATGTTGATCACATTCCACTTGTACAGAAATGTGAATAATATAGCATGGCTACTGTTTAAACTGCACTGGTTATAAACCACTGAATGGCATAGGGAGATAAAGTGAATGGTATGCAGGTAAGAACAACATGCTTTAAGATACTATCATGCAATTCATTTGCAGGAAATTGCATAACTTCACACTGGACACCTGGTGGCTCAGTTCAGCCTCAACCAGGCACATCCTGTTACACCATTTGGCATGATATAAATTCCCAGCATTACGAACAATTTATGTCTTTAATTTATGATTTAAGAATGCTGTCAGCAGCTAAGACTACGCAGCATCAAACAATACAATGATTAGTGAAGAATTATCTGTGAAGGATGTAGATGTCAGTCATTTTTCAGGCACCAGTCCTGCAGTTGCCTGGAGTGATCGAGGGAAGCCAAAGAAAACCCCGCAGTGAGGATAGCCATCTGAGGCTGAGATATAAACTGGGGTCTCCTGAATATGAAGCAGCAGTTTTGAAGTTTGCACCATCTACGTGTATTAGTTCTCATGACATAAAATTTCAAAGTTTTCACAGTTTGGTCAAATTTGTCCTGTGTGCCACTCTACTAAACACAATAATTTCTGGAACAATTTATGCTGTAGAATTCAGCAAGAGTTTCACTTTGAAGCTACGTCATGCAACATACGCCAGTACGCAATATGCTCATTTCATAAACAAGTAGACAGTTGTGATTAAGAATTAAACAAACACTAAAACCAATGCAGCACATAGTTATTTGTGACTTTTCAGACAACCATGCATTCCTGATCTACAATTAAATTCACACCTTCCACTGGAACAATAATCAGGCAACAAAATTTATATTCAGCATTCAGCACTAAAATAACAGAGCAGAATGCAGTCTGTCTGCTGTAATACTGGACTGTCTTATTTATATACGCTGCCAAATGCACTGCACTGGTATACTCAAAATACTGCATATATTTACTAGAGAAGCCAGCAGTTAAGTCCATCTGATACATTTTCTAGTACACGTATTTTCAAAATCTTGTTGTAGGGTACCCAAACTCACATTATGGCACAAGTGGTGAGGGCTTAGTGCAACTTGGCAGAAACACTGTTAGTTTCTCCACCAAAACACTCCCACACACATGGTGCTCTTCATCCAGAAATTATTTATACATACAAAGCGTGTTCAAAAAAAGATCGATCTTTGGCTATAAAGACTTTATTGCTCATTTTACAGCATTTTAAGCAATGTCCCCTTCAAAGTAGTCCCCTCGACTGGCGATACACTGTACCCAAAGTTTCTTCCATTGTTGGAATGCTTCCTGGCACGCACTTTCTGTGATGGTGCTCAGTTCTCTTATCGCATTTTCCTGAATCTCCTCTATGGTTTGGAAATGACATCCCTTCAAAGTGGTTTGAAGTTTGGGAAACAGGAAAAAGTCTGCTGGGGCTAAAATCGGAGAATACAGTGGATGGGGCACAACAGATGTCTGATGTTTTGCCAGATAACTGCAGATGAGGAGCAACGCATGACCTGGCGCACTGTCGTGGTGCAACATCCAAGTCTGGTTTTCCCATAATTCAGGCCTCTTACTGCGCACAGAATCCCTCAAACGCGCTAAAACTTCCTGATACAACTGTTTGTTTAACATCTGACCACGTGGTACAAATTCATTAAAGGCAATGCCTTTCCATTCAAAAAACACAACCAACATCACCCTTGATCTTTGACTGACTCATCCATGCTTTTTTTGGTCAGGGAGACCCTTTCTCCATCCACTATGAAGACTGCATCTTGGTTTCAACATCATACCCATAAACCTATGTCCCATCTCCTGTTATGATGTTCTTAAGAAAGTTCTCATTACCATTTGCATTGGCAAGCAGTTCCTGACTGATTTCAACACAGTTCTCTTTCTGACCGTCGGTCAACAAACGCGGAACGAATTTTGCACTGACGCGATGCATCTGAAGTTTTTCAGAAAAATTTGATGGCAAGATCCTACGCTGATGCCCATTTCATCAGTAACTTCTCACACAGTTAAACAACGATTTCCATGAATCACAGCGTGAACTCTCTTGACATGGTCGTTGTTTGTTGGTGTGGAAGTTCGTCCAGGTCTGGGATCTTCACCGACCGACATTCTACCCTCTTTAAAACGCTTAAACCACTCATTGCACTGCATTTGGTTCATACAGTCCTCCCTGTATGCTTGGTTAAGCAACTGAAATGTCTCTGTAAATTTTTACCAAGTTTGCAGCAAAATTTCACACACACACACTGTTCTTCAAGCTCTTTCATTGTCACTTTGTCACTAATCCGACAAACAGCTTGTGCATGTGCTCAGTTCAGCGGATGTAGCTTGACAACTAATGCTCATAGCCAAACAGGACAAATAGCAGTTTGTTGTCAGAACCTGACGCAAGGTGCGCTCAATAGCCGCAGCGCACTCTGCTGGTTGGCGTGCTATTTAGAAAGTTCGGTCTCTTTTTGAACACAGCTCATATATAAAACCTCAAGTGGTACCAGAGACATTCTACAACCTCAGTCTCTCTCCATGTGGCTTTATCCTTTTCCTGAAATTGAAAGTCAGTTTGAACTAGTGTAAAAGGATGTCAGTTTGAATTAGTGGAGGAAATTCAAGACACAAAACTACAGTAGCTAAATGTGAATTTCTTCAAACTGTGGAACTGTGGAAAAAATGGAAATGTCACTGGAATCAGCATATTAATGCAGGAGGGGACTATTTCCACTGGAATAATGTTTGGTAAAATTATATCTGGTACATACTGTTTTGGGGACCGTGGTAACACAGTGGTTAAGGTGCTGTGCTACAAATCGGAAGGTTGCTGGTTCGATCCCAGCTGGTGTCATTGGAATTTTTCATTGACATATAATCTTTCCAATCGCACTATGGCCCTGGGATCGACTCAGCCTCTAACAGAAATGAGTACCAAGAGCATTTCCTGGGGGTAAAGGCAGCCGGTGCGTAAGGCTGACAACCTTACCACCATCCTGTGCCATTGTCATGAAATCTGGGAACCTTAACTTCCTGGAACCTTCTGGGCCACTCCAGGCCTGTAACGGGACTGCTTTACCTTTTACATACTGTTTTATTTAATCAATCCGAGAACTTTCTGAACAGTCCTCATTATGTCCACTTCTTTAAATCACATATCTTCTTGGCTAATGATCAATGTGACAACACTGCATAGGACAGAAAATTCTCATGCAACTGGGACAACTGAAGGCTTCTAAAGAAGACTGCCCCCAACCCCCTATTACGATTGGCTGTTGTATTTCTCAGCCCAGGTTAATCTTCACAAAACAGAAATGAGACCACTGTGTTACAGAAATATCAACAGACGACAAGAGTCAGAAGTTATACATAAAACCATGGTTTTTATACTGACCTCTGAACCAACATGACAGGAAAGCAAAGATTGTGGGCAACGCTCCACAGTTAAATATTCTGATCTTTATTTAACATTATACAAACAGCACAAAACAAACAACATCAATACTGGTGTTCAAATTGTAGTTCCATTTTGATCGCAATTTTCACTCACCACACTGCCCTTTTTGCTGTGATAGGTGACATATATTATCATTCTTCCCCAGCAACTGTTTTCTTCATTCCTTCCCTCTGCTTCTTCTGTTTCTTGGTTTCAGCTTCATTTATCGGTGCTAATCTCACAAAAGGAATTTCTTCTTGGTATACTGTCCAACAGAAGATTATCAATTTGATATTCGTGTGTCCATGCATTGTTACTATGATTTTTTAATTACGACCAACAAGATGCAACTATTTTTTGATTATTTAGTTCTAAAAGGCTCTACATGTTTCGGGCGGTTCCTCCGCCCAGCATCATCAGGAGCACATAACTGTCCGTTCAGCTTCAGGTATTGTCAGCCAATACTGCTGCAGGCTGGTATCATGGATGAGATGGAGTTCCATCTCATCCATGATACCAGCCTGCAGCAGTATTGGCTGACAATACCTGAACGTACAGTTATGTGCTCCTGATGATGGGCGGAGGAACCGCCCGAAACATGTAGAGCCTTTTAAAACTAAATAATCAAAAAATAGTTGCATCTTGTTGGTTTTAAGTTAAAAAAAAATCAGCTTATCAGTATGCAGTAATTACAGAACTCTTGAGTGAAAGGAGTTTGGGGACAGCTTCTTGATCATATTCCAAGAATAAAAAATACATTCCACCAAAACATATTTCCTGGTCGTAATAGTGTAACAGAAGATGCCAATCTTCAAAATGCACAAATTTGTAAAATATCATGTGCCCACAGAAAAAGCCATACTGACAAAGAACTATCTTTAGATTAATAATGAACTAAGAACTAACAATTTAGACCAAAATCCATTTGTTATTTTTTGTGGTTATTTCACAACACTGTATCAACTGTTCCATTTGTGACAAGTGGAAGTATATTTGTGTATGATGTGGGAGGGTTGTGGGAGGAAGCAGCCCCAAGAGATTTTTTTATACCACTACAGTATTCATCCAGAGAGACCGAGAAAGAAGGGATTCCAGTTGGGACAGCCAATATGTGGATAAGATTCATACTAGGCGTGCAAGTCACATGAATAAAAAGTGCAAAAACCCAATCAGTATAGGCCATTCAGAAACAAGCTGAAGAGTCGGTATGGAGAATGGTGAAAATGGGAAATATGAGAAAATGAGAGGATGATACACTAGTCAAAGGCGAACTAAGGATGATACACTAGTCAAAGGCAAACTAAGGATGATACACTAGTCAAAGGCGAACTACTAACCGGTTCCTGAATAAAGTCACAACTCTCTTCCCAGAATCTGATATTTCTCTCTACCCTGGTTGTCACAGATGACAGAAAGTTTGAATGAAACAGCTGACAATATGCGTACCTTTGGGCAAGTATGGTTTAAGTACCTCTGGGACCTTGATGCCTGTTTCAGTCTGGTGAACTTCTAACAAGGCACAAATCACTCGAGTTGTAGCACACATTGTGGCATTCAACATGTGAACATAATCAGTCTGAAAGAGCAAAATATTATGTCAGTTTTAGAAATGTTGACAGTAGCATCAATAGAGTGACTAATTAAAACAGTGCCCATTACCTGAGCATTCATCTTCTTCGTCTGGCCATAACGAACTAGTAACCTCCTTGCCTGATAGTCCAGACAGTTGCTGCATGAGACCAACTCTCGAAAGGCTCCTACCGTATGACAGAAAATCACATCACTACAGACACCGAGTACAGAGTATGTTCTCAGTTTACAAATAAACTCTGAATACTTACACACTCAGTATTTATTAAACCATTTTACTCTTAACAAGGAAAAACATGTCCACTGTGTGTCAGCAAATTCACCCGATTACCAGAATTTGAACACGATGATTCATTCTTATGTATACGGATTTAATTTTATGGCCTTAAGTTTCTCGAGAGAGAAACCTGATGTTACAACACTCTGCATAATTGGTAGAAGACTTCTGTCTTTAAAAGTAATGTTCCTTAATTTTAACTTTGGAAAAACATGGGGACACGAATGTTCTTAACATCGCATATATCTGGAATTTATCCCTTCTCTAAGTGAAAACCGAAGCTGAGAAAACCTGACACATGAAAAGCACAGTGCTATTTAAGGAGTCAGCTGTTTGTGCAATAACATAAATTGTGTTCTTGATACTGAATAATTTACTGGGGTGTCTGGGGCTTGGGTTTTCCTTACTGCCAGCAGCCTCACACAATCTGGGAAATGTGTAGCATAATTTACTTTGAAGGCAACAACAATAACATGGTCCAGTACCTGCAACAGCCATGTGGTATTGTGAGGTAAGAACATCACTTTAGTATTTTCAAAGAACTCAGCAATGTTCTTAGTACATACATTCAACATGCTCGGTTCAAAATATTTTCCACTAGTCAATCACTATTCAAATACACAGGGCCACAATTGTATATGACAATTATCTTTCACCACTTTCTGCCACTATTCCACTACATGTGGACAGTTGGCTGAGCAGACAAATGTAATACAATAAGCAAGTTCAATGAAGTGTCAACAGACAGTTATCAGATAAAACAATAACCTTCTATCATGTCCTGACATCTCTCCAAAATTGTGCTGTGTACACAACATGCACATCCAAAGAAAACTCAAACAACACACGTAAAAAGTTTTGTAAAATAATGTTATCTAAAAAAACAGAGCTCTCCATCATCAAACTCAATAACTGAACTGAAAATACTGGAGCTTTCAGTACTTTCTGTTTCAGGGTATTATAGTTGAAAAAAGGCACATTGGAGCAAACAAAATGCAATACATCACTGACTTACCAGATCCTGGAAACCAAGCCTCAAGATCAAGTTTCTTAGCTGCAGCATGGTTAAGTGCACCAGACACAATGTTGACAATGCGATACGGAATACCCAGCGCTTGATAGTAAGACTCGGCATTCGAAATCATCTCGTCCATCATTTCCCATGATTTGCTGTCATATGGTGATGTCAAACAGAACTGCTCTACCTAAACATTAACAGCAGTACACTAACATTATCAGAACATCAATACCCAAACTATTTTGCACCTATACAAACAGCAAAAACTTGCATGAGTCTTACAAAATTTGATTTTTGTTTCACATGTTACTTCATGGCACTATCACATGCGAAGAATATGGCACTGGATAAAGGTATAGCCGATATATCTGTAATATAAACTGCACAGTTAGAATACGTGAAAAGATCACAGCATTATCACAGGCACAGGTGTACCATTTACAAGCACACAAAATGTAACGGAGGCAACAGCATTATCAAAGATATATACACACACAACATATGCAAATAGACAACATGGATGGGAGGTCACAGCATTGTGACAAACACACATATCATATTCAAACACAAAAGAATTTAATTTTCGCCAGCTATGAATGTACCTTCTCAAACTGATGGACTCTGAAGATGCCCCTAGTATCTCGACCATGAGAACCAACTTCCTGTCGAAAACAGGAGGAGATCCCAGCATAACGAACTGGCAACTTGTATTCTGGAATCCATTCATCACGATGAAATGCTGCAATAGGCTGCTCTGAAGTAGCAATTAAATACTTCTCTTCAACGTCTCTGTCTTCAGTCTTCTCACTTCCTTTCCCTACAACTTTGTACAATTCTTCATCAAACTGCGATAGTTGTGCCACCTCTTGCATGACTTCCTTCCTCATAAAGAATGGCGTGTACAATGGTTTATAACCATGTTCATGAAGCATTGCCAGTGCCAACTGGATTAGTGCCTGTTCCAAGAAGACAGCAGGGCCCTGAAAGTATGTTAAAAACACCAAATGTGTGAGTAATTAACATCATCCTCACTATGTACCAAGGCAGAGGTAAAACCTCAAATGAGAAACAAGACTGTGATAGTGTGCTAGCAATTCAGGCCTACTACATCAAAGATTTTCAACCTTTCTTGTGTTACATATCCCTTAAAAGTCACACAAATCCTGCAGACCACCTCCCACAATTGCCTCAATCTCCAGCCGCTTTAGGCACAACTCACAGAAACATGTTGTCATCGAGACATAATATTGGTTGAACAATCTGTTCCAAGAAATGGCTCGTTCAAAACAATATTATGAATTATTATTAAAAGTAACACCACAAATTAAGTTTACAATGTTAGTACAATCACTATATCACTCTTAAACTTGTTAAATTGTCCTTTGCAATAATTAGTTTATGCTCTAATATCAAATTATTAACTGAGTTTAATGTTGTGTAATGCAGTATTATGTTACAACACTTACACATGCAAGCTCATTTAACATTGTTCGTTGAACTAATGTGAGTAAGACCTTGTTTCATTATTGATAAAGGTATTCAAACAAACACTCCTTATGAGAATTGAAATATGATTACTGCCCTATGCAGCCAAGAATTATCACTCTTTGTTGATAATATCACAAGTGTAATGAGACGTGCTGTTTGCTTGGATCCCCTATGGATACAGATACAGACACCACCTATGGTATTAATGCTAAGAGAGCGAAGTCACGTTACGGAGTGAGTGACTGGTAATGCACTAAAGTAACTTCTGCCTTATGCAGTAACAGTTAATGTATTGTAAAGTCTTGCACTCCCCTTTGAAGAAACAAAACGTACGCGAATTGTAGACCGCGGAGCTGGTCCTTCACAATGTTCGGAAGAACGCTATAGAACTGAAGCCACGCTAACTCAGACAAAGAAAAGGACGCTATGACGTCATGTTCCCGCTATAATCTCGCTCCCAACGATATACTGTGTAGCACTTACACACAAATTAAAGTAAACAAGAAAAATAGCAATTTAGTTATTAAAAATTTGTCCTTAGTGTAACACATGTGAAGCTGGAATACTTACAACTAAAAATATATATAGGGCCTTAAAAACTCTAAAATCTTTTTATCAAGTCAGTATGAAAATTTACTACAAACACAATTATTTTTTGCGCAGCAATGACAATAAATTAAGATTTAGAGAGTGACGGGAAAACCTTATCGTCTAATGAGCAGGATCCACTCAACTTACCAACTTCTCGCAAGTGATACACCAATAAAAGTTCCTATGTTCATTTGATGACACACCTACACCTCTCCATGTTGAGTTGAAACATTGTTAATGCCAATATTTTTACCATCAAAGACTTGCAATGTAGCAGATACATAATATCCCACACAATACGGGTTAGCAGGAAGGCTTTTATCATAGTAAATAAGGCTGACAAACAGAGAAGCATATTTAATACTTCCTTAAATCCCCTTCATCACCACTGCTGCTGCTGAGAAAACTGTACCACTATTTAAGACTGTACTTACATCTCATTACTTGGTTCTGAAATGGTCACAAAATACATTCTTAAGATACATTCATGCTTTCAATGTATAACACAGAGAATATATCACACAACCAAGTCACAGAAAGGAAAAATCGTACCATTAAGTAATAGCCCCTTCCTCCAGCTACCACTGCACCTCGTTCTCCATCCATTCCGTCGATCATGTGAATAAGATCAACATGCGAGTACGTTTTCCGAAGTGTGCAGTCTCCAAATGTTTTTTCCACTCTGTTTTCATCCTGGAAAACAAGATGATATAATCAAAAAAATGTAAAAATTAATGAAGACTTAAAGTAGAAAACATTGTTTGTTACACAGCGAACTGTGAGGAATTTAATTAAGCATGTCCCTGCAGCCTTCATTCATAGAGTTACTGGTTAACACACTGCGTTACAAGAATCAGTCTTACCAACCCAACCGACGCTCACCTCATCATTGCTGACAGGAACTGAATCATGAAGATGGTTTCCAATTTCCCGCAAAGCATTATTACGTTCCTTCTCTGTCTTCTGAAGATCCAAATCATTTTGTTGAATTGCTTCATCAATAAGAGCACGCACTTTCTTAAGTTGAGTTACGGTTAATGACTTCAGCATTTCCGATGTAACAGAATCCAGATTCTTCCGTATATTTTCTGGGACAGTGTCATCATCATCATCACCAGCTGGTTCCTTCTTCTGTTAAATAAAAAAATTATTTGTATAATTCAAATACGACCTCCGAGTTAAAGTTTCGATAATTAACAGAAAAAACAGTGCCTTACTTAAAGAGAAATTTGTTTTGAATAATGTGTGTATGCTGAAGAAGGTTATCAGCTGACTCAACATGGCTCCAATTTGCATGACATGATTACCACCACACTCTTACAATCTGTCTTCAAAAATACCAATCAAATACACTAATGAATATGTCTTATGGTAACACCTGGTCCAATCTTCAAAGTTACAAACTATATTTAACATGTTTACACTGTACAAACAGTGACTGAGTGTTTCTTCAGTCACTTAACAGTGCTTTCTGTTGATTGCATGGTTCAAGGTGTGTTGCACAGCAGATTGTTCATAAACATACTGAAATAAGTAGTGAACAGAGGGTATCACTGTATATTTTTTAAACTTCCTGTCCCATCATTTGCATGATGGCCTCAGTAAAAGCAGTAATGATTCCTGGTCTCTGGGCTTGGATTGAAACACATGACCACTGAAACATGAAGGACTGCTAACCACTCCACTATGACCCTGGCTGACACATTAACATTGGGCAGGTAAGGGGTAAAGTTGTCTCTATGCATGCCATAACAAAATATGGAGGAGTGCGAGTATATAGATAGCATCATTCGTTCTTACTCTTAGCACCAGATGGAGGTGAGTGGTCAGGTTCATGCCCTGACCACTTACCCCCTGGGAAATAGCCCCTGGCACCCACTAAACAGGAAGATGGGTGAGCTCCAGAGCTGGTCTGCATATTTTAGAGAAAAAAAAAAAATCTCTTGCAGGAATCAAACAATTCCTGGCTGTCCAAAATTGTTTATTTGGTTAGCTCTGGTAATATTTTAGTTACCAGTGCATGGAATGGATAATATTAAATTAGACCAGTCACTAAACTGTCCAGCTCTCCAACAAAGGGCACAGTAACCCAAACGTGGAACACACAACCTGTAAATTGGGCAACCCACCAACAGGCCAGTTCAAGCTATGATGTATTACTATGTTCAGTGATGCAATAAAGAAAAGCTGTTGTGCAAAACTTTCAGCCCCCTACACAAGCTAATGCTATTAACCAGGAGGGAAAAGTCTTAATTTCAACCATTACAGCATGTGTAGAAGATGGGCAGGCAGGCAGAATGGACAAAATTCTTACAGAATGCAATGTCCATTTCAAAACACATAGCATGCAAGTTTCCAATAAAACATAAGAAATCATAACCAAACCAGGCTTTGGAGAAGTCAGCAGGTAGCCAAAAGAAACAACAATGCATAGCTAGCTACATGCAGATCCTATGTGCTTAACAGGAAAGAAATGTATTAATTTTATCAGAAGGATAATATTGTAAATAGTGCACAAATGAACCCATTTTTCAATTCAGAATGCACAATAAAATTTAAATTTTGTTCAGTTTATATGACTTTATGTCTGGTGGGAGATAAAAACCTTCAACCCCTCTCCTTGAAATCTACAGCAAATGCTGCACAATGTATGTAATGTATTCAAGGCAAACAGGCTAGAAGGTAAGCTACAGCTGCAGCACAACAAAGGAAAAAGAAACTTGTTACAAAACAGGACTGCTGAACTCTTGACAATTTGAAATGGTGTAAAAAATTAGCTGATATGCAATGGACCATGAAGAATAGTCTCCATGGTCACCACCATGGGAACCTCGTATCTCACACACTATGGACTCTACCTCAGGTAGTGTCCCAGCATTAATCTAGAGAAACTGAGGAAAATCATGCAAAGCTCTGCCAAGATGGAGAATATTTACTCAAAATTCATACTGAGTGAAGGTGAAGGAAAGAGACAAAGCTCATCCTATAACCTACCATGAAAGAGCAAGGAAGAGACGTAGCAGTATAGCTTTATTCTTCCTTTAACCTCAGCACTGGAAGGGGGTGAGTGGTTAACACCAAGCCCCAGCTGCTTTATCCCCAGAAATGAGCTGATACCCATTGTATAGGAGGCTATGTGGGCCCCAGGGTTGGTCTGGACAGGCGTGGAAAACCTCACCTCCACCAGGATTCAATCCCTGAACCCTCCAGCCCGTAGCAAGTTGCTACACCAACTACGTATGCCCACAATTCAACATGAGTACCTCTCAAAACACTCAAGTTTTACTAACATGTTCATTTCCTTCAGGGCAACTAACTGCATTGCAAAACTATCAACAATAAATAAAACCATACATATGTCCATAAAAGTTTAGTCTCTTTCATGTGCAATGAACATGCCTGTTAAATAAATGGATCAGAGTTTCAACATGCAAATGTAAAAAAAAATACCATTTCAGCTGTAACATTCACTATAAGCAGAACAAATGAATATCAGATAGAATTCCCCCATATGAATTGACAAAATACCACAGCCTTGTAAAACAGAAAAGCCACCTCACCTGAACAGAAATTGGAAAGTATTTCCTGTCACCACCAAAACTTTGTATATGTAGAAACCATCGCAAGGCATGGGGATGAGAAGGCAGAGGAGGGGCTCTAAAAGCTTCAAACAATATTGCGTCTGCTTGAGATGGAAGAAAGCCACCAATGTAACTCTTATCAGACATAAATTCATTTAGAGCACTCATGCCAACATCAGTATCAAGATCGCCAAAAGCAAGATTTACTCTGTTATTAAAAGTATCTCTATTATTAGACATTTCACATTTCTTCCTTCCCAATGCCTGCAAAGAAATGCAGGGATTATTAACACGATGAAACAAATGAATGCAATAAAATAACACTCTGCACATTTGAATAAAGATAGACCAACTAGATGACACTTGCTTTAGTATTTATTGCTCACCATGTTTCAGATGTTAATACATCCATCTTCAGGAGCTTGCGACTGCTTGTTGCGTTGTTGTGTAGGCTGACTTGAGGCGTGTTGGCGTTATGTAGTGGGATTGTCTGTTGGTGATGTGGTATCCGAGTGTAGGCTGAACCAACAGACAATCCCGCTACATAACGCCAACACGCCTCAAGTCAGCCTACACAACAACGCAACAAGCAGTCACAAGCTCCTGAAGATGGATGTATTAACATCTGAAACATGTTGAGCAATAAATACTAAAGCTAGTGTCATCTAGTTGGTCTATCTTTATTCAAATATCAAGATGATGCATGGTCCAATACGCATAAGATTCACTCTGCACATTTATTACACTGGACAATAAATTTTTACTGATGTTATGCTTCTGAGGTAATAGTAGCCATTTCTAATTAATTTTGAGGTGCTGAGCACGAATAAGACAATGAAAAAGGGAAAATTGGCTACGGTTTCTAAGATTTCTGCAAATGTTTATCATATATTTAAGAAATATGTACATCAGACATATAACGATAAAAGTCCACTTCTACTTACAACTTCGCTTTGCCTGTCGCTTGTGTAGCTGCTCAGGAGCATTTCTGATGAGCGTCCAACAGTAGTCAGCCACACTGGAAGTGGACCACTTTCCGTGATATCGTTTCTCCATCGTTGCAATTTCCTGATGGAAGGTTCACCATGCTCATCACTAAATATGCTGCAGTTGTCGGGGAAGAAATCCAAGTGGGAATGAAGCATGTGTCTCTTTAGGGACATACTGCAACCAAGTTTGTGATACAATGACAACATGTCCTCAATCAATTACTCGTAGTTTTGTGCTCTGATATTCCCAAGGAAGTTAGTTGACACCAGACGAAACGTGTCCCAAGTTTTTTTTTCGTTACCCTGAAGCAGGGTGTTGAACATATTGTCTCTGAAGAACTTGCGGATCTGAGAACACACAAAACCTCCTCTTTAATTTTTGCTTTGCCAAGTTGAGGGCATTTTTCAGCCAGATACTTGAACGCTGATCCGGTCCGGTCCATGGCTTTTACAAAGTTTTTCATCAGTATGATGTGAAGGGGCGGTAGCAGGATTTTGTGTCATTATGCCAGTGCTTGGTGTTGCACATTTTCTCTCCGACCTTCAGAGATTTACTCTGAGGCCAGTCTCTCTTCAGGTAATGCAAAGTCTTTGCTTGGCTGTCCCATTCACATAAAAAACAGCAGTACTTTGTATATCCCAGTTGGAGACCCATCAACAGAGACACCACCTTCAGGTCACCACAAATATGCCAGCCATACTTGCTGTATTCAAACTTATTCAGCAGCTGCTTTAGGTTTTCATAGGTTTCTTTCATGTGGACAGCGTGTCCGACTGGAATGGATGGGTGTTGGTTTCCATTATGCAGCAACACCACCTTCAGACTCAGTTTCGAAGAGTCTATAAATAGTCGCCAATCTTGCGGGTCATGTTTGATTCCGAGGGCATTCGTCAGGTCATCTACATCGTAGCAGAACACAAGGTCATCCTCCTTTCTGATGAAGGCACCAACTGCTGGTGACGACTGCGAAACGAAGAATTCGGACATTTTTCTCGAGAAGATTCCATTGTTTAAGTCTTGATCCCAGTAACTCTGCTTTGTTCTTGGACAGCTCCAGATCGTGAACAAGATAGTTCAGTTCGTCCAGTATGAGAATGTGTGGCTGTGGCGCAGAAGACCTACCGTGGGACACGTGTGGTTCAGTAGACACTGGCAGCCCAGGAGAACCCGAGGTCGACTCGCCTTCTTCCTCGTCACCCGAGTCGATGGTAAATTCTTTCGGAGGTTGGGAATGGAAATGCCTTCACCGTGCAGAACTGCATGGAGAGCAGATGGTATATTCGGATACACTATTGTCCACTTCTTTTTCTTCATGATGCCTCCAGAAACTGGTGGTGCCATACAGAAGCAGCAGTCAGTTGTGTGATTACTTGGCTCCCTCCAAACCATAGGAATAGCCAACGGCATCGCATGTCTTTTGCCATTCAGACACTGCGAAAGATTTGTTGCACATTTACGGCAGCATATGTGCGGGGCCCAGGATTTGTCTTGGTCACCGATCTTGCATCGGAAATACACATGATGCACCTTTCTCACTATCGCGGTGATGGCCTTTCTTTGCCTTGCAAACGTCACTTCACTGCAAATGTAACAAAAGTTATCTGCACTATCAACACAGTTACAAGGCATCACTAATGCTGGATTAACACTGCTGGGATCACTTTGCAGTATTTATGATGCAGGAGTAAACGGGTGTGGTGTGCATGATGGGCTGATGCAATATGGTGCAATATTTTGAAATCTTTCAACGTATTTCATTTTTAGTGGATATATTTACTTAACACAAACTTCGTTACAGACACAAGCGACAGGCAAAGCGAAGTCGCAAGTAGAAGCGTACTTTTATCGTTGAATGTCTGATGTACATATTTCTTAAGTATATAATAAACGCTTGGGGATTTCTTAGAAAACATAGCCAATTTTGAGTTTTCATTGTCATATTCGTACTCAGCGCCTCGAAATTAATAAGAAATGGCTACTATTACCTCAGAAGCATAACATCAGTAAAAATTTGTTGTCCAGTGTTAGTGGCATGAGAATTACTTCTCTTGTAGGTCACATACAAATTAACCTTCACTAGCCGAATGGAATGCCCGTGCCCTATTACATGAAACTCTTCACCAACAAAGGAAAATTGCTGTCTCATGCATGTGCAGGCATGAGCATTTAAAAACAAAAATTACTCTGAGTTTTAGCATCTGCAATAGGCTTTAAAGGTTGGATGATAAGAGTTAAACTAAAATAATACCTCAAACCTATCCCAATACCACAAAACTAACAGAACGTAAACATTTAAAGTTACATATACCTACCTTCATCTTCTCTCCTACTTCCTTGCTACACATATTTTTCAGTTTATTAAAGTTGTCAGCTTTGTGGCGTACTGCAACACAAATATCATAGTCACTGGAAGTGTTTATTACTAACGATTCACATTTTATTTGCAATTATTAGCACTTAACCATTTCAGTGCGTAACAACTTAAATACAGGCCTTTTAATGAGAAAAAGGCAATGCAGTTTGCCACCAGAAGCTGGACTATCAAAATTCATGCACACCAGCAACACTATTCTAAACCTACTGGTCAAATGACTGAAATAAGAAATGTAATTATGCCATAAAAATGGAGATCGTGTAGACCTATGAGGTTTGAGAAATATGCTAGAAGAAAAATAAAACAAACAAATCAGAGACATAATGACATTTGTTTCAATGAGGGATTATCTGAAAACCTGGGCTTGCACATTTATAGGAAATATCACATAATGTAATAAAACATACATAAATACATGGATACATGCATACGTACACACACACACACACACACACACACACACAAAGCAAAATCAACCCCAGGAATGCTATGTAGGCACATGGGTGAGTGGAGATGGAGCTCTACTCATTCTTAACCTCAGCACTAGATGGAGGTAAGCGGTCAGATTCATGTTCCCACCAAAACGCCAGAGACAGAGCCCCTGATACCCAATGAAGACAAACGTTGGTAGACCCCACAATCCGTCTGGATACTTAGGACAAGATATGTGGGCTGATCATTTAATTCCGGGTCTGAATTTTTTGTGAGTGAATGAGTAGACTTAATGGCTAGTTGGTCTTGTCTCCTTCGAAGTAGTGTCCTTGTGCTTGTATGCACTTATTCCAGCGTTCCTTCTACTGACGAAAGCACCTCTGGTAGTCACTTTTTGTAATAGCCCTCAGTTGTCTCGTCATGTTGGCTTCAATCTCCCCAACGCAATCGAATCGGCGACCTTTCATTGTTTTCTTCAGTTGCAGGAACAAGAAGAAGTCACACAGAGCAAGGTCAGGGGAGTAGAGAGGGTGTGGGAGTGACAGAATGTTGTGTTTCACCAGAAATCCATTTGTGGTGACAGCCCTGTGGGCAGGGGCATTGCCATGGTGCAGGATCCAATTGCCAAAGTGCCACTTCTCAGGGTGATGTCTGCACACAGCATCACGGAGGTGTTGCAGGACTGTTGTGTAGAAGTCCTTATTTACCATCCGTCCTCTAGGGACGTACTTGTGATGAACCAGTCTGTCAATGACAAAGAACGCAATCAACATGGTCTTGACATTGGACTTCATCTGCCACGCTTTCTTTGGTCGAGATGATGCCGTATTCAACTTGGAGGACATTTGATTTGTATCCAGGTCATACCTGTACACCCAGCATTCGTCACCAGTGATTACCGAGGACACGAAGTTTAGATTGTTTTGGGCTCGCTCACGGAGTTCAGTGAAAACTGACACGCAATCGTCCTTCAGCTCTGCCGTCAGGAGACGAGGCACAAATTTTGCTGTCACACGTCTCATTTGCAAATCTTCAGTTAGAATTTTCTGGCACGTACCAAATGCTATTCTAACTTCCTCTGCAACCTCTCTGATAGTCAGACGTTGGTCAGCAAGAATGATTTCTTGCACACGTGCTACGGTCTCCTCAGTGTGGGAGGTGGACAGCCTGCCTGGGTGGGGGTCATCTTCAAAAGATCAGTGTCCACTTTTGAAATGGGAACACCATTCAAATGTGTTCGATCGACTTAGGCAGGACTCTCCAAAGGCTGCTTGCAGCATTTTGTACGTTTCAGCACCGGTTTTCCCCAGATGGAAGCAGAAATCGATGCACACACGTTGCTGCACTTGCCCCTCCATCATAAGATGCGACACACACTGCAGGTAGATGTTCACTGAAAGGCTTCCACAGAGCGAATGCGGACAGATACCGACCTTTGGTTTTGCACATACACTTCCATAGACTTCACATGTGTCCCACTCTGTTGCCACTTTGCCACGTATTATAGTTTTCCAGGAAAAAAATTAGTCCCGGAATTAAATGATCAGCCCACATAAAATTGCCCCTGCTGGGAATTAAACAATGATTCCTCATTTGTCTAGAGCACATAATGATTAAGATTCCCAGCTCCTCATATACAGTATATACACACACACACAGGATATGTATATATTTATCATCAATCAACAGACAGACACACAGACAAAAAGACAGACAATGAATGTACTTATTAAACTTACATACGAATTTTCTGTGATAACACGCATACCGAAGTCCGGATAGTGACTAGGCTACAGTGTGAAAATACAAGGTCCTACCCCCGGCAGAAACAGGGTATTTTTCTCTTCTCAACAAACGCCCAGATTGGCTCTAAGGTTCACCCAGTGTATTATGTAGTACCGAGGGCTCACTCTTGGAAGGTGGGGGTCACGTGGACGGGGCGTAAAGCTGACCACATATCCATCTAATACCGCAGTTAAAAATAAGAGCAACTATACATCCACTCCCTCTAACGCCTTCATGGCATGAGTAGAGAAAACTTAAGTTTTCTTTTTTGGATAATATGTAAAGAACACCAACAAAAATCATGAATTAAACTGTTGTACCCAACCTAAAATGCACCTCTCAATCAAATTAGGACATATCCTTATTCACGACAGGAAAATAATCTTGAACCCTTCCAACATTCTAACCTATGATTTCAAAGTTAATCCCGAAAATATCATCGATTTTAAACACCAAATTTAGCAAAATAAACTGCACCATAACCCAACCAATATAGTACAATGTATTGCATAACCCATAAACACCGGAAAACCTCGTTTTTATTAAATTATAGTTCGCACGACACCAATGCATTATACAGCCTCCTACGAAGAACACGTTAAATCTCTAAATAAAAGGAACAGTTCTTACATTGCCTCCAAATGACATCTTTCTCAACAACTGTATCAACCAAAGAAACATCTTTAAAACGCTGTTCTTGATTTTTCTTTATTCTTGTCGGGTCACCGCCTTTCTCAGGACGAAAAAGATCTAATTCCAGCACCATATTTCAAAATACTGTTGATAATCACTTGCAACAATCTCACAACAATAACATAAACGAATATTTCTGTACTCTAGCTGACACGTTAGCACGAACACACACAACTTCCACTCACTTCCGCGCTCTGTGACACAACTCTCAGCTGCCAACCAAAGAAAATTTCGCCCCTGATATACGCTACCAACAGTACTTGCTGGTTGCAGATCACCTCTGGTTATATCCGTGCAACAAATCATGGATGGAGTAACAGCGGTTTGATGCAATGAACATTTTGTTAAAAACAATGGTAAAAACGGTAAAGTTGTCCCTGTCCACGCTATGAAGTCATGCAGGGACAGCAGAGGTCACAGTTTATAAATGGCATAGGTACACTTCCACTCACTCTGAACCTGGGCGCTAGATGGCAGTGAGTAGCAAATATCCCGCCCCGAAGAGTTTACCCCCAACAATAAAACACGGTACTCACTGAATATTTGGCTGGGTGGGTGTAAGTGCCGGTCTGAACTGTTGTAGAGAAGAGAAAAGCAACTGCAATTGCCTAAATGTGAACCCGACTGTCCAGGCCATAGCCAAATCACTATACTGATTATGCTGAGGTAATGTGTAATTATTACCGAAAAATTTGCTGGTAATTTCGGCCGTCAAACTGGGAATTTGAGTTCATATCACAGTATCATAAATTGCCTTCAATTTTTCTTGTATTTCTCATGTAAACTAGTAGCAAAGATTCAAAGAACAGTTTTAATATTAAATCCCTGATTTGTATGTAATGAGTTCTATGTTATTTTATTTTAATGCAGTGCATTTCCTCACTGCCTTTCCCATTTCATTCACGTTGTGTTATGTAATATCTGCACATAGTTTTCATGAATGCAGAACCTGCCCTAAGGGAAGTATATTTAGTTCTCACAATTCAATGTTATGTACTATGTCTGTTTGTGGTCTGCCTTCCTCAATATAGAAAATAGTTCCAGATATTCAATGTGTTGTTGCATGTGTTTCCAGTGAGTAATAAACTGTCATTTCTAATACTTCTGACTTACAATGCTACTGAAATTAAGAAAATGCATAATTACACAAGAAAGACATATTGAACTTGCTTAAATGTCATAAACAAATTAATACTTTATTTATCACAGCAACAAATACAAACATTTTAAACACAATAGTACATACGTGTGTGTGTGGAAGGGGAGGGGGGATGGTTAAGAGATGGAAACAGCTTGCTGCAGAAACAAGACTAGCAATTTAACTGTGTGAATTTGTGTAGCAGTTGACATTACACCATTGAAACATTCTGGGGAGCTGCAGTCCACATACTGGGAGCCACTGATTTAAGTCAAGATAAGATGATGATGGCAAGAAAAGTGTTAATTTTCACACTGTTCTTTGCAGGTAACATGTCTCTATTTTTAAAAGTTTTATATAATGTGGCATATTCCAATAATATATCTGTTTATTGTACATTTTTTTTCAGACTGTATGGCACTGTGGTGGTGATAGCAGTGCCACTAATACTTCTCAAGCATTACCCCATTGCATTTATGGCTTCTGCCCTTAAGAGGATCTGTGAGTGGCAACCATCGTTACCTCATTGCTTGTTGGATCTAAATGGAGACTACTAGTCATAAAAAGGCTACTAAACACAGGGACTCTGTGGTAAAGAAACAACAGCTTAAGTTTGTTCATCACCGGGCCAGCCAGTCTGGTGAACCACTACATGGAGCTGTTACTCCTTGCAAACTAGGGATGTTGAATTCAACATCACAAACAGCCACGTCATCTGGCTTGACGCTGCACACGGCTATCACAGGCATACCTACAGAGGTGGACCCCACAATCTGAAAACATCCAATAGCAAAACCCAGAATATCTAGGTTTGGTAGGAGAAACAGTGGACAGAAGGGAAGATGTGATAATGTTGACAAGAAAGAGATTTAAACAGTATTTTGTTATTAGTTTACTTAATCCTTCAGTTGTCATTGGTTCACACCAAGTGTTGTCGCAAATTCAAGGGGTTGCCCCAAGAATAAAAATACAATACTGGAACCCTTTAAGGGATAGAAGCATCAAAATTAATTTGATAATTGCAACAGGTCTTCGAGCCATACCACATGATGTTCAAGATGTTTAAAGGGGTAAAAAAAGAAGCTCCCATTGCAGTCATTCAAAAAAGAAAAGAAAAATACTAAAGAATATTAAGCTTTTTTTTTTTGGGGGGGGCAGTAAAATTATTCGCAAATTTTCTCTCTTCGCGCGGGGGG
>Ga0136643_10001496_pt1 | contig 28715 bp, 28 predicted proteins | sample TergutLab28metaG_FD_96883 | JGI IMG/M metagenome (GOLD analysis project Ga0136643, IMG submission 96883) | Labiotermes labralis P1 segment gut microbial communities from Petit-Saut dam, French Guiana - Lab288 P1 (version 3) (version 3) | ecosystem: Host-associated > Arthropoda: Insects >... | reverse complement strand
CAGTCCATTGTGTAGGAGGTGTGGAGCAGAGGATGAAACCTCAGCCCACATTCTTTGTGAGTGTGAAGCTTTGGCATCACTAAGATGTGCGTATCTGGGCTCCTCCTTCTTGGAGCCAGAGGACATTAAGATTATAAGTCTGGGGGCCATCTGGAACTTAAGTAAAGCAACAGGGCTCCCATATGGGGCACAAAGGGCCTGTCAATTAAGGCCTAGTTGCATCGGGACCATAAGATCTCGAACCCAATTGCAAATGAATGAATGAATCAATCAATCCAAACCCTTCAGTACCCAGCACTGAGCTACAGAGCATCTCATTCAAAGTGCATATATCATAATGCCATTGCTACACCTGTACAGATGAAAGCCTGCATATGCTTTATATTTCAAATTTTAATGTGTTTGAGGCTAATAAACTCTGAATCATTTTGCAAAATATATATAGAACTTGGTCTGCTTTGTGCTGCAGCATTGTGTCTTTTCTGTATTTTATCATAGGATGAGTCACTTGCTTATGCTGTTTTGTTGCTGTATGTTTTGGTCACTGTTACAATTTGTATATCAGTGACGTCTGTCATGAAGTATTCATTTGTGTAATGAGAAACGGTATTGCTCCATTTGTTTCAGCCCTTCTTGTGTACTGTTGGCAACTGTTGTTCCTATATGAACCTGCTTAAAATTTGTATGTGGAATCTTTCTAGTATCAAACTCTACACATTGCTGAATAGAAAATCAGTATTTTTGCTTTTAAATTTTGCGGTTCTTCACATGTAGAACATTTTTTTCATAAAGTGTTTCATCATTTGGGAAAATATTTAAATGTCGTATGTCTGTCTGTAGAGGGAGGGTCCTTTTTAAGTACTCTCCATTGCCAAAGGGTTAAGCAGGAAAATTTCTTCAGTGGGTAAGCCTGAAAACATTATTTTGAAATTCGGTAATGCATTTGACATTTTTTTTACCAGTATACTGTGCCATATAAGTCCTGCATTAAATAATGCATTTTCAGTGTCATAACACCTTCCTAATTCTTGCCTTTTGTAGTGATTTTAACGCATTCATTATAGGAAGACAGCATGTGTATAAGCACACGTATGTGGTAGATCAGCAGCCCATGTGTGCTGTGACTGTTCCTTGCGTACCAGCACTACCTTACTGTGTTCTCTATTTCTACCTTTTCCAGCTCAGCTGTTCACTTACAGACAGTTGTATTTCAAGATGTCCTTGACAGGCGAAATACTGGAGTGATATTTTTTGGTTGGGCTGGGGGCTAGCAGTTTAAGTAGCAACCACCTTGTTTATATTGTGCAGCTTTTCTTGAATTGAAAGCAGTCCTGTTATATAAACCAGTCTGTTGATGCTGTATAGGGAAATAATCAGTTTGTTCTGAGATCTATAAAAAACACGTAAAAATACACTGTGTGGGCACAACTTTGGAGTGTCAAAAACCTTGAGGTTCCTAAAACATCCACTGGATATTTTAAAGGACTAGTGGAATTAGGTAAAATGTTTTATGATGTAGGGTTGCTGCTTTATGTGATTGTGTATTGATTTTTCATTATTTTAGCATGTTTGTTTCCTTGCTCTTATGTGTGTGTTTTGAGTTTTTTAATTCTGTGTAGACTTAAATATTACTTCAGAATTCTGTCAGGGTGTGGCATTCCATTGTGGGCATAATAACACTGTTTATAGGAAGGTGTATGTGGGTTTTAATTGCTGTTGTTTGCCTGCAGCAGAACCAAGAAGTCGGCCGCGACTCATTCTACAGCCTCGCAGCAAACCCGAGGAACCGGCAGCCCCACAGGCATCCATATTTGGTGGTGCAAAACCTGTTGATACAGCTGCTCGGGAAAAAGAGATAGAAGAGAGACTGGAGAAGGAGAAAGGGGAAGTCTCACGGCTAACTACCAGAGATACAAGAAGTGATGACAACAGGTATGGGGCTGGGTATCTTAACAGCATGTCCATCTGTGTGATGGGTTTACTGTGAATGATTATAGGGTTTTTAATATTCCAAAATGCACACCAAAGGTGGACTTCGCTGCGTTGTGTTAAAAGATGATAATAATAAGTAATTTAAAGTTATAAAAGTCGTTTAACAGGTAGGATTTGTTGCCTGTCAGGTGCAAAACGTAAGGTTCAAACTGCCCTGTGAGGCCCACAAGAGTTGGCTGCACTGAAACGTGGTGACTGTCCTGATTTAAGGTTGCTATAGTCAAGGACACAGTTGAATATAGCATTCAGAGTAGCCACATTGGTGGCCATATATGTTTAACGTCAGGGTGCTGAAGTCCACATAAATGTGTGCTGATATTTCTTGACAAATTTTCATGCAATTATGACATATTAAATTCCAAGATCAATAGAATTAGCACACTGTATTCTGAAGTCCCGTATTAAAATAGCAACAATACATTCTGCTGTTGTGTCCCCAAAAGCAGGCGGGAAGAGCGTGTCCTCAGACCGAACTGTCAGTTGCGTGGCCCGCAGTCACATGAGAGGTGCGTTGTTGGCCAGTATGATTCTTGCAGATTAATTTCTGTTAATAGCTGTTGACTGTGTTTGTGTTGCATCCAGAGTGTTTGTGGCAGTACAACAATTCTTGCATTTGGAGCCATATGTATTGGCTCTGGTGTATTGTATGTTTATCCTTCATCATTATTTGTCTTACCTGGCTTCTTTCATTTTTCCTGGCTTCAGCTTGAGAAGTACAAAATCCAGAGTGTCTTTGACTTTTGATGCAAATCTTTTGGTGTGTTTTCATGCTGTGTTGTTGGGTGTGTAATTCCTGAAGAAGCATTTTGTGTTCAGAGTCAAGGACTCTGTTGGACAGCTTGCTTCTGGAGATAGACACTGTGCTCTCTCAAAACGTTGGGATCTACACACACAACAGAACAGCATGATAAAACAGAAGACTTCTGTCTTTGACAGCACTACCATGAGGACATGAAATATAGCTTGTCTTAGATGTATTGTTTATAAGTGGATTTTACTTCTGTTGTAAAAATCTGTTGCATGCAGTTTCTTGTATCTGCCATTCCATGTGCAGCCTTTCACATCTTACATTAAATGCTTGCCATGCTTTGTTGTGAACTGTTCGTGTTCTGCATGTATGCTGCAAGAGGTGTGACATGTTACATTTGCATTTGAGATGAGGTAAAATCATGCATATGCTTAAGCTCTGTTGTGTCATGAAGATGCAGGGGGAGTGGTGGTAAGGTTCAACACATTCTTATTCTGCACATAAATTGCACATGAGTGGCCATGTTCATTCTGTAACAGCTCTTCCCCATGGAGAAAGATCAAGTTGAGGAAGATGCTGGGTGGGTACGTTGGTTCCAGAGCCTCTTTAGACACAGTAGTGAAAAGAAACAACTTTGTGCTTCAGTAGGCAATTGAACTGTGGTTGTCTAGCCCATGTCCACTCATGTTGCTGACGATTCTGTGTTGTTGGGCAAGTTGATTCTGATGTTTTGAAGGACCACAGTTACTTCATCTTGAGAGTCAAGCAGTCCAGAAATAACTTCAGATCTCATATGTTCTGTACTGGCTCAATACATTCAAGGGAATTTCATATTTCAGGTAATGGGTGAAAGCTTAATGCATTTTCAAACATGTTTATGGTTATGTACAGTAAAGTCCCAGAACTACAGGAGTGTTGAATGCATACAAAGTATTACAGTCAACACAAATTTGTCATCATTGCTACATGTTTCAGTTCAACAAACTGTCATCAGGCATTACTATACAAAAATGTTAGGAAACATAAGTACATTTGCAGTATGCTTTGGTGGTTAGTGAGATCTCACAAGTTTGCAATTAAATAATAAATGTATTGTGTGTTTGTATTGTAATGTATAAACCTTGCATGTCTGGCACTAATGACCACAGGAGGCAAAGTGCCTGCCTTATTGTGTCAATAAACAATTATATGTCTGTGTACTTGTACACCCCTGTAACTCAGATCCATGTAAGTCAGGAACTTAGTGCAGTTCCTTGCTTTCCAGGTCAAAGAGTGGAAGTGATTATGGGGACCGGGATGAAGATGGTCCAGCTGAGAAACCCTCCACACCTCGGAGAATGGAGCCTGCCCCACCACCTAAGGAGAATGCTTGGTTGCGGCGCTCACAACAAAATCAGAGCCATCATAATGATGAACCTCCTGTAAGTATCAGTCAGTTGTACATGTGACATGCTGCAAGTCTTTAATTGAATACTTCCCCACAAACAGTGAGTAGTGGAAGAAGAAGAGTCCATGACGCTGTGTGCTAGGACTGTCAAGAAATGCTTCAAACTCAGGATTTCTTCTGAGTAATCAGAGATGATGTGATGTGGTTTGACAGGTGGGGCCCAGAAACCAAACAACAGGCATATCCATGGAAGACCCCATCATATGAATGCCCCCCACCCACCTAAAAAAAAAAGGCAAGACACTTTGGCTTAAATGTGAAGGGCATGCTCATTGTTTCTTACTACACTGATGGAGTTGTGCGTGATGCTCTTGTTCCGTGAGGAAAGACAGCAAACCAGCAAATTGTATCATCTTATAGCATCTAAGGAAAGTGCGAAGCAAAAATGACCTGTTAGGTGAAATTGTTGAGGGTTGTTTGGTGGCTGGTTTCTTCATGATGACAGTGCATGTGCCACTTCATTTTTCTGTGCATGAATGTCTGGCTAAAAAAAAATCACCTGTTCACAGCTTCGCCCCTCACCAGGTTAAGTGCTTTGCAACTTGCTTTCTATTTCCAGAGCTGAAGATTGCATTTAGTGGTGTCAACCATGATTCATGCAATTGCAAAATGCACTTTGCTAAGTTTCAGACAGTGTATATCATGCAATGCCTTGAACAGGAGCATTATCACCAGGCTTGCTGTATGCAGTCCACAGCAGACTGACTGCCTTATGAAGGTTACAGCAGTAGTAAGAAATTAATTGTAGGTGTTGTTGGAAATAAATGTAGTGTGCGAACTCTCTGATCACACACACCATGTATATAAGCAACAGCTAATCCTTTTACTGCTGCCTCTGTAAATGCACTGACGGCATGACAAGCACTGTGTTTTTAAGGGATTGTTTCATATTTGCAAATTTAACGTTCACTAAGGAATGCGATGAACTTGGTGTGAAATTACAAGTCAGCAGCCCATTTTTAAGATGATGAATTGGCATAAATATTTGGATCTATTTGTTCAGTGCTGTTATGATTTGTGTACATTGTTTTGTGGCATTATTGCATAATGAATGGCATGAAATGGCTAAATAAGGTCCGTTTAATCATTCTGTTGTAACTTCTCTGAAATGAAAATCCCACTGGTGGCACAAAAGTGTCTCACCTGTTGTACGCAGCCTGTAGTGTATTTCCCATTGACTAAAAAATTGTTCGGGACTGGATTTAAGGATAGTTTTGTAGCCAGAATGTAGGCGGTGAAGTCATAAAATGTAAACCAATATAGTGAATACATTTTCCTAAGCAGTGAATAATTATTTCAAATGCAAAAACAAGATTTTTCATTAACTACAATTGTAAACTGGCACAGCAAGTATATTGTGATATTGTGATTTTATGGTTTTATCGACAAGGATCTTCAGACTGCAGTGGGTTGGAACATCTCAGGGATTCAGTTATGAATGGGGATATGCATTGCAGGTCAAAATGATGAGTACAGTAATCCCTCGGTGTACAAGTGATCAGTTTATGAGCTTATGGTTATACCGGAATCACAAATTAATACCTATTTTTCAATTTGCTAGCCAGTTTTGCTTATGGGCTTATTCTCAACAAACCAGTGCTTGTACCTGGTTCCTCTTTCTGGCTGTCCTTGGTTCGTGAGAAAGTCTCAGTGACCCTGCCAGGTCTGCCCAGAAGTAGTGGTGTGACTAAGATGTCATTTTATTACAGTAATCTCTCATCAGTCTTTTTTGTTCTTCTTAGTTGTGTTTCTGCATCGTATTAAAATGAATACTGTAAGGTTGGGGAGAGATTTTTGACCTCTGGAACCAATCAAAATGAATAACATGGAAAATAATGGGACGTAGACTTTTGGCTTAATGAGCAGTTTTTGAGAGAACAAAGCTTGAAAACTGGGGCATTACTGTGCCACAGAATGTTCAACTCTACCAAAAGAGTTTTGTTCAGGTTGTTTCTCTTACGACATTGCACTATTTTGTACTAACCTTGAAGCAGCCAAATCAATGATATTATAGGCACATGGAGCAGGGCAGTGATCCAGTTTTGTTGTCACTGACCAAGGCTTTCATTTGTGTGCGATAGGGATTCTTCCATCAGACACCACTTTCTAGACAAATACAGGAAGTGGTCGTGATGTGAAGTACATGGCATGTCATCACAAAAATTTGAAATCCTGAAATTGGACACTAGTGTAATTTGTAGTTTACTGTAGTATGAGCCATTTGTAATGGACCCAGGTAAATCAAATGTGGCCCATTATCCCTGTTTCTGCACTGCAGCCCATTTAGTGCAGGTAGGTTATGACAACAGTTTGATACATGGAGCTGAGACAGGTACATGATAACTGTACTTCCTGATATCTCAAACATATTTGTGGATTTAACTGTTTAATGTGATTGTTATTTCCTCAGGAAGGAAATGGCCATGTGAGCCCACACAGTGATCGTTCAGACCATGAACAGGAGTATCGAGGAAATCGACGCAATTCACCACGGAGACACCAGATACAAGGATCTGAATCCCCTAATAATAAACACCGTGAAGCTGAGAGAAGGACGCAGAACACTCGTGGCACTCCACGCAAGCAGTGTATGTTTTTCTGAGCAACTGGATCATGTACTGCTATTCATATGGTCATACATATACATGATTTTCAGGAAGTTGGTAAAGGATTTAGTTCTTCTGGGCATGATATTGTGTCACTGGGGGAATATTTCCCAACATTTCAGGAACGTAGTACCTTTATCTTCAGGGTCAAGCAGTCCATGAAGAATAGCAATGTGGCAAGAAAAGGTTATTATATAGGTATGGGTAGGGCAAGGACAGTGACTGGTGAGCCGAAGGGGCGGTAGGGCAAGGACCATGGCTGGTGAGCAGAAAGGGTGGTAGGGCAAGGACAGTGGCTGGTGAGCCTAAAGGGTGGTAGGGCAAGGACAGTGGCTGATGGGCCTAAAGGGTGGTGGGCAAGGACAGTGGCTGGTGAACCTAAAGGGTGGTAGGGCAAGGACAGTGGCTGGTGAGCCTAAAGGGCGGTAGGGCAAGGACAGTGGCTGGTGAGCCTAAAGGGTGGTAGGGCAAGGACGGTGGCTGGTGAGCCTAAATGGCGGTAGGGCAAGGACAGTGGCTGGTGAGCCTAAAGTGCGGTAAGTATTATTTTGAGGAACATTTACTCCCGGAGGCAAGTAGCTTTAATACTGAGGAATAATTCTACTCAACGAACTAAACTGGTTAGATCATGTCAATTACACCGTATGAAAACATGGAAGGCTCTTCATTTCATAATACGTGTACTCAAAAAAGGGAAATAATAGTGCAAAACCTTTAGCTTATACGGCACTAGTGGCACCAGTACTTGAGTATCGAGTGGTGTGTTGGGACCGATACAGAGAAGGTCAGGTAAGTGCTTTAAATTGGGTGCAAAAGAGAGTGGCTGAATTTGCATATGATATAAATGAGTCAGGTTGGAAAACTTTGGCACAGTGAAGACTGATAGCCTGAATATGTGCCCTTTTCAAGGCATACACCGGGAGATGGGCTTGGTAAGCGACAGCGAATAGACTTCTAAAATCATGCTATCTGAGTAGGGATGATCATAATCTGAAAATTAGGTCTAGGAAACAAAGAACAGATGTTGGTAAATTTTCCTTTGTAAATAGGGCCATTAAAAGTTGGAACCAATTACCTGCAAGCTTACTAGCACAGCCCACGCTCTTCCAAATTAGTTGTATTTTGTGTTGTTGTGTTATTTGTGTTCTATGGATTGTCTGTGTGTAAACGTTTACTGTAATACTGCCACTGGGTGACAGCCCAATTGCAGTTATCAAATATATCAATATCAACTAGGGCAAGGACAGTGGCGGGTGAGCCTAAGGGACAGTAGTCTGTGTGTGTATAAAAATTTTTTATATTATACATGAATTGTATGTGCATATTTTATCTTTGACTTGTTTAAGGTACAGAACAGTGTAAGCCTTGGCTGTGCCACTTGTTGCTACATTAACACTTCCGTCATATTCATTGATGTATGTTGCAGATACAGTGAATGATATCTAAAACTAATGTGTATAGTGTGATGGTATTTGTGTATATGTAAGAGGTCTTTGATCTTTTTGATTCATGGTTATACATGATTATTTCAGCATTAGATCATTTCAGTATTGTTGCAGTATTAGATCACATCAGTAATGCCCTACATAGTTTCACTGAGTGACAGTTCTTGTGTTCTGTACATGCAGATGACAGAGATGAGAGAGGAGGGCGAGGAAATTCATCAAGAGGAGGAGGAGGAGGGTCTGTCCGAGGTGGGGAGAAGCAGAAGGGTGGACGAGGGGAAGGCAGGCCACCTGCTGACAGGTATGAGCTGAATTTGCTAGTATATGTATGTCACACATATTGACTGGGAGCCTGGCCCCAAGAGATTAAGAAAGTTCCTGATGCTAGAGTGCCAAAGTAGAGACTGCTGGAAATCTAGGAATAAGAACATCAGAAGTAGTGTGTGGGTCATGCACAACCATAACTGTTGTCTGCAGCATGCGTGCTGTGCAGAACTGATGTAGTGGCTCAATGTTTCTTTGTACCTCCCTCACACCCTTGCTGTTTGATTATGTAATGTACCATTTTATTGACAATTACAACACTTGCAAAGACCATATAATGTCTGTAAATTAAAGAAATGTACGTAGCATTGGTGGGATGATACCGACAGGGGAAAGTAGAAGCACATGGAGAAGACTTTGTCCCATTGTCACTTGATAGACCACAAATCCCACATAGACTACCCTGGGATTGAACCTGGTTTGTGTGTCCCTGTGCTGCATATTTAATTGACTTGTTGCAGAGAACACAAGCGTGATGCTGCCCCACAGGATGAAGTGGGTCGCATGCCGAAGTACCGTGAGCAGGAGACCCCTGTAAGTAGTTTGTATTTTTGTTTTCCTTTGTAACAGGACTTCTTACTTGTGGTGTTAGGAACTGACGGCATATCATGTCACCCAGGTCCACTTTTTTATTGTCTCCACACACTCAGTTCCAATGAGAAGGCCTAGTTGTAGATGGGAGGACAGTATTACAATGGATCTTAAAAAGTGTGGGATAGCATGAACTAGATTCATCTGGCTGAGGAGAGGGCCATGTGGCAGCCTGGTCTGAATGTGGTAATGACCGTTGTGTTCTGTGAAATGCAGGTACTTTTCTTGACCTCAAGGTGCTATTGCCCCTGTAAATGCCAGGCTCTACAGATTTGTTGTGCTGGGAATGTCGTACAGTCTGTGTAGAAATTACAAGAATTTTGGGAGGGGGGGGGGGGATTTACTCACCACATTTTTGGTCACAAAAGTCTGAGGGGGGGGGGGAACTGTGCTCAGCAGCAGCATATGTGCGTGTGTGCTCGTGCAGAAGACCTAGTTGTAGATGGGAGGATAATATTAAAGTGGATCTTAAAAAATTTGGGATAGCATGAACTAGATTCATCTGGCTGTGTGTGTGAGTGACAACAAATTGCTTCTACTTTTATGAAGTCAGAAATGTAAATTTCATGTTTTAGGTGAATGTACTGGTTCTAAATTTTTGAACAAAAAATACAAGTACTGCCCCTTACACCTGCACTCATTGCTAAACACATTCACAGTTTGTTGTGTAGCATCTTGGAAGAGGCTTCCAAGAATGGCATACTTTTTCAGAACACTGCATTGTGCCCTGAACATGCCACTTGACAGTCTCTGGAAGGCCTTTTCCATGCAGCCCATTCACAGTTTCCTTACATGCTTGCCTGTGCCATCTTCTGTTCTTTTGTTGCACATTTTCCTTTTTTAAGCAAGTTTGAGGTATATTTTATCACTTGCTTTGCCAATTGGTGTAACACCAGACCACTGGACTGCAACACCAGACATCACTGGACATCACTTTTTCTTTCTTCCTTTACCTTTTCCCCTTGCAGCCACTCATTGCCAAGTGCTTCAGTAATTTTTATTGCAACCAAGCACGTTCATGGGTCTCGTGTCTTTCCATATATTTTCTCTGTACGGATAGAAACTGCACGGAATGTTGAAACAGACTTGAAATGTTTCACAGTTTGATCATCAGTTGTCTACAACTCTTTCCTCACTGCGTCAAGGTCATGAGAATGATTGCCTTCATTGTAGTGTGACTGTTGTGTACTTGATTCTATGTCATTGCTCTTGGTGGAGATGCATATTACAGGCACAATCATACAGTACAAGCAGTATGGAGTCTCTTGTCACACAATTCCACATCATCTGCACTGTCACATTCCTCTAATTATTCTTGTATTTCTTAATTCCTTAATTTACATATTGTTGAAATTTTTCCAGCACCACACGCATGGGACTTTAAAATTTTAAATTCCACTGCAGTGCCCAGCCACACAGGGTAGTTCAGCAGTACGAATTGGTGGGTGGATGGCTCTAAAATTAATTGAAGCTCAGTGATGTGTAAAAAAAGGGGAAATATTGATGTGCAGTGAAAAAAAAAAGTTGTGTTCATAAGTGACGTGTGCTGCTGAAATGTTGTGTATGAGGAGGAGGAGGAGAGGTCTGACACACTTACAGTGGCTGCCAATAGACAGGCCAGTGGTGTAACATGCAAGAGTGCCAGTGGCCACAATTCATGAATGCTAACTTCTGATGCTGTTTTAAATGGCTTAAAACACAGATGTTTGATGAGTAAAGATTTCCACAACAAATGTGATGAAATAAACTTTATTGGTGTCTGGTTGTGAGGTGGCACAGCGTAAAACCTCATTCAGTTATTTTAAAAGCCACAAAACCTAGAAAATTGGCATACATTTAAAATGTACATTTAATTTTTCTCTGTAACTTTTGTTCTCTGTGACACACACACACACACACACACAGATATTTAGAGATTCACACACGATGCCCAGAGAAACGATTTGGGTTTTTACATAAAATGTCTGCTACTGTCAATTCTAACCTAATTTGAACAGTTTGCAAGTTACAGTAAGGCTGTCAAACAAACTGCATGGAATAGGCTGCTGCTTCAGAAATGAACAGCCCCTCAACTAATGCAGAAATTCCCCACACTTTTTGGAGCCCAAAGGTTCATTACCTTTTCACATAAGTATATTGTTTATCCTTATCCCAAGCCAAATTAATTCAGTTCCTGTGCACTGTCATCTTAAGATCCACTTTAATATTATCATCCAATCTTTGCGTAGGTCTTCCAAGTGAACACTTTCCTTCAGGTTTGCCTATTAAACCCTGTATGCATTCCTCATCTCCCACATACATGCCACATACCCTGCCCATCTCATCCATGCTTTGATCACCCAAACAGTAATGCAAGTAGTAAGAAAACAATAGAGATCCTCATTATGGAGTTTGCTCCTTTGTCTTGTGTTCTTTCCTGCTTCTAATGGCCAAATATATACCTCAGGTCCTGTTGTGAAACATTAAAGGAAGACAATGATTCTGGACTAAATTTTGGCAGGCATTCACTGAATTTTGTGTGTAAATTGTTACAGATTGGAGTATTATAGTTTACACTTTTCACTGCTGTAGAATGAAGGTGAAGTAAATTTGTTGGCTCAAAACAATATGGATGCTGTGTTTACTTAAATTTGTAGCATTTTTTTAAACCAACCAGGTCACATAAATAGACAGTGTGAGTAGAGGTGTGGACATTTTGTTTTGTGGTCACGATTTACTGTAAAATGCTGTTTTTTTCCCCCCCCCCAGAATTTTGCAGGCTCCAATAAGTTTGCATATTTGCCAGATGAGGAGGACCAAGTGAATGAAGCTGATTAAGGCCTGAGCCTCCCCACCACCTGCCAGTCAGTAAGCAGCAAGACTTCATTGTTGAAATTTTCATTGTTCACATTGCTAAAATGAATTTTCCTTTTCAAGGCTGTTTCTCATATGTTTTAGTCCCAGTATCTCTTTCCCATCACTGTATAAAGACTGCTATGCAGCAAGCATTACAACAGACTTTTCTATCCTGCATAATTATTGCATGTGTATGACTGTGATTGTGATAACCAACCAACGCTGTGTTTAGTCACAGGCATTGCAGTAGTCCCTGTTTGCAGGTTGCTTCTAAGGTCATAGGGCTCATGATGGTGGTGTTGCACATGCACGTCTTCAGAGGTGTGATACTTTGTCACCAAGCAAGCAATCCGTGGCATTTCAGAGGATCATAGTGTCCATATATTCAGGGTCAAACCATGAACTCCTTGACCTTGAAGATGAAGGCACTACAATCCCTCAGAATGCTACTGCACACTTGGCCAACAGCATAGCATCACGTCCATGAAGACTTGCATGTTTGTGTTTGAAGGAATTGTTCAGAATGAAACGTCGAGCAACTCGCAGGACATTGTATGCATCTTAGGTGAAACCCAGTAAATAGGGACTAAACTCTCTTCGTACAGCAATTCCTGACCCTCATGTTACCATCAGGCTTTCTTCACTGAGCTCTGTTATGGAAAATTACGTAAGTCCTGTTAACTCATACAGTAGGACTTGCAAGATTTGAGGTTCTCACTGCAGTGTTGCTGAAGATTCAGTATGAAGTTCTGGATGTCAGGAAGGCATTTGGTTAATTTTGTAATTTCATTGTTTGAAACAACTAAATTCTGAGTTACAGCATCACACTGCATTCAGCTTCCGTTCTGTAAAACAGGTTTTGCTGAACTGTTCAGTGTTGTGAATTTAAGTTCACATAAGCCATATAGCTGTATGATCCAGATTTTTATTCTGTCTATTTATGGTAGTGCAGTGTGCCCTAAGAGTTGTTTTGCCAAGATTTTACTCACATTGCAAGGAAACATTGCTTTTTTTACAATCATCCACCAGCAGAAAGTAACATAAGGAGCTATGGAAATTGTTCAGATTATTGTCCATGTACAACACACATCTTGTATCTCCATAGTACTAGTTTTTAATAAAGTTCTCTGGTATGGGAGTGTAATCTTAGGAAAACAACTTTTAGGGCACCCAGTATTTAATCATGTCTTGCCTCAATAATAATTATTACACCAGGTGGATGAGTGCTTCAGAGCAACATACTGCATCTGTCTTCAGAGTAGATTGGCATGAAGACAAAGGCAGTATGTTCTGTGAAGATGAAGACTCAACCCATATGAGATGTGACACTGTGCCATTCGGCCAGGAGTTAATGATGATTGAAGGGTCATCAGGTGTTCAGAACATGGGACTGCATGCTCAGCAACACAGCATCGCATCCCAAAAGATGCGAGTCTCAGGCTACATGTCTCAAGGACCTCACATCTAGTCACATTCCTATAAACTGTCAGACAATAGGATTGCAACCTTCAGTTATCGCACTTTGATCTTCCTAACCGTGGAAATGTGAAGTCTTTTACAAGGAATATGTAGATGATGGGAAGTAAACTGAAAGCATATTCTAATAACCATCACAGTACATATCCAGTCATTAATTATTTATTATAGCTGAAATATGTCGGTCAGCTGGTGATCACATCAGGGAATTGTTAGTGCAATAACAGACAGAAATAGCAGAACTGAGTAACATCACATTTTAACATGTCTGTGATGTGTCAAACTTACGAAACGTGACGTGAGGTTATTAGTGGTACATATTAATGACCCTGGGGTTTATTTCCAATTACTACCAGGATGAAGGGGGGTTTTAAATTTGAAGTACCCTAAAATGTATTCAGGACCATATGGTTTGCCAAGGCCATCATTGATAGGTTGAGGTACTTTGCAGTGACCTTTTTTGACTTGCAGTTCTGTTTCTTTATAAGCAGCAACTATTATGGAATTTTTAGCAGCACCTCATTTTCTGAAGAAATAAGGAGACCCCAGCACATGATTTTAATCTTGATCTGTTCTTTGTACAGAACAAGGTTTCTTGCAGGCAGTTGCCATGCTGGTACAGTTTCTGTTGTAACTGCTGTTATCCTGTTAAAATATTTGTATTTTTGAACTAAGTGATGTATGTGTATGTCACTTTTTCTGCATGTCAACCAGCAGATGCTGTTCGCAACTTGCAGGCCAGGCACCATACCATACAGTACAGAAAATATGTGCAGTAACAGTTTGGCACCTGGCCTGCGAAAAGTATGACATGGAGGTTTACACATGGAAAAAGTAATGTACAGCTATGTCCTTGGTATTTCTTGACCCTGGCTAGCCAGCAGGCTTTGAGCGCATTCTGGCACCTGTCCTGAACAGGTCGATAGGGCACATATATGTCTTCTCTTAGAACACAGCAGCATAGAAAGTTGTTGCTATTTTCATGGAGCAGAGACAGTACAATGTCTGCAATAAGCTGCATGTATTTTGAAAACAGGGGACATTAGAATATGTGAACAACAGTCTGTAGGTATGAAATGCTTATCATCTGCTTTGTAATTGCATGGAAATTGTCTGGAAGTAAACAGGCATAACAATTCGTCCGTTCTCGTCACCAGATTGGAGAATTGCCACAAGTTTATGCATTTGTGAGCAGATTTGATTATGGAGATGGGGAACCCTCCAAACATTTTACTGTAATAATGTCAGAGACATGACACACAGTGACATGAATGTATGTGGTACGCAGTGCATAATATACTGTCATTAGTTTGTCTGACAGCTGTCAGTTGTTACCCTGTCGACCACTTGACTGCCATGTAGCAGCACTATGTATCAGACAGTAGTTGCCAGATAAAATAGACAACATGAGATGTGAGGTTCTCACAGTAGTGTTTAACATGGTTCAGGTCTTCTGGAATGTAATGCTGTGTTGTTGGGCAGGCAGTGCAGTCCGTACGACACAAGGGAACGCTAACCCAGTGACATAGCAAGTGCAGTCCGTATGACACAAGGGAACACTAACCCAGTGACATAGCAAGTGCAGTCTGTATGACACAAGGGAACACTAACCCAGTGACATAGCAAATGCAGTCTGTATGACACAAGGGAACACTAACCCAGTGACATAGCAAGTGCAGTCTGTATGACACAAGGGAACACTAACCCAGTGACATAGCAAATGCAGTCTGTATGACACAAGGGAACACTAATCCAGTGACATGGCAAGTGCAGTCCGTATGACACAAGAGAACACTAACCCAGTGGCATAGCAAGTGCAGTCTGTACGACATTAGGGAACACTAACCCAGTGACATAGCAAGTGCTCCGTACGACACAAGGGAACACTAGCCCAGTAGTACAACCCAAGGGAACACTAACCCAGTGACACAGCATCAGATCCCAGAAGACCTGAATCCTCCAGAGTATAGATCATGTATTATAAACTGTGTTAGGTTTCCACGTAAAAGCAATTCCAATGTACAAAGTAAACTCTTGATTGCAGTGTCATCGGCCTATCATCACAACATAGTGTTGCTGTTGTAACATGAAATGAATTGAAAGCAACGTCATACGTTTGTAAGGAAAAAAATGAAGATTGAAAGACATTTTCTGACAGTGTATCAGGGTGTCAGTATTCAATTATAAGATGCAGCTTTGCTTATCTCAATATCATGAAGTGTGTCTGAAGGCACCGAGTGCAATTACAAATACAAAGGTTAGCATTTTTAATATCATATGATCATGATGGTGACTTCTGTTTTGTGCCATGTTCACAGAATTGGCAGAAGTGTAGTTTGTTACCTGTGTGAAGGAAGGGTACTGTTGGGGTTAACTTGAAACTTGCAGTGTAAGGTTGGGCAAGGACAGAAAAGGATGGTGGGGGACTGTACAGTCGGTACTGTATTCTGTGACCCTTGAACAGTGACTTTTTTTATTTCTGGCAATCTGATTTGTTGTCTGAAATTAAAAGGAGGATATTGTGCATTTTATGATATCCTGGGTCTTCTACAGATACTGTGTAGGAAATAAGGAACAAAAATTAAAAAAAAAAAAAAGGGAAAAATAACTTCTGTTACTGATGTATTTTCATGTGATGAAAGGAGTTCCACGGCCTCACAAAAGATGCTATAACACAGTGGGACAAAACTAAAAAGGTCACTTTGTTTCAAAATTTTATGTATATCAGGAATTATGCCCCTACAATAAGGCAATAGATGGCCATCATCGTGCTACATTTCTGTGACAAGATGCAGGGAGGCATTAGTGCTACTTGGGTGCAAAACTTAATACAGTGTACCTTTGACAGGACTCCCATGGGCCCCAGCCTACTGCCATAGTATTACTGCTCAAAAGGTTAAATACCTTCCAAGCCTCAAGTTATCAAATCCCAAACAGTACCACAACTGTCAAATTACAGTTTGGAAACCCAAAAAATAAGTGATTATATATATATATATAAATTTACATGTTTTGCTTGATTTAGTACATTACACAAGCAAGACACGGGTCAGTTTCAGTAAATTCATATGGTAAATGTACAGAGTGTATGTAGCAAATGTGTTTGTTTGTTTGTACAGCATTTTTTTCCCCCCTTCAGTTTATTCAAAGTTAAACCCTTCTTTTAAGAGTATGAAGGAAATAAAAACCATCGAGCTGTAAATGTTTGCTTTATTTCATTTCTCTGCAAAGAAAGGTAAAGTTGCTTCTCTCCATACAATGTCCATTTTTTCTGAGATCACAAATTCACACCATTATTTGAGCACCTGTTCAGTTACAGAACATAAGCCTCTTTCCAGGAAGACAATACAATAGCCAACACTGTGCACCACAGCCATCATTTCTTTGTATATGGTGAGTAAAGGCCTAATGTTAACTGAAGCAAAGCACATGGGCTGTGATTCATGGCAATCTGGAACAGTGATGACTGCTGTCCTACCTGCGGAGTAAACAGGATTGGTTCCTGTTTACTCTGCACCACACATACACACCTAACCAGGAATTACATATGCAGCCACATTTACCAAGATTTTATCATACCAACACACTACTGTCTTGTATTTTATCATTTTAATAATTTGCAACTGTAATACAACTTGTAAACTCCCTGAAGATGGTGTATTACCACCGAAACATGTCGGAGTAATTTTAACGTAAATTTACACCACTTATTTCTACATGTGTTGGTATATAATAAACATTTATTATTCAATATGCATGGTATAAACATAAAAGAAGCAAATGTAATGCTTGCCCATCCGAATAATGCATTTCCTGTCTCTTTCACTGAAACAAAACTTCCAAGCCTTGGGTTGTTGCTAATATGAAAGGCCAGCCTTGCTACAGGTGTGTATTGTTATCTGTTCAGTGCCCATCACTATAATCATGTTTGTTCTTGGGATATGTTTCTGTATATTTGTGTACTACTGTAATTGATGTATTTTGCCTTGCTAACCTAAAATGCCGGTTAGCTCTGCATTAAGGCAAAATGAAGGTAACTTGCTGTCAAATCTTGAAAGTAAGAATGTGATGTACCTCTTGTAACATGCATCATCTAAAGGAACCAAGTTACTTAAAGGGTAGCTACACCACAGATATTTACTGTCTATTATTTCAGTAGTGGAGATGGTACTTTTTGGTTAACATAGCAAAATTGTACTCTGATATCTTCCACATGTCTCTAGTATCTATGGGATGCATCTACCTATATACCAAATTTCTGTCACAAGGTAGGATACAATTATCCATACAAGTGCAGGTGGTGACACAAGTTGGTCATCTGCATTTCTGCCTCTTAAAATACATGTAAGAAGTATCCCACAAAAAAGAAGACTTTATTCATAATCCACAGATCCTTCTTTGGACTTAGCAGAAGAATGAAGAACATGTCATAACAGAAGCAGGACTCATAAAAGAGAAAAAATTATCAGAGTCCGGTCTTATTTAAGAACAAATTCATTATAATGCACATACAGCATATTAGAATTACCAATACCCTGAGTGCTGCAGCTGTTACAGGTGTCCTCATGCATGCAACCTTTCTAAGTGGTAAGGCTGTTGTGTCCAGGGAGACAAACTAAGGGTAAAGTGATCCTGTTACAGGCCCAGTGTGGCCCAGAGCGTGGGTAGAGGTATAGCTCTACTCTTCCATGACCATGGCACTAGAAGGGGGTGAGTGGTCAGTAGCATGCCCCAGCCACACTTTACCCCCAGGAAAGACCCAGTACCCATTTTACAGGAGGCTGGGTGGGCCCCAGGGCCGGTCTGGAGGGGCGAAAAATCTCGTCCCCACTGGGATTCGATTCCAGACTGTCCAGCCCATAGTCAGTCACTATACTGACTGAGCTACCTGGCCCACCCAGGGAGACAAACTCCCTGTACTAAATATACCTATCTTTGGAAACTTTAATGGTGCTTGGGATGGACAATGACCTTGTATTTAAACTCAAAATATATTCTACCATTCTATCCAGAATCTTTAGTCTTCTGTTTGCTATATGAGAATACACCTGACACAAATAAGAACTATAATTTTGTCATCTTATATGGATCTGAAACTTGGTCTGTCACATTAGAGGAAGAACAAAGGATGAGGGTGTTCGAGAATAGAACCTAAGAGGGAGGAAGTAACAGAAGACTGGAGAAAATTGCACAAGAACCTCAAAAGATTTTATTCTGAACAAAATATAATTCGTCATGAGTTGGGCCTTAATAGCCCTAATTCGGCCTTGTCCAGTGGCCTTCCAAGTTCCCCCATCCCGTCCCTTTCGTCTATATTTCCACATTAGTTTTGGCATCCTGTTGTTCACTCTTCTTACATGTTGTACCCAATTGGATTTGTATTGTATGTACTTGTCAACTGGTTTTACTTTCAACTCTTCCAAAATTTCTTCATTACTTTTGTGGGAAGGATGTATACTGCTGTTCTTCTGAAAAATTCCCATCTCGATTGATATCGTTTTTATCCTTTTTACTGAGGATCCAAAATTCGCTGCCATATAGAAGAATGGGGACAGCCACTGCACTATATACTTTAATTCTTGAAGATTTCTGGACCAAAGTTGATTTAATTTTATATTTAGAATTCCCAGTACTTGAAAAAAATTTTGCTACTTGTTGGATATCTTATTACATCTTCATAGAAAATGTCACAACAAAGATATTTCAAGTGTTTTTTAATTGTAACAATTTGTTATACAGTGATTTTGCATCTTACTGGGTCTTGTCCTGAAAATGCCATCGTCTCAGATTGTTCAGGTGATATTTCCATTTCAAAATTATTTGCCACGTTTTGCAATGTAAAAACTTCTGTCTGTAAATTATCCTCTGAATCATGACTTGAATATTTGTAAAAAGAACAGTGTTTATTTTTGTACTGGTTGATAAAGTAACACCATTTGTGTAGATCATCTGGTTCCATTTTACTATTCTTACATTCATGTAAATGTTGAATAATGTGGGTGGTAAAGGGTCTGACTCCATGTTTAATTGTATGTTCTTCTGATGATTGTTTATCTTTACTTTCATTTTGTTTCCACAGTAAATTTACATTATACTTTTTAAGAATAAATTGGGAATATTTTTGCTGTGTAACATTTCAAACAATTTGTGTATTTTAACTTTGCCAAAACTTTCACACAATCAACGAATGCTAAATGGGTTTCTAAATTTAAACTCTTGTTTTTTCTATAAGTAATTTCATACTAAACAATAGCTCGATGCAAGATCTGTCTTTTCGGAATCCATTCTGGCATTCCAAACAGAACTCCTGTACTTGTACTTTCAATTTTCATTTAAAACTGTACTATACAGTTTATACCATGCATTAAATATGCTAATTTCTCTGTAGTTTACCACCTCTTGCTTGTCACCTTTCATGTGTGTGTGTGTATATATATATATATAGGTATGACACTTCTATTTTTCCATTCTTTCAGCACTTCTACCATCATGCATGGGGGAGAAGAGAAATGCATACAGGTTTTTGGTGGGGAAACCTGAAGTTATGAGACCAGTTGGAAGAACTAGGCATAAATTGGAAAAAAAATATTAAAATGAATCTTAGAGAATGATGATGGGAGAGCATGGACTGGATTCATCTGGATCAAAATCAGGGCATGTGGTGAGGTCTTGTAATGAACCTCTTTTGGGTTTCACAAAGGGTGGGGAATTTCTTGACTAGCTGAGGTGCTGTTTGCTTCTCAAGGACTCTTGCTGTATGGCGTTGGTTGGAGCTCATTAAGTAAGCTGTGATGCACACTTCAAGGTGTTGCCAGGGGACAGAACAATTCAAACTTTTTGTGTGGGAAAAGTCTTAAAAATTTTTTAGCTCCAGTACAAATGCTGTCTGTACTTCTAATTAAGAACCATGCCATGAAGGCGTACGGGGAACAGAGGCACCAAACGGAAATGATTGGTCAACTTCATGCCCTGGCTGCTATATCCCCAGGGGAAGATGCCTTAGTCTTGGGCCCTGATGATGGGAGCAGCAAACACCTCCACAGTATCAGAAACTATTTATCAATATGTGGATATCATATATAAGAGAAGGATCCACAAAATTTTGTTGTTTAGTTTACGCAACCTAAAGGTTCGTTACTGTGTTCACAAGAGCTCACCGTTTGTCCCTAGTGCAAACAAGATTAATCCAGTCTGTGCCCTCCTATCTTACTTGTGTAAGATCTATTCTAGGGCTTCCAAGTTGTCTCTTTCGTTCAGGCCTCTCCACTAAGACCCAGTATGCATTCAGTATCTCTGCTTGCCATACATGCCACATGCCCTGCCCATCCAACCAATACCCTGTCGACTAATAAAAATACAAACTCATGTAATGCAGAAAACTCCCGAACAGCAGGAACAGGTACAGAACATAATTTGATATGCTCCTTTCAGTAATTTTGTAAGTATTATGAACAATTTCACAGGTTCATGTTACAACCTGTACTAATATCAACTATGCAGTTTACTCAAGGTCTCACACACACACAAAGGTTAATTTGCATCATCACAAAGTCCCATGGACCAGACCAAAGTACCACTAGTTTCGACTGTTACAACTGGATCACCACTGTATGTATTTGATGTGCTGACCTGTCTGCCAAACTCCAACACCTGATTATCTGCAAAAGTAATAAAACTTTAAAAATGTTTTCCACAGTTTCTGTCAGTTAGTTAAAAACTCCAAAAATTATACCTATCATACATGCCACACTTAAAATTTGCCAAAACAAGGCCTTGGGAAAGAATTGTCATTATCATCGCTGCCACCACACTTGTCATAACAGCTGTCATCAGCATTATTATAAGCATCGGTGACCACTGTGACTGCAGTAATTATATCATACACAGTGTTACTGTTATTGTTATGCCTGAAGTGGAGTGTTGTAACAGTACAGCTGTTGCTGATTATTAGGTTAGACATTCAGTTACAATAACAGTACATAAAATGTTAAAATGATTCAATATGTATGTTGTTGTTCATGTCAACTGGGCCGTAAGTCATATCAACAGAATGTTCCTGGACATTTCACAGTGTGGCACAGAATAACATACATGAGACTGTTGGCAGTACATTAATGTACAATTGTAGTTAGCTACAGGTCAGCTGGTTTATGCAGCAGTTGTCAATGCTTGCCGTGATACACAGACAGGCCACTGGTTGGTTACACATCAGGCAGTCATGAAGGAAATGACAAGTTTTGCATGAAAACAGACCATCATCAGGTCAGTCCTTCATACAGCCATGCACCAGGATACACAAGCCCAGATTTACAAACACACAACATTATGCCTACTCTTCCATAACACACTTCTGTTTAATCTCTATGTTTAGGACTTATTTACTGTACCATAATTATTTGCAAGTTTTAACACAATTACACTTTGCTTAGTGTCTCAGCAGAGAGTTATATACACAGGATTAACATGCATGTGCACACATGCACACACACACACACACCACAGTATATAAATAATAAGTTACATATACATTTTTGTTGGTGGTGGGTCAGGATCCTTCGCATGTAAAAGTTCAGTTACATGTAGGTTTGTGGACTGAAACCCCTATGTAAGTCAGAAAATATGAGTATCTGTGTATAAAGATCCAGTAACTACAATTTCATATTTGCAAGAAATTAGATCTAACTGCTTATACTTATCCAAGTACAGTAACATTTATGTGCACACATCTACCTCTGTAAAGCTGTTACCCACATTCTTGTACAGGCAGTAATATTTTTTAGTCAGTATTCTGCTTATGTATGTGCCTAGCATAAAATACTTGTATACTGATATGTAGTTGAGTGTAAAACACATGTAAATTATCACTCTCCTTTAGCAATATGATTACGAATAGTTTGCTGTTCAACCGGGACAGGTACCCATTAATTTATTACTGTCTTGTGGTCAGTGGACACTATATGCTAATCCAGCAACAAAGGTCCTGCTGTCTGGCACTGACATCCCAGCTGAGTCATGTATTTGTTCTCTGTAACATACTGTACACTGCACTGGTCTTCTCTGAAAAACTACAGTCTTACTTACTCCATGGTGCAGAGTCCTTCTTGAGAAGCTGACTGGTTTGCAGCTAGTCAAGAAATTCCTCGCATTTCGCGGAACCCGAAGGTTCATTACCGCACTCACAAGTGTCCGCCACCTGTCTCTATCCTGGGCCAGCCCAATCCAGTCCATATACCCACATCCCACCTCCTGGAGATCCCTATCCTCCCGCAATGTCAGTGACCAAGTTTCACACCAATACAAAACAACAGGCAAAATTATAGTTCTATATATTTTGATCTTTAAATGTGAAGAACTACATACTGCAGTCTATCATGCAAAATTATTAGTGGCTATAAGGATTAAAGGGGCAAAATGTTGAGGACCAACATTTGTGAGACACAAATACCAATACACTTACTGAGATTCCACTTCAGGCCTGTAGTGGTAACATGTTCCACTTGTGCACCAAGAGGCACCAAACTGCACCACCCACCACCTGTCCTCACAAGCACATCTCCAACATTTATCTGATGTGAGCCCGGTAGCAGCAGCCATGTAAGAGAGTCTTTAGCCAACTGATATACTGGAATATTTCCCAAAATGTCTTTTGCCTTGTACAAAGTATTTAAATTTGCTAGAATTTGGTCTAGCCGACCAGATGTCTCACACACTGCAATTACACCATCGAGCTGCTGAGAATCAATGAGAAAAAACTGCATTAATTACAGCATGCTATGGTTCACATCCGTTCCTATTTCCACTTTAAGAATTCAATGTCTTAAGCAGTTCTTGGGTGCTGATCTCAACACAGTGACAGTCGGTGTACATTATATTGTGAATGGAAATTGGAACAGCACATGACCGCTGTGTAATGCAAATCATAAGAGAGTGTACTAAGAGTGGCATATATACAAACTTAAGTTTTGTCAGTGAAGCAAATAATAATACTTGCCAATTCAGTAGGCACTACTTTGCTGATATAAATTCCTTGATTTTTTATTAATACAAGAAAGTCTGAAATCGAGAAGATACATTCATGAAAGGCAAATACAATACAGACTCATTGTTCAACACTTCAGACTTTCATGAGAACACATTTAAGTGCAGTTGTTTAGGCCTATCATGAGTGGTTCTGAAGAATATGAATCAGAAGACATGGCTTAAGAAGTTTGCTTCCCCCACTCTTCTGCTATAACACAGATCACTCTCAGCCCAGTCAAAATCTGTGTTTAAGTGACCGGTTGCTTTTGTGCTCCGTAACTCCAGTGCAGAGTATGTTTATCGTCATAATCATTATTAAAACAAACTTCTAAGATTTTTATGCTTTTTCAGGTTATTTTATATTTTCATTATCTGTATGTAATATTATATGTTTGTACAACCAAACTTGCAATTTATGCTGAAAATGGATTTTAATGTTCGTGGCAGTTTCATTGGTCCAAATTAGTCACTACTGGTTTAGGCTCGATTTTGTACTAAAATGAACAACACAAAGTAAGAATACAATGCAATACTCAATTACCCGTAATACACCTGTTTCCTTGGTACTTCCTACGCAATGCCAACAGAGGGGACTATACAGTAGTAAACAGATTTTGCAGCTCTTGTATACGTTTACATAAGCAGTAATACATACAATCTCAGAAACACCAGTTCTTCACACACACACAATTTTATTGCAGTCAATCCCACTCACATTGTATTTCTATTTACAGTTATACAGTTTCATGCAGAACAAACGGCTGTCACAATATAAAGAACACCAGCACACGACAATGCTATATTTTTAAACTTCTTATTGTATCACATCCACTGGATATAACATAATTTTTTTTTAGACTAACTGGTTTTGGCTTATCACATATGCTTTTATGATATTTGTGAAAGCTGAGATCTGAATCATATGCATGGATGATGTAGAGTAATATTATGCAACTTACATAATAATATATTTAGTGTTTTATTTGCCTGTTTCTCTGGTCCCCCTTTATATTTATTTCACTTACTCCTGTATCAGATAATAAAGAAACATATTGCAATACCTGCAAGTTTTTGCTTGTAATGTACCTCTGGATATGTCTCAGGGCTTTTGTAAAATCAGTTTCATTCTGATCTGGAGTGGGAATTACTTCAGCTCCTTTGCTTGTAAAATATGTGAGGACACTTTGCTGTACTGAATCCATATCGCCTGTGATAAGTTCTGGTGCAATACAGTCTGTACCCTTTAGAAAGTGAAACCAACGGTTTGCACCTCCATCCACTGTTACCCTCACAGATGCTGAAGAGAAATTGAAAGTATCTTCTTACCAACAGTACCAATGTACATAATCAAGTTTCATCTATTATTATAACAACAAATACTGAAGTGTTTTTTAAGCAAATTAATTAATGATGCTGTCAACTGTTAAGATTTTATAGTGTTTCTGACAGGTGAATCAGGAGTACTGAGCATTGGTAGAATGTATTGACACAGGACAACTGAAGTACTCAAGAGGAAAACCTGTAACATTATCTTCACATGTTACAGTCAGTAATGATGCTAGCAACCCAGCTTCCTTAATGTTGTCCTTTACAGCAATGCTACCTTCAAGTCATCATATGAGGTATGTATATACCATTATATCAAGACACAAGCCATAAGTATCATGCTTCTCTTCCTGTAATAACACTTTCAGTTGCTGGTAAAAGTACATACAGTGCTAATCACATTCATATAACAAGGCACAAAAATTACCTACCCATTTTACACCAGATGAAGCATTCAAAATACCAGAAAACATATTTGAAAAGTATGTGTGATCCAAGGTTATGCATTTTTACACTCTTGTTACATATGTATTAGAATAACAGTAACTTTCATGGGAAGTGTCCAACACATCAGGTAAGGTTATTGGTTTAAACCACAGGAAGTTTTGTAAGTCAAAAACTGTAAACTTCTTAGCTTACAATTACTGTTCTTGTCATCTACTGTAATACATTATGAACTAGGGCGACAGCAATACTTAACTTGCATTTACCTTTGTTCCATAATGACAACATGAAATCCTCTGGAATATTTATGGGCTGATTAAGGATGAGAACACCAAAGCGAAACAGTACATTTCCAGCATCCAATATATGAAGGGGATTCCAATGATTCACTGCAGCTGAAATGTTCATTCCAGTCCTTTATCCAAAAACAGAACTACTATCGAAAGGAGTGCAAATGTGACGGCCGATGCAGTAAGTCATCCGGGCCCCAGGCAAATCCTTGGTGTTTGGTAGTTGCAGAAAACACATGGAAATGGCACTGAACATGGAATGACTTACTGCTGTGTGAAAACACCTTTACCTGTGGTTTGATACACCGTGAAAGAGGGTGGCAGACCAGCTGTATGTCACGTGGCACACGATTGTGAAGGGCGGGGGAGGTGGGACATATCCTCTAGTTACTTGTGGCGACGAGGTGAAGGAACTTTGGAGAATTGGTCGACTTTCTCTGCCCTGCACCTCACAGCGAACATGTAATGAGCGAGATGGTAAATGTAGTCCCCCTTCCTGTTGTAAAGGCTTAGAAAAGCCTTCACATGATGCCATGTGCTCTCGATGGTGTTTGTGTCGGTGCCTGAACGCTGGTCAACGAAGCCAATGCTGTTGTTAACGGTGCGGTGCGTGTAACTCTGCGCGTCGAGATCCTGGTACGCTCCCCAGCAATCAATGATGACCATAGTGCCGGGTTCGATCCATGCATCTATAACGGCCATCAACGCGTCAGCGATCCTGTTCGGAACGGGAACGAGAAAAGTTTTACCGGACTCGCACTCAACACCGCCAGACACCCACTGCCCCTTAACAGGGTGGCCCCTATGATATTTGCGCCGACCGAACTTGCTTTCGTCGATCTCTACAGTCTTGTTAGGACCGCCGATCTTCTCAGAGCAGCCCTCCATGCACACCAGCATCGTCTCTCTGCAGAATTGGCCCCAGTCCGCTATTGTATTGGGACCGAAGTGATGCTCTTGGTGGATCAGGTGGGCAGGCACGCGGCGCAAGTTGTCGTATGTAAGGTACATTACCTCTTGTAAAGTGAGTTTACTCTGCTGAAACCATGAAACATGCCTGATAGACTTCGTCTCAGAGCATATGACAGCAGCTCTTCGAAACTACCATCTGAAACTGTCCTTCGGTTTAGGTTCAGCGCACCAGGTCAAATCGCGACCGCAAGTGTTACACGGCACCTTGCTGCCAAACAGTACCATCCCACGTCCTTCAGAAACTGGATGCCAAGATCCATGTCACTGAAGAGAAACGTGAGAAATAGCTCGCTCGCCTCACCAAAAGTCATCTCCAAGCGAGGCACGTCCGTAGAATGTTTTGGGCGCATACAGAATGTTCTTTAGGCGCCGCTGGTAGGTTGAGATGACCGACTTAATTTAGTCAACAATTTCGAAACCAAAGCCAGACAATCCAGCACAACACAATGAACAAAACGCAACAAGGCACGCACGCACACCAAAGAAGTCCACAATGACCGTTAAACGTTTACACCGTCGAGGGTGAAGGGGGAAGGGAAGCGGGTAAACATGGGGCCTGTATTACACGATCAAAGACCTTTTACAATGATCTGGTCAAAGAAGCTTCATACAATACTGTACAGCGTAATGAGATACTTCTATTAAACCTCTGTATAAATAAATTTTTTTCGATGAAATGAAACCGAATGTTTGTGTTTGATAAAATGTATTCCTACTAGGGAAGTAAGTTGCGGAAAGTGTTTATGTAGCCGACGGCAAGAAAGAAATTGTTAATTTAGCAATATTAATTGCATGACACATTGTACAGTACCAAACATAAGTAGCACAAAAATAGACACAAAAAAATAATAAGTCTAAAATATAGCGAAGCTGTTTGTATAATTCAAGAGGGCTGTACTGCAAATGGTATAGAAAAGAAATTGGATGAGTTAAAAAACAAATATTTTATGTTCTGTTGACTGTGCATCCCTGTACAATCTTGTACATAATGTCAACTTGGTGCACAGTTTATTCTTAGTATATTTAACAATCTCAACATGTTTCAGGTGACTGTGTGCCTGTCATCGGGAGAAACAACTGTGTTTATGTGACACCTTTATACTTGTTATTATGAAACAAGTGGATAGTTGAAAATTATAAGGGTGTTACTTACAGGCAAGTATGTTAGCATCATCCAAAAAGCCAAAAAACTGATATGAACCATTTAATTTCAAGTCATCCTGGTTTAAATGAACCCTCGTAATGGAATACTATAAAACAAAGTTGAAAAGCAGTGGTAATAAACTATCTCATTATTTCAAACCATTCTTAATATGAAATATGTCAGACAAGTGCTGGCCTACCCTGACCCTGCTATAAGTCTCAGTAAGACACACATTTTTATTAGCCTTACCAGTTTCATAGCACACCAAACTCATTGAGAAAATTATACAAGACCTCCCTCCTAACTGAATCATAAGTTTTCTTGAAGTCTATACAGAGTTAATGCACTGCTTTGTTGTATTCTCAGTTTTCCTCAAATACTTGACAAATGCAGAATGTGTGATCAGTAGTTGGCCTGTTGCGTCAAAATCCACATTGATGATCCCCAACAATTTCCTCTGCATATGGAGTTAAACTTAGCATGTTGGATAAAATTTTGTGTACAATTGGCAAAAGTGATATGCCACTATAATTACCACAATTTGTTTTATCTTTTCTTATAGATAGGTACAATGATTTACTCCTTCCACTCCTCAAGCAATTTCTCTTTATTCCAAACAGAAATAATAAGTTTACGGATCTCAGAGTAAATTGTCCTACCCCCTACCTTAATCACTTCTGCTGGGATTTGATCAGTACCTAGCGATTGGTGTCTTTTTAGCTTTTCAATAGCCATCTCAAACTCAAAGGCACTTTGCTGAGTTACTAGTGGTTTGGCTGTGTGTATTTCTGTCTGCCTAAGATCACTAACCACACATACACTGAACAGCTGAGAGAAATGGTTCTGCCACATAACCAAAATATGGGGTGAGTCTGTAACCAAATCACCCTTCTCATCCTTCACTATATTAGTTCCAGGGTTGAAGTCACTAGTCTAGGAAGTGTGTCATCCCCGTTGTGTGTGTGAAACTTGGAAAATTGTATGTAGTCAAACACAACTGTGTCACATGAGGTGTATTTAATGACTATATAATGGACAACTACATGTTTCGGCCT
>Ga0136643_10001495_pt1 | contig 28741 bp, 11 predicted proteins | sample TergutLab28metaG_FD_96883 | JGI IMG/M metagenome (GOLD analysis project Ga0136643, IMG submission 96883) | Labiotermes labralis P1 segment gut microbial communities from Petit-Saut dam, French Guiana - Lab288 P1 (version 3) (version 3) | ecosystem: Host-associated > Arthropoda: Insects >... | reverse complement strand
ATTTTCTGTCCCACATTTCATTCTTTTCAGCTCTAATTATTCTTCTCGTCTGTCTCTTAATTTCAAGGTATGCATGTTTATCTACATATATTTTTGTGCTTAACCATTTCTGATATAGTTTTTTTTGCTACAAGACCTTCAATTTCTTCCGTCCACCATTATATAAAGAAGAAAACGAATAAATAAAACATAAGTAAAAAGAAAATAACTAAAACTATATGTGATTCTGTGAACCACACCCGTCTCCCGGTAAGAGGTTCTTCTATTCAGACTGAGCACGTCGGGACAACAAAGCTGCGAAGGATGATCGTGTAGACTACATCTGAGGCGTTGTTTGATAGGTCTACTATTCTTAGCGTCATGGGCTGTCAGCCCACGTCTAACCTCCAAGTCGAGGGATTATTTCTTATTTCTTCATAATTCCTTAAAGTTCGGACACAGTTTTTTGTCACGATTCGCCGGTTAGAGAGCTGCTTTCCCAGAAACAGCGACGAAATGAAACGGACAGGAAATGAGGGCAGAAAAAAGGAGGTAACTTAGTCGTTTTTTGTCTCCTGGGGTTTTAATTGGCTAAGGAAAGGTACTGTGGAAAAGGAAAATGTGAACCCGAAGTCACTATACTATGTTTCGTGAAAGTATGAATTAGAGAGGCGGAATACGTAGTAATACAGGAGCACTCTTTCCTGTTGAAGCGGCAAGCGCTCTTTGCGCAAAGGGCGAAACGGAGAGATGTCGACCAGTTTTCACTTGGGTATATAGTCGGTAATAAATATTCATCCGTAAATTCATCGGACGTTCATGTCAGCTGTTGTTACCTCGGTGCTGGGTGCACACATAAATTCGACGTAAGTTTCTCAGTGAGAGAATCCCCCCCACAAAACAAATCCACGATGTCGTGAAAAAAAAGCAGAAAATAGTGTCGTTATTGAACCAGGCCGACGGCACATTAATGAGACCCAGTATAAGCTAGTCGAATCAAATTTAGTTCGCAGATGCTGCAATGGCATTTGGCTAAAGTGAACAGCAGGCTACGTAGGTTCAAAAGTAGGTCTGGACAGTCTGGAGACGGGATAAATCTCTTTATCCTCCGTTAATCAAAACAAGATTCTACTTTGTGCAGCCCGCGGCATCAGCCTTATACCGACTACTGTATTAAGGTGTTTATTTTTTAAAAGTGTGCAGCAAAAAATGCTCATTGCATTTTCATTGAAACCTGTGATATAATACAAACTTTTGCTTCAATAGCTCTAATCAGCAAATTAGAATTATTTCTAGAAGTTATATTTTCTTTGCATTTACTATATCCTGAGCGCACAAAGTAAAACACCTGATAAAGAAGTTGATGTAATGTTATTCCTCCATTCTAATTTATTTTTCGCTTTAATGGACGCGCATACACACTGCGGTTTATTTACGCTAACTCATTAACAAATCAGTAACTGGATTGCGGCATAGTTATGTTCGTTTTGTGCTGAAAACTTGTAGAAATGTGAAAGTTTGCGAAAAAAATTGGGGATTTTTAAAGAATATACTTAAGATACCGCATTAAGCGTACTATCTTTCTGGATAAGGGCCCTTCCTGAGAACGTTACAGATCCTCAGCTAGGAAATAAATTCCCAGCATTGAATAGAAAACAGAACAATCCGCCACTTGCCCCTATCCCAAGTTAGATACAGCCAGTCCACACAAGAGACTGGTAGGGTAATAAACAAGACAGGCAATGTACAGTAACGTAATAGTGAGGCGAGTTCGTGCAACCATTGTTGCAGTGGGGAAAAAAAAGGAAGTATTACTTATTCTGATTGTGTCTGTAGCCTTAGGTATCAAGCATGCAATGCGCATGCGCCATTTGTGGCCTGTCCTGCTGTACTATATTTTTCCACATTATCTCACAAAGGCACGATTTTCGGGGGGAAAAAAATATTGAACATAAAACGTGTGTTTTGATTTTCTCTACAAATTTGTCTGAAACACTTGCCATTATGAGAAGAACTCAGCGAGATATGATCATAAATGTACTTGCGTATTCATGTAAAGTTCCCGACATTCTTGTCATATTATAATACAACTTCAATTTTCTCTAAATTTTTGACAAATACTCATATCAAATTTCATTAAAATCCGTCCAGTGGGAGCCAAGTTGTTGCATGCGGACGGACAGACAGACAGACATGACGAAGCTAATAGTCGCTCTTCGCAATTGTGCGAACCGCCTAAAAAACGGAAGTTTTCACAAATTCTTCTGCTGGCTCAGAAGAGATCCAATGGCAGGAATTTACAAACAGGGCAATGAATGTAAATGTCGTAGTAAAAACAAACAGACATTCTGTTATAAAGTTTCATTCAGCTTCACTATAGTTACGTCTACTAATAATATTTAGCTCACTGATTAACTGAGGAAAACACGAACCAGATAAAAATTCCCAAAACCGGCTCTGATGTGTTTAGTAAACAATTCTATAAGAAGTCTCAATTACCATTACGGTACCTACAAAGTGCAGGTCACAAATATCGATTTAAACAGCCCACTCTACGCCCTTGACCGATTGCAGCGTGGGCAGCGCCTCGAGTGGAGAAGACTTCAGACTACCTCGATCATCCTCCTCCATTACGTTTTATTAACAAGATAGGAAAGGTACTTCACGTGTAATGGAAATCACATTGACGCGCGTTCGGATATTTGCATATTCGACTATTCTCAGATAGTCACGCTGTTTAATCCAGTGGGGTTACACTTCTCTGTTGTTGCTCGCCGTTTTAGAAATGTTACAGATTGTTGCAGTTATTATTATTATTATTAGTAGTAGTAGTAGTAGTAGTAGTAGTAGTAGTAGTATTTGTATTATCGTCTCTTGTCACAGGCCTTTTCTTCCTGGTACTTCTCTTGAACCAGCGGTGATCCCCACCGCTCAGGCTTCAAGCTTCACACTGCAGTACTTTCCGTATTATGTGTGATTTTCCAAGTATAGCTGTCTTTGTAGTGAATCTCTCGAATGTTTTCCTCGTATATCTTCCTAATTTTTCCTTAAGCATCTCGTTACTATTCCAGTGGCTCCAATTACTACTGGTATAATCGTACATTTCAGGTTCCACATTCGTTGTATCTCTATACATAAACTCTTGTGCTTTAACTTCTTTTCCGCTTTCTTTTGCACAACATTTCTGACTGCGGGTTTATTATTATTATTAGAATCTGTTGTTATATTTCTTTTCAGGACTTACATATTTATGTTACACTGATTTTTGCCAAAGTTAAATTCTTCGGCCAAACTCGTACGTCAACGGAAAGTTTTACTACCTCTAAATATTTTGCAATTTCTGACTTACAAATAATATTTCTTACACAGTTTGTGTGTATATTCATAATCTATAAAATTTCATATTGCCAGACATAAGCAACAAATATTAAATATTAAGAGTGCGCGTTTTCATTTACCTTAATTATGCATAAGGTAAACCGTGTGCAGGCAAAATCCCTCACTGTGTAGGAAATTGAAGTGCCAACACTAAGACCACATAAATGGTACACTACGTTACGCCACGACAAATCACATGTATGTGGCCCCATATTACATCGTTATAATCACGTGCAGTGCAATAAATATCGAATATCATTATTGCGTTTGTATTTTTGCTCTAAATACCCGACATAAATATCGCGTCCATGTGGTGCCACATTCCTCGGACGTGTTGCAAGGACAGAAGCGTACACACTACACATTTCGTTCACATGTGCTTATATAATCCAAAATATTCTAAAAGATAATTCCTAGTTCATTCACTATGATTTCCATATAGGTACGTCATCTAAAGAGGCAACAGTTAGGTATTCATCAGCCGAACATACTCCCTGTTGTCATGGAACCGGAGCAAGAGGATTTCAGCTCGAACCAGCTCAGTCTAGTTCAAACACAAACGTAAATGGAAAGCACGTCCTTGTCTAATGACATACTGCTCGCGTGCCTTGAGTAGATGCTTCCAGAATACCAAAACAATCTGAACATGGTTTTCCAAACTGCATATTTCAACTGACACACTCGACAGTCACAAAGGGGGTTTGGTACACAACGAATTTGAAAACACTGTAAAAAATCGTAAGATCCCGCTGTAATAATATGTTCAGAATGGTGTAAGATCAAGACTTTTTAAAGTACTCGGTAAAAGCAAGAAATCCTGCTTAAGAGTTTGGCACATTCTCAGCTATTCAAGAAATTCTTCGTGTTTTATATAGCCCGAAGGTTCGTTATCATCTCTAAGTTGTACAGCTAGTTGTGCTTAACGTATGGAAATATGCAGTTCAAAGAGAGATGTTAATGCAGTCGATATCAGGAAATTTTCTGTACATATAATTCAATACTCGACTTATAATGCCAACTACCTTATAGCAAAGATGGTGCCAAACGTTTGCAAATTTTCTACACAAGCTACCATTTTCCCAACAGCTATTCACTGAACCAAACAAACCCAGTCCACACCCTTCCACCCTATTTATTTCAGATATATTTGAATAGTATCCTCTCGTCTATGCCTAGATCATCCATGTAGTTTGTTTCCATCGGGTTTTCCACACAACACTCTATGTACACTTATCTTGTCCGGCACATGTCCGGCCCATCTCGTCCTATTGATTGCATTACCGTAATATTATTTGGCAACGACTACGAATTATGCAGCTCTTCATTACGAAATTTACTCCAGCCTCCTTTATTTCCTCTTACATCCAAATAACTTGCTGAGCACTCTGTTCTCGAAAATCATCGGCCTGCTGTCTTACCCCATTATGATGTACAATTTTTACTTTCTTGAACCGTGCACTGTGATATGCCTATGTAATAAGAACCAACAAAATGCACACTTTTTTACTTTGATGTTTTGATTTAATTGCGTATAAGCATCCATATAATAAGTCTGGTCGACCAGACTTATTATATGTATGCACAAAAAGAAATACCATAAAACTGCACGTACAAGTCTTCCTGAGGATGAACACTTGGATTTTCGAAACATGTCGAAGACACTATAATTAAATTAAAACATTGATGTAAATAACGCGTGCATTTTGTTGGTTCTTATTACATATGATATACCACGTTTCACAACATGAACATATATTTGACATTATAATACGCAGATATTAAGATTACACCGACATAAATACTTCGACATAAAATAAAGTCATGGCTTGTTCATGTTAAAATCCAGCAGATACTGCTGTCACAGTGTTTCTTTCACCTGCTCTCAGAAGCAAATGGGACTGATACTACAGCGTGGCAGAGAGAGAGACTGCATTTGGTGACAAATAAATGTTTGCCACCTTCGAACATGCGTTACCGACAGGCAGTGACTTATGACGATAACTGCAGGGAATACAGCAGCTACAACTAATACTATGTTCTGGAGACGATTACATAACAATCACTGTATCGTAACGTATTAAGATTTGCATGGTGACATGCCGGTAAACATATGAAGATATCTGTAGGTCTTACAGCAGCTGCAATAAATATTATGTTCTGGAGACGATGGCATAATGATCAGTGCAACATAACATAGCCTCTCACTAGTCTGCTGCTGTTCGCGCCATTAATGTAATGTAATTATATTCATTTCAAGTAGATTTTCCTACACAAAAACCACAGACTTGTTTCAAAGAATCTCGTCATATTCGAAGCAGTAAGAACCGGTTCGGCTTGGCTTTTCTTATCACATCGACCCGTACTACTGTTTTATTACCAGGCGTATTAAAACACTTATCCATCGACACTGAAATGCCTGCCAGCAATTAACCTTTGTTCATTTTTAATTCAACCATTTCAAAACTTGCAATTTTATCATTTTTCGTTTTTATTTATATCTACTACACAACACCTTTTGGGGGGAATTTCATTTTAATCTTAATCTCAACAGCCATCTGTTAAATCTTGCTAAGAATTTTAATGTACATTTAAAGAAACTACACAAATGACAATATTATGAGGAATTAATAAATTTAAGCAAAACAGTATAGCTACTAGCTACGGGCTGGACGGTCCAGAGATCGAATTCCGGTGGGCGGGGTTTTCCGCACCGCCCGGAGCGGCTCTGGGGCCCACACAACCTCCTCCTTCTCGGGGGTAAAGCGGCCGAGGCGCTGGGTTGACCACCAAACCCATCTACAGCCGAGGTTTAAGAAAGAGTAGAGTTATACCTCTACTCTCCTATTGGCCGTAATGACCCGTTCTAGGCTGGATTTTACCTATTTCCCTAGCAAACGTTTTACATATTTATTCTTTTTCAAATGACTTGTATGACCTGTCATCTCACTGTCTTCAAACAACTGTCCTAAGATCCTTAGACGTGTACCCATTTTAAACACTTTTTCATGCAAATGTCCCATTCTCTGTTACTTCACCTCTCTTAGGGACGTTATGTTCTCATGAGACATAAATCACGGAATAAAAAATATAAGGCAAATGTAAAGTTCGTCGTACAACACGCCATGGGGATTAGAGGTAGGGTATAGATTTAATCTTTCTTTAGCCTCGGCGCTAGATGGGGTGGGTGGTCAACCCCACGCCCGGCCACTTAACCCTGGAGCAAGAGAAGCGATACCCACTGTACAGCAGGCTTGATGGGCCCAAAGACAGTCTGGGCGGGTGCGGAAAATCTGACCCCCACAGGCATTCAATCCTCGGAACGTCCAGCCCGTAGAGAGTCGAAATCACGGAATAACCTTAATAAATTTCTACCAAGGACTTGAAAATTACTTGGAAAAGACTTCTTTTCGATAAATAAAATGCCTAGTATTGCAAGTCGACGCCTATAAAGTTAACGTAAGCATGTGTTGGGCAGCCATTGGTAAGACAGTCGTACTTGTGGCCATAAGGGACAAGGGGATAGTAATGTAAAGGCACAGATACCCCCTGCAAGCCATGAAGATATATAGGGGAGTGGAGATATATCTCCACTCATTCTTAAGCTCAGCAATGGATGGGGTGAGTAGCCAGACTCATTCCCCGGCCACTTTATCGCCAAGAAAAAGTCCCCGGTACCCGGTTGCTGAGTGATGTCCACAACTGGGTCTGGACACTTTGGACAAGCGATAAATACCTGACATCTATGGGCAATCGAACCACGATTCCTTGTACGTCCAGCACGTTGCTTAGTCATAGTACCAACTACACTATGCCGACTCCTACCCAGACCGGGGCTTATCATAATCCCTGTTCACCCCAAGTCTCTTATTCTCAAAGTATAAGATGTCCGCTGAAGAAATTAGTCATCAGCCAGTTACGCGGGAAAAATAATATGCAAAGAAGGTACTGATTATAATTCCTTTTGGTTAAGTCATTTTCAAAACAAGCTGTTTCTCCCTCTAAAGCCGCCAATGTGAAATGAGGATCAGCAGAACCACCCACTAATCATTCGCTCCCTCGATATTCGGTTTCTCTCATCATTGCCGCGGGGTGAAGCCACCTCCTATGTTTACCTCCATCACAAGATAATCAAAGGCCACCCTTACAGACACAAAACGGGGACACTCAAATGACTCTCTTTCTTGTAGGGCGAAACGTCAGAAAAAAGAACTAAACTTGACCGACTGATTTTCAGGTTAACACAATTCTTACGCCTATATAGATTACATAATGCCGAATACGATAAGCAGATGATCAAGAATGTTGAGGAGGAAAGATCTCGAAATTTGGCGATCGTGGTCTATCGCAAGGTGTAATCCTAGACTTTCCTGGGGAGACAGAGTACTGCCACAAACACATCAACTAGTACAGCTAGTAAGTTGGAGGGCAGTCGAATCATTTGCCTCCTGAACCACAAAAATAAAGCATTACCACTAGGCAAGCCCGATTCTTGAAATGCTTTTCCCAGCCGTATCTCTGTCACCAAGACTTTTACACTCTGTACATCAACCTCATTAAGCATGAAATAAATATCTTCTTTTCTTTTTCCCGTGGCGGTGCGGCCCAACGCGAGCCATGGCCTCCTCATTCTTGAGGTTTCTACATCACACACGACGACGCACCACAGTCCGTAGGACTCCTGTGGACGAGTGATCAGCTCGTCGCAGAGACCTCTCCCTGACAACAAACACTCACAACAGACAAACATCCGTGCCCCCGGCGAGATTCGAACCCACAACTCAGCAAGCGAACGCCGCAGACCCACGCCTTAGGCCGCGCGGCCATTGGAACCGGCAAAACTTCTTTTCCTTGGCCTTATTTCTGTATTTCTTCCATCTTTTCTTTCTATTCCTTTTATCTTTCTGCAATATCTTTCTTCTTTTTTATCTATTTCTCTTTATCTTTCGTCCTTTCTTGCGCTGAATACCCTTTACATTGCTTCTATTTCAACTACTAATACTACTACCACTACCACCAACACCACCACCACCACCACCACCACCACCACCACCACCATCACTACTACCACCACCACTATTATTATTATTATCATTACTTAATAGCTTGATGATACATGTTCCTTTGTTAGGAAGTTTTAAAATCAGCCTTTCTATCCACTTTGAGTCTTCCCACCCTCAAGTCTCTCTATTGGGAATAACATAAATATGCTACTCTCAGAATCTTACTCTCTGGCATCCTATTTGCGTGTTTCTAGTTTAATTGGTATTTATTTTAAATGGAGCACTCAACAAGCTATGACATTACAAACACAGAACACTTTATATGTTGTAATCTCCAGCACTGACACTGGATGCAGTTCCTGAACAGTGACGACAATAAACCGACAACATATGAGACGTTGAATTTCATGTGCTTCCAGTTACATGCCTCTAAAAATAAATTACACGGCGTTCATAAAGAGACGCTAAGAACCAGGAATGCAATATCGAGCTTCAATCTGTCCCATAAATCGTGGAGCCAAAGGCGTGACTGTCACGAAAAACAAATTACATAGTGTTACCATGGACCGTAAAATTTCACTTCGCTTTACAAATTCCATGACCACCATTAACACTCCCCGCATGCGCTGGTCGTTACAGCCTGGTGCTTCCATCTAACGTCAGCGTCTACATACGTACACTTTTATAGCCGGACTGACCTATTTGCAGTAAGAAGTGTTGTCTTCAATGTTTCAACAGTTTTAAATACAAAATATTTTGCATAACTAAAAATAATTTTATTAGGGCACTTTTCATCGTTCCGTACAAATTATTCTAATTGCGGAAGCTGATAAGATGATCCGAGCACTGCCGGAATACCAGAATGTCATGTGAGGGGTATTGATCGACATTTCTTCCAATACAGTCTGCACCCTCTGCTCGAACGTCACTATAGAATTAAATGATACAATATTTCGCACACAGCACCATTACACTCGAGGTACTGTACATGTAACAGGATGCATTATCTTAATGCTGTTAGGACGTCCGCAAACTGCAGGACAACAGAACCATTTGCTACAGGCAGCAGGTGTCGTGCTGTGAAAACTTCGCCTCTGCAGTAACCTGCTGCTGACATCGGGCCCTAGACGGCAACTGCGTAACACAGCGCGGCCAGACTTTCTACATTAACGGAGGCAGAATATAACAGGCGCAATAATTATGTGTATAAAAAATACGCCAGTAGTTACAATATAGGAAACTCATGTTAAATGCTGACATTATACGTGGTCTTTTATAACATACAGATGGAAAATATCTTAACTGCGCTGTAGTCATCGTTGAATAAGGGGATCATTCCTCCGACACTTCCTAATTAACTACATGCAGCACAGACCTTATCGCAAAGCTAAGAGTGTTATGAACTACAAAAAATTCCCCTAGTTTTTTCATCTTATTTATGTACAATCCATTCAACAAGTTCTCCCACCTACGCCTATGTCTTTTAAGTGGGTCCTTTCCTTCACGTTTTCAGCTTCAGTTCTGTATAAATTTCTCGTATATCCCACGCGTGCAACATGCCCCGCCCATCCCACCTACCTGGATTTTATCACTTCACTATCTGGCGAGGAATGCGACTCATGACTCTCCTTAAGATGCAATTCCCCCTCCTCCCACTGCAAGTTCCCCTTCCTTAGTTCAAATATTCTCATTCAGTATTAAAGAGAGTAAAACACAACTATTTAAGTAAACAATCACTTTGTTTTAATATATACAGCTACATGTATAGACTTCAACATACTAGGTCATCTTCAGGCTGGCGAGAAAACGTACATAGAGGAACATCATGTAACAATCACTATCACGAAAATGTGGACTGAGATCTCAGGTTTACAATTACGTTATTCCGAATAAATTTAATTCTTTAGTGGCCGAGTTATGTGAATATCAGCTGACATGTAACTGCTCTTTAGATGTCTAATAACGCTGCATATTTCCGTGTACTTATTTATTCAGTCATAAAAATGAAAAACCAATAAAAAAGCACTATTTGTAGGGAGATACCTCTGATTGTCTTTGAAAAGTCTCCTACATTTTTCGGCCCGGATTGGCCTTAATCGAGACATTTGCAGTAGCAGAATGATAAATAAATATATATACATCATTTTACTAAATTATTTATATATATATGTATATATTCTGTGTTGGGTACTTAACATTATACCATTGGAAACTCTTGATAATGGTCCATCTGGGGTGAAACATGTAGCAGATGATTAAAGACAATGACGGCCGTCTCCCAAAATGATAAATTTTGGTGCTTTTTAACCTGTGTGCTGTTTACATATTTCAATTTTGGTACAAAACCATTCATAAAAGTAACTGCAAAGTACGTATCAAGAACTCCTGTTATTCTATAGAATCACGAGGCAGCCATTACACGTTACAGACAGCTCCCCCCCCCCCAAAAAAAAAATCAAGGTGAATCGAAAACGCCACCTTCAATATTTGAACGAAGTCATCCCGTTGTGTATTGATTCTATATATTCACTTTATTATATATATTTCAGTCAACACAACTATATAACTTTAACCTATGCTTTTATTATATAGTTCTGTTGACTGAAATATATATAATAAAGCCACCTTCATTAGTTCGGGCAAGGAGTATAATCAACTCTCATTTCATCACCAGTAAGTAATACACTGCATAAAGAAAGATTTTCCTATATTCAGTAACCACGACCTGTCGACTGTTAAATTCGAACCGACGGTAAATATTTATCATCACACAGTATAATACCTCAAAAGACTTGCATCTTCACGGTTGCGTATTCCTTAATTGTTTCGGACTGAAATATAATTTTTTGTAAGCGTTCACACCAAGAAAACTGCCTCAAACAGTAACACATCTGAATTGTATTCGGGAACAGCTCAGTTAGAATTTCTGCTGGAATTTTTCTGTGTTTCTTTGTTCCTCGGTCACTATAGCAGAACTGCAGACCAGTGCTTTGAATTAGGCCGAGACAGCATTCAACCCTAAATAACAAATAACCACCAAACTGCAAAACTTCCAGTAGAAAACTTCTTCACCCTCAAGCGTTAGGCTGCGAAAAGTATTTCCAAAATGTATTCTGTAACTGGAATCATATTGCTGTCATCCTGCCAGATTCTTCCCCTGAAGTACAGGCAGATAAATTACAAACTTTTGCATGTTTCCAGCACTTAAATCGAGTTTCCCACACCAAGTAGCAACCGTACCAATTTCCTAATCCACTAAAAGGTAAAGCAGTCCCGTTACAGGCCTGGAGTGACCCAGAGGGTTCCAGGAAGTTAAGATTCCCAGATTTCATGAAAACGGCACAGGATGGTGGTAAGGTTGTCAGCCTTACGCACCGGCCGCATTTACTCCCAGGAAATGCTCCTGGTATTCATTTTTGTTAGAGGCTGAGTCGACCCCAGGGCCATAGTGCGATCGGAAGGATTTTATGTCAATGAAAAATTCCAATGACGCCAGCTGGGATCGAACCAGCGATCTTCCGATTTGTAGCACAGCACCTTAACCACTGTACCACCGCGGTCCCCAGTTCCTAATCCAGTAATGGAAAATAATGCCGGAAAACCTTACATTATTCTCAGTTTTAAAATCCTGGCAATAATACTGTCACCTTCAAAGCAAATTTGTTACCTGAATCCACACATGAACACCCAAATGCCTAATATGGACTACACATTGAGCGGTAGAAAGGTAACAAATTTTTCAAGAAATTCCGTGTTGTTAAGGAACTCGAATTCCCATCTACTGCACCACGTAGTCCGTAATAGCAGACCGTAAATCCAAACAGCAAACCTCAGATGCTGCCATAATCTACTAACGACTAATAAAAAACCGTTAAAAACATTGTTCCAATCTTCAGACGAACTTCCTTCTTACCTTCTACAAATTAAATGGCTATTTTTACGCTGGTTTTGTGGTCTGAACTAAATGGCTGAAACATTTCACCTTCTTATGTGCGTTGCCATGTGTCTAACATTTTTCAGCACAAGATTTGTTTCGCGTCAAGATTTGCAAGTTCATCGTAACGCCACAGAATATTTTTCTAATTTTAAATGCAGCCAAGGGAAACGTTGGCTACAGAACCGCCGATGTACCGCTTTAATCCGTTTCATATCACCGTCTATTTCTCTAAGACTAATATGAATAACTTCCATTTACGTGTACCCACTTATCGGTCGGCGCTTCTTCCCGCGAATCAACGTATCAGACCATATTTTTTATTGTTTCCTTCAGTTAAAACTATATCTTCAATCAAATATTGTGCTAAATAGTTCGTTTTCAAATTCTCAAAATCTTTCTAATTTCCATAGCGCGAAAATCGTTTCACGACTAGTTGGACAGTGCAGATGATGAATCTCCTCACCAGGTAACTTTGCCCATTTTCCTTATATTGTTTCTTTGGTCCAAATTTCACCCTCAGCATTCATTTCTCAAACAAATTTAATCTACGGTCTTAGCTTGATATGAGGGAAAATATTTGACGCCTGCTTAAAGCTAAACCAAAAAATTATTCGTCCATACGAGTATATCTGAGTGTTATACAGAGTGAAGTATATTCACGAACCTTAGGCGCTAGGTAAGCGTCACTGGTCACCTTAGCGATCGGCAGCTCTAATCGCGGGAAAAGACTCCCAACGCGCACTGCTCAGAACGTAGGGTAGGCTCCACAGACAAAGTGGATGTGGAAGCATACAGCGAAATCTCCCCCTGTAGCAGAAACTGCGCCTCTGGTTACGTACAACCCGTACTTAGTCACTCTCCTGAATCAGCTATTCCTCTTCCGTATTTGTGCTATATTGAAGTGTGTTTCACATTTTTGTGCAATTCTCTGTCGCATTGTAATTTGGCAATCCATACATTCCCTTCCACTCCTTTTCCATCGGTAAAAAAATCGTGTGCTAGCAGTAGACTCCACTACTATGGAAGTCACCACTGAACGTAAACCTGAACCAGTTTCATCCATTTCCGATAGTAACCTACTTTCTGAAGATCAGTCGAATAATATTTCAACTTTTCAGGTCTCTTTCTTCTAAATAGCTACTTTCTAACAGACTTTTTAAACAAAAGTCCTGTATGTGTGTAACGTCCCACATTTCCCTATTGTGCCAATAAAAGTGACTTGTATAAAGCACCAAATTCTTCGTTGTGGAAAATCCCAAACTGCACATCTACTCCATCTCTCTTAAGCACATATACTTTCTTCATTACTCTGTTTACAGACAGTTACAATTCATGTTCTTCCCTCACACTTAAAGACCGTGTTTAACAATCATGAATATCAGGGACAATTACAGTTCTCAGAAAACAGATGTAATAACCTAACCCAAGACGCCAACAACTCCCGCTCTGCCATAACACTGATAATCCGATTTATCTACGAGAAATATACCATGGGTAGGCCCACAGTTCCTCAAAAGAACTCATCCCCTTCTGCAATGGGAACATCTCTTTCTGGCCCGATGAGAAATCATGATTCGCTACAGCTGTGAGCTGTATCGATTACGACAATGCTCTCGTAACGAAGAGCAGCTCCATTCTGTCACCGCATCACAGAAACAAAACGGCGGATTATTCAGAACACCGTAATAGCGAGACCTAGATCACATGCACGACCACGCAAAATTATGGCCATCAAAACGAAGCACAGATTAAGCAGCAGTACTAAAAGGACTAACACATATATACGCACTTACAAGCAAATGGAAATCTCCACCAGAAAAATGAAATATGTGGGTACTATGATTGTATATGGTCTTGTCTCTCAGCCTAAATGGAGAACAGGGTGCTCAGGAGAATGAGAGCTAAGAGGAAAGTAACAGAAGGACGGGAAAAATCTAATAATGAACAACATCATAACTGATAGTCTTCACCAAAAACGATTCGGGGTACCAAATAAAGTTGGATAAAAATCATGAGGTGAGCAGAATATGTGGCATTCATCGACAAACTGTGAAATGCATAAAAAGTTATAGTTGGACAGCCTTAAAGGAAAATATAATCTATGAGACCGAGATATGGGAATAATAAACTGGATCTTAAACAAATAAGTTATAAAAGTATGGAATTGATTCATCTCGCTCAGGATGGCGAGCTTTCTAAACACGGTATAAACCCCTGCATTACGTAAGAAACGGAAATACGGCTCGATCAAACCTAATTTTAAATTTAGAAACGTATGGTGATTAGGTCTAATATGAAACAGAAGGTCAACAGAAAACTAAAAACATCATGAATGAGGTTTCCCCGACCTTCATTTTACTCGTATAGTCTAATTACGAGTGCAGTTCAAGAACGAAATACATGCACACGAGGAATCTATACGCATAAAACCAAACCGCAGCCCGCCAGGTTGGAATATGCGACCGGCAGCCACATTTGTAAATTATGTGTATTATAAAAATTACACAGTAATTTGTGTGGTTAGGCACACTACTGAAGAGTTATTTTACATGCAAGGCCGGCGAACCAGCCCACGATAACGTAAGGGGCCGTGTGCCATAAATTTTGGACACCCATAGTTTAAAATATCATTCGATGAAACTCTAGACGACCAAAATAGCGAAATATGGATCCAGCCATAAGAAATACAAAACACCAAAGCAGGCCCTGGTGTCTAGTTCACTAGACGACGAAATTTTGCAAGCTAACGGACGAAAAGACAAGGTGTAATAACGGGGAATTAAGACACATCATGTATAATTCCTAAAGTTCATGACGCTTTAACGCATTTTCAGATTTCGTGGTGCAATTTAGGGTTTCTAAGAATCGAAATCTACCTAGAGGATACCGGGGCAAGAGTGTTTACTCTTCCATTATCGAGTCATATATAGTTCTTGCGGCTCTTCTATTTATTCTTCACATCCTGCCGAAAGATTGTGGGTTATGTGCACCATACTTTCTGGCAATGTAGCTCAAGTTTTAAGGAAGGTAAGTAAGTGGTAATGTAAGCAATACCTAAACTCTCAAGGACCTGTTTATACCCGCAGTAAAGTTGGCAGCAGTAAAATCTCTCGAAGTTTTGAGCGAACAGCAATAAGCACAAGTAGGCTGGCCAAACGTGGATATTTTTTAAAGAGATTTATTACACAGACAGTATATACAAGGTGTACAATGAGGAATTTCAAAATTGTTCCTGTAACCAATTCCAATAGATATGTGCAGTATGGAGCAAGTGGAAAGGGTATAGTATAAATATAGGTGTAAATAACGGCAATGAAAAAGGAACAGAAAAAACACTGCGTCTTAAAACGTGGAATATTTTCATAGTATCTTCGGGTAAACGAGACTACGGCACTCCAAGCGAACAGACCATATGGATAGCACTATCACCAGCAACGCCGTACATTCTCAAGAATACATAAATTTGCATAGATTCCAGGCTGGTTTCTCAATGTAAGTCATGTTTTCACGAATATTTCACGGACTAAACAGGGAAACACATATTTATCTGTATCAAGCGCATGTAACATGGATGTATCAAACTGCATCACCTTGTCCCGTAAGAAGGGGAAAATAATGCATTATGCTGCATTGACTCACTAAGTTACATATAAATAAGTTTATCAAAGCTTGCCTTATCATCAGAATTTATATTATGTCGGATACAAACGCATAAACTTAATTATATAAATGTAAGATTGGGCTGTATCATAATTACCGGGTTCCCTTTTTAATTTCTCACTTCACCACCATATTTTAGTAAGAAAGAATCCCAACCACTATATACCCCCATAACCACCCCGTCAATTTCACTTTATCTGTTTTTAATGCTTACTGTATAAAGTACCACCTTTGAGTTTTAATCTTAAGTCTTTTATACAACATACCACAATTACTTTAACCAATTCTCGTAAAACGAGATCTCGTAAATTGAAAGCATTATCAATTTACACTCCACCTGTTCAAAGATAAGCCTGAAGATGGCCCTACAATTGGGCCGAAACATGTAGCTGCAATTATAGTCTAATATAATCTAATAAAATATTAAGTTGTGTATGTTTGTATTATATATATTTTATATTGTATTTTGGCTTCTCACTACGCACACGTGCCTGCAATTATTGCAATCCTCGCCTTGTTGCCCACATTCAAATTTGTCCCCTCCGTCGCCTCTCATCCATGACAGTTGCCTTGCATGAGTAAACAAATCAGCCCGATGGGCTTCCCAGCGGAATACATAATAACCCAGCCATGAAATACCGCTCTCGTATTACACAGTAAAACCTACATATAACGAAATCGTATGAGCTGTTTTCCTTTTCGGACCATTCCTTTGTAATGTGGGATAGGATAAAAATATCAAGAAGTACATAATCTGTGTATCTAATGAACACACGAACCAAATCGCATGCCTGAAGTCCACGCTTAACACGTGTTAAGGAATAATAGGCATTCTTAGTTTCGTTTCTTCAGTTTTTCATCTGTTACTTTTTCCAGTTGTTCATTACAATATCCTGTACATAAACAACCCCTTATTTCAGCATAATAAAATTTGAAGCCTATCAAATGTACACAGTACTACCATTTATTACATTACAATAAGAAACACGCAGGTTTCGACTCTAAATGTCGAATAATCGTCAGGAGCTACCTCACAAATGGGTTTCATACTTTCATAAGGATGAATTGTATTTAGGTGTCGTATTTGTTTACTGTATTCAACTTCTTTACTCCGTAACAGAATTGCATTATAGGCACGCTTGTCATTGTGAATGGTTCGTAATGTGATAAGTTCTTACGGTTGAGAATTGTTAGCACCTCGCCCAACCCCCAAGCTGGAGGACCACCCACTGTCGGCTGTCCGCGACTGATTATTCAATATATTTGCAGCTACCCTCCATATTGGAGGCTGTTCCTCCATCCGCCACATGAGGACGCGTCATGCCGTGGTGAAAAGGACCCTCACCCAAGAGTGACCTTGCTACATATAGTTGGGTAGTTAGTTAATTATTAATATATTATCTTATAAATAACATATTATTATTTTTTCCCCCGTGGCGCTGCAGCCCAACGCGGGCCAGGGCCTCCTTGTTCTTGAGGTTTCTTGATCACACACAACGACGCATCACAGTCGGTAGGACTCCTCGCCGCAGAAACTTCTACCTGACAACACACAACACTCACAACAGACAAACATCCATGCCCCCGGTGGGATTCGAACCCACGATCGCAGTAGGCGAGCGGCCGTAGACCTAAGCCTTAGGACGCGCGGCTACTGGGACCGGCACATATTATTATGTTAGCTATAATTACAGCATCGTTAACTAAACCATACAAATAAATAACCTGCTACTTCCAATTCCATGACGAAATTTCAAAAATAGCAATATTTGAACGGAATTTCTAGTGGCCATCTTGGGTCAATGGCTAAACAGTATAAATGAAGATTGCCGTGTATATAGAAAATTCTCCATTTTGCCGTCAACATTCGGAAACTAATCGCCGTTGCGACGAATTTTCACCAACACTGCTGGGTTTATACACCAGTAAGATGAACTCCAGCACATCTCAACTTTTCTCGTCAAATTAAAGACATGTAGGAAATAGCTGTCTTAAACAGGGTACGTACAGCCTACAGTGAAGTCTTACACATGCTTATAGCGACAATCTTGGTATTCTGCAATCCTGGAAGTCAAATCTAGCAATCAACTTCGATTGACTGTTCTAATATTGTACGACCTTCACTTTTATTCGATCCGTGTGTACTTTGACTAACACAGCAGGCATGACGTCACGCGCGTTTCAGCTGGGAACAGGTCTTCTGGCTGTTTCAAGATGGCGGCTAAAGGAATAAACTCTGATCAGGTGAGTGTTTAAATACTCATATTCACGAGATGAAATCGATGTTACGCACTGATTTGTCTTTCTGGGCATTCGAAATGTCTGTGAGATTAATGAATTAACTGCCTGAAATGTACCGCGTATTGGCACTCTATTCATTGTCGTGTGGGTGTATGGATAACAAGCATAAAGCCAATACATAGGCTCCTGTTGTATTTACGCGGGGACACGCCCATATTTGTGGTAATGCCACACAATATTCTGTCTGGGCGTAGCATACGATAATTGTGTAAGAATGTGTTTTTTTCGTAATAAATGTTACTTTGGCAGAACGTTCAGAAATAATACCGTTACGTAATTGGCAGGCACGTTGTGTAATAAATTTAGATCGAGAAACGCAGTTGTGTTACTGTACCAGTCGTGAATCCGTTCGTTTAGCTGTATGCACAGGCATAATGTAAACAACAGTACAGAATTAACCGCTGTAGAAATAAATTCGTGGATGGGCTGAAAATTACGGTAAATCAATAATAATGCTCCTATGAAGTTTAAACTGCTTGCGGCACAGAAATACCCGTACTGTCATTTAAACTTAGAATTCGCAACAATATAGTGACTGAAATAAACAGAAGTATCCCTTTCCATCAACTTGGAAACCTTGCTGCAACTTGTCATTGTGTACGCCATAAAGGCATATGGGGGAGTGGCGGTATAGCGCCGCTCATTCGTAACGTCGGCAATGGTTGGCCGTTAGCTTCACGCCCGGCTGCTTTAGCCCGAAGAAAAAGCCCCTGTACCCATTGTATAGGGTAGGCCCCACAGCCGATTTGGACATTCTGCGTGAGAAAATACCTTGCCGTTTTCACGAATCGAACCACCATTCTTCAGTTACTCAGCCCATGGCCTAGTCATTCTACTGACTACGCCATCCCGGTTCCAGACATAGTTGTGCGCTGTCTAAATCGTGTGATAATGACGACAACTCGTTTCTCAGAATTTCGGAACTCAATTTACACACTTACGCACGTTCGGTAAGGCAGTTACGGCAGCGTTGGAATGCTGGATGACATTCAGCAGTAAAGCTAAACAAAAGACGAAGTAATTGATATCTGAAGTTCTTACGTCGTTGTCTATGAAGACTACTTGTTCCTGGAATGTTACTGCCCCCATCACCAGGGTAAAGGAGTCTAACACGAAGATGTAGGCAACGCACGTACCACCGCAAATTTGTTGCCCTTCCAAGTCTCATGGCGTCAAAATTCTAGAAAAAGCTATCTTTGACGAAGTGATTGACCATCGATTTCATAATCCTAAACTGGGGGGGGGGGGGGGAGAAAAAAATGCAATATCTCTAATAAATGGTCCTTAGACTATAATAGTCTAAGTAGGAAAAGTAACAGGAGACTGGAGAATATTTCATTTAGAGAAGCTTCAGCATGTCCAACATCTCCTTCAGTCATGGTGCACAGGCCTAGGCCTACGCGTTATAGCCGGTGTAGACTCCCAGTTAATTCCGAGACACTGAATTATTTTGGTATCTAGCAGAATTATTCAGACAGGGAGTTCGTCCTTCGCAAGGCCACCACCTTCATAGAACTGCTGCTCAGATAAAACATCGACACGGGTCCCAATGTTCACAGTGTGATCCGAGTCCAAGATTTCGGTGTTCACGTGGTCGATACCAAGAATATAAGAATGTAGCAGGCGTAGAAGCGAGTACCATACAAAACTTTACGTCTGAAAGCTTGAAGAAAACAGGCAACGTAAAGCGCCAGTGGTGGTGGTACTAATAGCATAGTTGTGGCAGTAGTCTGATCATATTTTACTTTGGAAATAATTTATTGCTTAAATACAAATCCCGTTTACGTCAAAATATCCCGACATAACCTCGAGGTGTTGCACCGTCGCCATGTTTGAAACTTCTGACTTATACACTGCATTTCACATAAACGTTTACGTTCTGATCTAAATTCATGCATTGTTTCACGCTTCAATGGTCCATTATGTGACGTCATCAGACCCAAAGATAAGTAGCAGAATCATGAATCCGTAATGTATATAAAAAAAATGCCTCAACAACAGTTACACGTTTCTTTTTGTTACCCTACACTCTTTCATTAACTGGTCCTACCACTTCACAAATTTGCACGTCCATTTTATTACTAATCACAGGAAATTAAACATACGGCATTCGCGTGGCTCCAGTTGCGTAAAATTCAAACCGAGTTTCGTGTAACCGGTCATCTGGTTCAGAAACTGAAAAGGGAGGAAACAAACACGCACGCAGCATGGTGACCTTATAAGCCGGCTTTCTTTCTTTTCGTTAAGAAAGAAAATTTGGCCAAAAATCACAAATACGTGAATAAAGTAACAAATAAACCCTAGATTCCTGTTCCATCCAGACGAGATGCAATACCTTCAAATCGATACTACGCAAACCGTAACACTATAAACGAAACTGAACCGTTTTAAAAGTAATTCAGAATGCTTCTGTCGTGTTAGTGATAAAATTTGAAACTTCACGGTGGTTTTAAATTTATTGATGGCGTTTACCGTGCGTGGCGACGTAAAGTAGATCAATAAAAAAAAATGTTATTACTCATAATAAACATGGCACAGTTTCGCGAACAAATATATATACGCTTCAGACCGACTCTGCTGTCCCGGAGTTTTAGCGACCCACATAACCACAACCAGAAAAATAATATATTTTATTAAGCTACTTAATGTCTCTGTTTCAACTAAAGATCATATGGGACAGACAAAAACAGAATACATGGTCAGTGACGAGACGGTAAGAATCGGGAAGGAGGCAGTCATGGCCTGTCTCAATACCAAAGTGACACACTAACCTACTTTGTGGTTACTCCTTAAAGAAAACATTTTGTAGCATGCTAAAACATACATTGCAGTTTTAACACACCCTCAAATCTAGTCACACCCCAACAATCGGTCTGCACACTTGAGCTGTAATGAGCCAGGATAGCTTTGTCATTGTACTGTCTTATTACAAGTTGGAAGACAAAGTGTCTATTCCATGTGGGAACAGATTTTTCTTACAGAGTCTTTTGCATTCTCATCACTTCTTCATGTACCTCAACTACCTGGACACCTAAAATGAGAAATCTAATTATAAAAGTTGTGTTTTCAGTTATCATCTTTAACTGTGTCCCCTTTTCTTTGGGTTAATTAAACTATGCTGAAAATTTTTAATTTTAGAAAGACATGACACAAAAAGTATTCTTTTTATCAATCCACTTTTGTACTGTATTAGATTTTGTGCTTGTACATACGATTTTAAAATCCCTCTGATTTGGTGGGATTATATTCAGCACTGATCACACAAAAAATTTTGCTCTGTCCACACTTTTAAACCGCAAGTCTTGTAAATAATTACAGTAGACATTGTCAGATTACTAAAATGTTAAATTTCAAAGAGAACTGGTAGGAATGTGAGATCTAAGTTTCCGTGGTGATGGATTATGAAGGTAGTTCTTCTGAGATGTGACACCATGTTGTTTGGTAGTCAGGTGCCACTACCTGTCCCCCAAACTGCATGTTGTCACATCGACACTAACATCATGGCAGCAGTGTGTGTCCAGAATGTTATGAAACTGGCTGCTGTATCACGGAAGTTGTACAGAGAGGGAGGCCACACAGTTCAGACACTTGAGGACAGAAAGTTAATAAATGCTACAGAAAGAACAGGATGACTGGATTGATCGCTGCACTCAAACGTTTAGATATCTTAGCTGTAATGATTATGTACAGTTACCAGAATATGCATATTCAACAATCAAACCAAACCCAAATTCAACTTAACTTTAACTCATCCCAAATTTTGGTACTGGCATTTCCATCACAATGGCTGTAATGGTTACACAGTCATATCTCAGTTCCAGAGCCTTGTTTGTGATAACAGGATGGATGGTGTAGACAGTGGCATTGGCATATAAACAGAAGTTTTATGACACATATCCTCCTGAATACAACATGTGAAACGGTCCAGGAATCTAAACCATGATGATTGATGGCAGTATACTTATTTAATGCTTCTGATTATTCGATCCTGTGCTTTCAAGGACCCACACTCACAACTAAGCTCCAAAGAGAAACCCTTGTATATTCACCACACAATTCTCATAATAGTCACAGATTACTGTAACCACTCTTGTGCACTGTGTCACTTTCCAAAGTGCTGCAGCAGATAATATAGGCACTTTATGTGCCTAGATGACCCATAACATCTCAAGTATTTTGTGTTGTCTCCAAGCTGATGTCTTTCATTTCTTATATACATACGTAGATAACCAAGTGAAATGAGTGGTGGAGAAATATGTATTATTTTCGGTTTTTCTCTAGTTAAAGTATTTCTGTTAATTGTCTAATATTCTGAACAATGGAATTCATCAAAAATAATTATATAAAAACTCCGTTGTTTCCTCACAGTTGGCATATTGCTTATCAGTTACAATATGGTAAGGGTGTTAATGGAACTAATCACTGTTTATCCAAAGAATCATGCAGAACAGGTACAGTACCTACAGTCTGAAATCAAATTCAGTGCATTTTTAAAGTTAAGGCAGGTAGTGTAATATAAACTATGCTTTAAAGACATCTCAATGAAATTTAAATCCTTGGTGCTGAATTCCACTGAGTAAAATGGTAAATATTTTAAAACCACTTACTCATCCATCAGACAAAACAACATAACTTATTTAAAAGTGCACGTTTTGGCTTATGATCAAGCCATAATCAGGCTGTCTGTAGAATGAAAAGGTAAAAGTTAAAACTGTGATTACTAATTACCAGTTATACAATCACAGTTGTAAATTATATTTTTTCATTTTACATCCAGCTTGATGATGTTTTGATTATAAGCCAAAATATTTAAATACAGCTGATTTCCAGGCTTTTAAATATATAATTGTATCTGACAGGTTAGTGATTGGTTTTATTGTCTTCATAACACAAGGAGATGAATCACCTCAAAGGCAAATTTAATTTTAATTTTAACTTTAATGTTTTCCATCCCAAAGTGTTATAACATATGAATACAACATGTCAGTCAACAACACAACACTTTATTTTATATGTAATAAAAATAGTATATTGTCAGGGCGACATGTTTCGACCTTTATTAGGTCATCGTGGACCTGAAGATGATCTAATAAAGGTCGAAACATGTCGCCCTGACAATAGACTGTATTTATTGTATATAAAATAAAGTGTTGTGTTATTGCCTGACATGTTGTATTTATATCAAAGGCAAATGATTTGTTAAGTGAATTAACAGACTACACATAGAATTTGATGCTGAAAAGAGACAGTTGAATGATTACATTTCTCCCCACCTAGTAAAAGAAGACATATACAGTATTTCCATGTACAATTCTCCTCGTGTACATCCTTAATGAGAGAAATATTCACAAAAAGAAGGTACACAGACTGCAACATTATGAGATTTAGTATCACACTTTTTTGCAGATGACTGAGTATATTCAGTGGGCTGTTCAGTTCTGGAGGAAGGTGTTTTAACGCAGTTACAGCTTTCATACTCAAGTACTGTTTGCAAATCTGAGGAATCAGAATATATAACATTCTGTAAAATGAACTCAAATTGTGGGTTTAGTCCAGTCAAGAAGGTTCCCCAATATTATATGGAACCTTAAGTTCAAAATAGCCTGCCACTGGATTCAGTTATATGACACATAAATGAACTCCACATCCTGACATCTGCTCCTTTAAGAGTACAAAATTAAGTATAAATTATTCTCCATTAACTCCTTTTGTATCTTTCTCCCTCCTCCTCTCTCTTCCTTCAATTAGTTCCGGTACGTAAATCACCCTCCTTACAGAGTCTACTGAAGTTCCTGCAGTTTCCTTCAGAGTATTTATGTTCTTGCCCAACAAATTAACATAATCAAAAAAATATTCATGCAAGGTTGCTGGTGAAATTATACATATTTTACAGTAGTCATTGATCCTTTTAGATGCTTGTTCTAAGTGTAGCTGTGCAGATCCCACTGTCTCTGAACTACATCAGCAACAAAATGAATATGACCTGTACCTTCCCCCCTTGATTTTCAATCATATATCATAACTTAGGTAAATGCAAGGGTTTTATGTGAACACTACTCACACAGAAACTAGTGTTACAGTGTTTTGGTTTAGTGGAAAGCGAACAGCATTCTGAAACCTGAAATCCCACCGTAAATTTGAAGAAATGCTAAGGCTGTTAAGATTAATTTTGACAGCATATATAGGACATTGTTTCATAGCATTCCAGACATCTCTGTGGAATTGACAAGAAAGTTGATGAGTGCATAAATGACTTGAACAGGGGTTAACTATGACTTGCATAGGTATAAGACCAGCCTTCTCCTTGATTTGAAGCAGTGTCTGCAAGAATATGTTATAACTTCAAAAATAATAAAGTTTATAAAGACAGTGACAACACTAAGATGAAAAGAAATAATATTAACCCTTACACCTACACATCTTTCTAACAGTGACATAGGGCTAACTTCTACACCTAAAGGTTGGGCCAGTACTGAAATCAGAATTTCAGTTTTTATTTGTTTTCTTTTAATGTTCTCAATTTTGCTTGGAAGAAAGGTTATGTTCCTCTTGCTGCATTCTCTGTTTAGGTTCAAAAACACAAGTTTTTATAGAATGTATAACATGAGCCTGTGTCACCTTTGATGTGAATGCAAAATGGTACTGAAAGAAGTACACTTGGGTCAGCCCAGTTGATATGCTAGAAAGACTTGCATATTTTCAGGGTTGGTCATGAAAGTGTTACATACCTCACTGGTTGACATGCTGTTGATGATGAAAACACCTTCTCCACAGCTGTTGTGACAGATGGAACAGCACAAATTCACTTTCTTACAACAGGAAAATGCACACACTGTTTCTGAAAACTGTTCACTCTGCTGTACAAAACACTTAATTCCACATCGAAGAGCCAACTGTTTAAAATTTCACACACACACACACACACACACGCATTTTCACAAAGCCACTGAGTGAGCAAAAACTTTACACACTTAGTACAGTCATGATCCAGACACTGCAATTTAATTCAGACTAGTTCCAGGAATTTAAGTCTGTTAAGGATAAAATTAAAGATAAATTTTACACTGTACCTAATGTATCAGACTATGAAGGCATAAAGAATGGCATAAAATAGAACTCAGCACATACAGTTGTAATTCACATTAGATCATGGCAAGAGACCACTTTCAGGATCTGGCCACCTTGTGCCAGAGAAGCTCTCCTAATACCCATCAGCTGACGGTTCCTAACAACAGCAGTTAAATTCGTTTTAAATTATTTCTTAAACGTTTCTTACAAAAACTGCTACCATGAGACAGCTAGCAGTGACCAATGGTGCGCAGCACTTGAGATATGAATTGCGTAAATTTCATTATTATGTATCATTCACAACTATGAATTGGAGGCGTATAATACCACAATATTATTTGAATTACTGAAAACCTAAAAAGACAAAATAATAATTCATTTAAACCTAATAAGCACTTTCAAGAACAATAGGTAAAATGCTGTGCCAATCGGGCCCCGAAACTTTGGCTTCCTGTTGGCGCGCGTTTGTGGACGATGGAACGACAGAGCACGTCACTCGATATATCGATGTTAGATTTATAGCTTCGCGCTATATGTAATTAATCAAATAAGTATGTCAGTGTTGCCAAAAGAAACTAGGCCCTACGTCCCAACTCCTGAATGGTATCGTGGAAAAGATCGTTCAGTGTGTGAGAGAATGGTGGCCGTTGAGAATGTTGACGGAAACGATTACCGTTTGTTCTAAGAAAACAATGGAAATCATAATAATGCAGAATATGTAGAAATACGTCTAACCTACAAAAATTACCACCATGAGTTAGGTTACTATTGTGCTTTACGAGTTAACTGACAGATTTTTGTACAACAGATACGAAACATTGTCGTGCAGATAATGAAGAAATTTGTAAATTAATTTTGGAATAGCATAGCAGGGCATCAGTGACATACATTTTTCAGTTATCATGACCAGTGACGCGTGTAGTTGTTGAATTCCAAGCGCTTCTGTTTAATTAATAGCAATAAGTCCAGGCATTAAAATTTCGCAATTTACGCGTTTAGTAACCATGGGTTACAACTCCCTCAATTTGATACAGGTCTAGAAGGCGGTGATTGTAGTGTGATCTGACCTCAATAGATGTCGCGCATAGGCCCTCTTGTTGCGTATAATGTCAGCTGTTCCTCTTGTTCGTGGCTGTAGGTCATGTAATGTGCTTCGCGTTTTGCTGTGCATGCGTAAACTTGCGCGGACGTCGGGGAATGTTCGGGTGCGTTCATTCCGAAATAATATTTAATTACACAGAAGAAAGAGCTTCACGTAAAAGCTGCTCCAGGCTTCCGTGTAAATTATGTGTACTCAAGAATTGCCACATTCAGGCGTGAGATTCTGCGCGTAAGACAGGTGACCTTTGCTTGGTGTCCTTGACCGCAAAGAATGTGACGTCCAACATGAGGTATCTTGTCCAATTGTTGAGTAACTATCCGTAGGCGTACCGACCAAGATAACAACGGACATGTGCAGTTGTTGTCACTGCCAGTCACATTCTGTTAAAAGAAACATGGTATTGCTCTTTAGTCACACACTAAATTACTAACAAATTGACTCAATCTGCTGATTCTAATTTAATACTCATAGATGAAGACATTCCTCACCTTATGTTATCCAAAGAGTTCATACCTTTGGCTGCATTAAACGGCAATTTGTGTAAGGTTACGAGGTTTCTGGAGTTTGTGTTTGTTCTCGCATTAAAAAAAATAACGTCTCTGAAACAAAGTTTGTTCCGCACGCAGTTACTGTAGAATTTGTGTCGCGTATGCCTCTACATAAGGACATACGATCCGGACTTGTCTGTACAAGATACAGAAAACATGCAATAAAGTTGCTGTAAATGTAATGGAAATACCCACGAAGACCTTGAACTAACGCAGAAAGAGAATTCGAAATTAATACCACCAGATCAAACCAATAACCCAAGCCACAAACATTGATTCTTTAAACGAAACTGGATCCGACGATGTGAATTAAGGAAGAGAGTATGAAGAACCCAATGGATCCTACTGGCCTCCCCTGTTACCTTGCAACCCAGACTTCTCTTTCTGTGTCATTTTTAGGTCTTCGTGGGTGTTCTCACAATTGATGCTGTATATTTATGTTACATACTGTTGACAAAACCCGATCCTAGTTGTAGTACACATAACGACAGAGGCTACGCAGTTTTCAAGTGATTGAAAATAGTTCATTCTTTTGCATCCAGCCGCGGCCGAGAACAGGTACACGACCCGAAACTATGTTATTGCATGAATGAGATACGATGAGTGAAGTCCAGAAACCAATCACGTCCAAATTTAATATGGGTAATCCCCCCCCCCGCTTGACGATGCGGCCCAACTCGGGCCAAGAGCTCATCATTCTTGACATTTCTACATCACACACAACGACGTACCACAGTCAGCAGGACTCCTGTGGACGAGTGATCAGCCCGTCGCACAGACCCCTACCCCACAACACACAACACTAACAACAGACAAACATCCATGCCCCCAGCGGGATTCGAACCCAAATCTCGGCCAGCGAGAGGCCGCAGGCCTACGCATTAGGCCGCGCTGCTACTGAGACAGGCTAATATGGGTAAAGCCACCATCAGAACATTTTAGACTTAATGCTTCACTACACCATGTGCAGTTTATAATAGGAATTACTTAGGCTTGGAATTATATATTTCCACTACAATAAATAAATAAATACCAAGTTCTGTGAAGTAAAATTCTGCAAAGACTTGAAGATTCAACGTATTAAAGGAATAAGCATATCTACTGTGATTTTCACTGGGCAAATGAAAAAAAAATCGCTTTTTTGCTCTCTGTGTGTAAAACTGAGGAGTCGTTTTGCCCCCATCGAAGTTAATCATTAAAAAAAAGTCAAAGAACGATATCCTAGTACAAAATACAAACACGTTTTCGTTCCTTCGTAATTATGTAACAAAACTGTGAATACGAATACGTACTGTTGTATTCGTATTACAAAACAAGTACCATCAGCGTATCTCGTAAAGAAATTGCGTTTTACGTGGACTAGGCTAAACTGGTTCAGAATCAGATGCAATTGGTAAGTTTGGCGTTACCTTAGAAATTAGTTACACTGTATTTGTCCTTGACAAAAGAAAGATAATTTGCTTCAGCGAGCAAAAGTAGGCCGTTGTGGAGAGTAAAAGCACCAAATGTGAAATAGCGGAACTGTAAGACATGTAGCCAGTTTTAGGAAAGCCGTTTCGAAATAAGCGATGGTACTAGTGCTACATTTTTTCATTGACATAAAACCCTTCCGATCGCACTATGGCCCTGGGGTCGACTCAACCTTTAACAGAAATGAGTACCAGGAGTATTTCCTGGGGGTAAAGGCGGCCGGTGCGTAAGGCTGACAACCTACCACCATCCTGTGCCGTTGTCACGAAATCTGGGATCCTTAACTTCCTGGAACCCT
>Ga0136643_10001494_pt1 | contig 28743 bp, 13 predicted proteins | sample TergutLab28metaG_FD_96883 | JGI IMG/M metagenome (GOLD analysis project Ga0136643, IMG submission 96883) | Labiotermes labralis P1 segment gut microbial communities from Petit-Saut dam, French Guiana - Lab288 P1 (version 3) (version 3) | ecosystem: Host-associated > Arthropoda: Insects >... | reverse complement strand
TGGGTGTTGACACCCATCATCAGGAGCTCGTACAACTGTAAATACAGCTTCTGGTATTGATTAACCGGATCTACTGCCATCCGCTCTCGTTGTTGAGTTGGAACTGATTCAATTCCAACTCAACAACGAGAGCGGATGGTAGTAGAACCGGTTAATCAATACCAGAAGCTGTATTTACAGTTGTACGAGCTCCTGATGATGGGTGTCAACGCCCGAAACATGTAGAGCTGCCTACAGTAATGTAATAAACTGAATAATTCGCATCGAGTTGGAAAATTGTTAAATTCGATTCACGATGCACGGACCCATGTATATAGAAAAAATATACACACACATTGCAAAACAAGGTAAAACAACCGCAGTACAAGATACACACAAAATGAAATAGTCACAATACAATCAAGTACCCTCAGTAAAAGTTCACCCTAATGTACATGGTACTTTTGTCTCCAAAAACTTCGCCGTTACTCACTTCACTTTACTTCACTTCAGAATAAAATCACTTCACATAAATCTCGTCAGTTCACGCCACATCACAATAGATGGAAGAACAAACACTGAAGAAGACGATTGGATGGATTTTGAGTAAGCCTATGACAACAAATGAATCAGTAAATTGAAAACAATTAAAAAGAAAAAGCATTTTGATTCAAGTATTAATAACGGAACTCAATACTAATAACAATTGTTGTTGGTTTTCTAAAAATGTCGCTTAATTTCCTATAGAGTGTGGTCCTTAGAGCGGTAAATTATGAATAACAAAAACATATTTTTCAGTAATTAAGAGTTATGGGTTATCTTGCACGTAACAGCTCACTGCGAAATATCATTTCACTTGCTTGACTCCGTGTTTAACCTGGAAGGATTATACTGTTAATTATACTTCTCTAAAAACAAACTTAAGAATACGTCCCTTATAAACAGACGCTACGGACCCCTAGATTTCATTCCTCTCACAGCCACAATTTAGCTTCAGTCAGCTCCATAATTCTAACTTCTACGTAGTATTTTTTGTCACAAGATAATATATTCTCTTTGGATGAATTCTTCGAATCTCGGAAAAATTATCTGACATTTCCTACACTGAAGTGTGAGTTTTAATTTAATCACATTACAGTCGCGTGGACTAGCACAGCTTTAATCCATACCGATACAAAGAAAAGATTAAAATTCTCATATTCATGATTCATATTTTTAATTTATAAAACACTTGAACCGAAAATCGCAATGCAGTGTGTAGTAGTATAAACGGACATAAAGAAAAGTCTATAAATAATTGAAACATAAAGTCACTTCGCTATATCTGCGCTACAGGATAAAGCACCATTCATAAAGTTATGAAAAGTGTTAGGGGGATGGGGTAGCGGCCCTGACAACTTTCTCAATTAGTGAAATTGGAAAAATGAAGAACGGACTGCCCTGCTTATTTGTTGGCTCTGTGTTTTTACTTGACAGTTGTTCGCTAATGGATTACACAGTACTGTAGTGGTTCAGGCAAGAAGACCTCACCCCCTTAGAATCCCCCGGAATATTTATTAAAGCTTAAAAAGCTCAAAAGTGTGTGCAGTTTCAAATTTGGTCTCCTCCAGAGACGCGGTATACCTTTGCGACTCCTGCAGAGATGTAACACGTACCCGCTCCGCCGGGATAAGATGCCGCATCACTGGGTAGTTGGAACCCGACGTTTTGAGACAGCGTAAGTCTCATCTGCCAGGGTCGAAATGTTCATGAAGAACAATTAGAACCTTGATGAGCAGACTATTACGTTGTGTCAATTCGGGTACCAACCACCCAAAACGTGGCTTCATATCACAGCGGAACGGATAATTCAGCTACAATTTTCTTGCCTCATTCTACTAACTGGCTCTTCTGGGTCTAGCGAACTCGTACAGAATTGTGTGGGCGGATTTCCCCTTATCCTAGCATCAGTTATACTGTGGGTTTTCCCAGACAGTAAGAAGAATGAATTACACAAGAAGGAAATAAATCAAAATGAACTCTAAAACCATGGTTGCAACAACAAAATTATCGACATTTCCGACTCTTTCTGCGGAAAACAAACACCACTCCTGTTTAAATTTTTACGTTCTTACGATTAATGCCGAAATTTTAAGCAAGAAACACGGACGAATATCAACATACAAGGAAATCGTTAAAACCAGTGCTATATCGACTGCGAAAATTTCTTATGTCGGCCGTCATGCCAATTCCCCGAAAAGACGTAAAGAGCCTTGTTTCGATGGTTAAAAAATGCCACACAGGGTTGTTAGAGGTTCTCTGTTCATGCAGAAGGTCACGTTGTTGTACACCACTCATTGCGCATTCAGGGAATAAGGAGAAGAAGAGCTTCCGTGCCAGCAACGCGTATTATGAAATCGTCAAGAAGCGGATGAGCTTGCAGGACGTAAAGAAAACAATAGATTCAGCTTCTGCTGATCATGTAGCTGCTACTAAGTACTTAGAACATTTCAAGATGATAATCGATGGAATAGACTACTTCCCTCCGCAAGATTTCAACCCTGATGGCAAAAGCCAGTTTCGAAAGAAAGTTCATCGCTTACATTTATATCCCAGAACTAAATTATTTCTCCGGGGATTAATATTCTCCTCTGTGATAGCGTTGCTGGGAATTTTATGATAAGACCTATGTAATAAACGCGACATAAGTTTTTCCATTTATTAATAAATAATTCACACATTATAACATTACGCTTATCTTCAGTTACCCCTACACTGTTTCCCCATAAAACCTTAACTTCGCTTATGGTGGTCTTTTTTTTGGGAGGGGGTGGATATTCAAGGAAATAATCCCAACGAAAAGTGAGAGTTTGTTGTGATGTATGAGAGCACATACACCTCACCTATCTCATGTAAATTCATATCACCTCTCACGTGACGGCGTTTGAAATATGATAGAGCTGTGCACTTTTGTTCTGCAACGGCCTATAACAATTGCATGCCTGTCAGCTGTCAGACTCAGTGAAAATGCGTATTTCCTTTGATGTCCGACCACGCACATTTCGACAGCTTGTGGTGGAGCTGAAACCATATTAGAGACAGAGTAGCTCCAGTGTTTCTGACAGCTCATCCTCTGTCAGTCAGCCGCTTCATGAGAATTAGCTACAGTATGGACAGTTTGAGTTACCTCACCCCACAAAGTGCCTCCGTTGTAGAGTTCAGCCTTTGTTTCCTGCCTGGTTTGCTGTAAACTGGTTAATTCTAATTATGTACCTACCTGACCAGCTTTATGGTCGGAGCACTGTGATAGATTTTAATGGTATTCCAAACACGACTGCAAAGTAAGCTAATATATCGCCGATTATCTCTTACTTAAAATAAACTACATGAAACGTGGGGAAAAAATAAGTTAATCTAAAATCAAAGTTCAACGGCATTTGTTTAGAAACATGAGTACAAACTGTTTCTCTTAGTTAATCCTTTTAATGTCATGATTTGAGATCGCAACGAAGCTTATGGCTGAAAAAGAACACTGCTGAGGCAACAATTATTTTACTTTTTAAAATATATTGCACAGAAACACTTCAAGTTAAAGCTGCATAACTTCATTAGGCCTGTCTTTCACATAATATAAGATGTGACATTCAGAGGGCCGTACATCGTGATATAATCTTATAATAATAGCCAAAGAGATGCACTATTTCTGAAATTTATTTCGGTAAAGAACTCTACATGTTTCGGACAGATTTTCTGTCTTCGTCAGGAGTCTTAATACCTACTGCTTTTAATACAGTCTTAAGACTCCTGATGATGGACAGAAAATCTGTCCGAAACATGTAGAGTTCTTTACCAAAATAAATTTGAGAAACAGTGCATCTTGTTGGCTATTATTATAAGATTATACGAGATGTTTCATCGGTAAACATTCATTTAAAAGGTGCATGAATTTGAAACTTTAGCTTCGCCTAAGTTAACACTATAGTTTACCGTTACGTACCAGAATTATATCCGACCAAATCAACTATTTGTGTAGACTCCTCGCAATCGTATTTTACGGGTACTGCTGAAGAGTTAACGGAGATAAAAATCGTATATATATATATACTGACACAAACCTTGGACGTCAGAAAAGACATTTCTATAATGCCTTAATTTTATGCACTTTTCACAAAGGAAATTTATTACCTTAACTTATTTGAAGAAAGCGAATTGACAAATTGACAAATGCTATCCCGCCACGAGATATTATTAAAAGTATTGTAAATTTTACGTATCACTTTGCATGACAACTGCAATATCGTTCATAGAAGTTTGCTGACCATAATATGTGTAGATCTCTCTCAAATATCGTAACATTTGCAGTAATTAATACACAAGTATGTCTAGCTCCGTTTTGAAGCGCTACGTAGCAAAGGCCTTCTGCAGTCCTTCAGATAAGAACTGACACGCTCGACTGTATGCGTTACGTAAAAGAGAGGAATCACATTGAGTGTTTCAACCAGTTTCATTAAACAGACACGAGAAATCTGTAGGCTGTGCTTTGCATTGTCACTGTTATAAATGGATTTTGAGTAAGCGATACAGTAACGGTACCCGCAGATATACGCTGCGCAAACAATAAGAAACGTGAGGAATTTTATGTGTCTTACGTGATGTGAATGGTTCTCGCACATATGTTTTTCATGGAGACGTCCCTATTGTTTCCCTTACAGATATGATAGTCTAAATTTCATAATTCTTACTTTTATAGACAAACGGGTACGCCAGTAGTAATCCTTTTAGCACTCTCATGAGGGTTCAGCTGCGCCAGACTTCAATGGGGATCGATATTGTGTCTAGACTGAATCAACCACAATCCCAGATTTCGGGGGTTCTCTACGGCAGACAGTCGCCGATTTACTACTACTGTGTGTTTAAAATGACTGACATTATAAACATAAGTATTAATATTGTCGTTGAAAAGTGCAGAGCAAGGAACTTCCCTTTCAGAATGTCATTAAATTCCTGTACATTAGACATTACGATGCAAGGCAGCGAGAATGCGGAGTAACAGTATTAAAAATAATTGCCGTTAACCTGGCGAATTTTAGTGTCCCGGAATTGTGCTTAAATATACACTTATAACAATTAAGTAAATGTATCGTTTAACTTCTCACCATTTTCCAGTTAGAAAAGCTTTTAATTTGTTCGTTACCACACAGATAAGTGCTATTTATTTCATGTTGTGAGATATTTTGATATTTTCTCTTCTTATATGTCGTTCTCATTAAGAACGGTACTTCAAGACTCCTGGAAAAAATTAAATTTCGAATTTCATATTGTTCGTCTTTCTATCCGGATGTCTCAAGGGACATGATTGCTTCACGAATCGAAGCTAAAATTTCGGATTTCCTATCTATCCCGCGCATTCTGCATGTCTCACCTACATTAAACTATAAGACATTACAACCATTACAAAAATTGTTATATAGCACAAGTTGTTAAGCGCATCACTACACAACATTCTCGCCCCTTATTTTACTTTCTCTGTTTAATTTCCGAATATTGTATTGAAGAATCTCAAGATGTCTTATGTGTGTTCATTAAATCAGATCTTTTCTCGTTCATGCTGTAAACCCAGTTTACTGTTCAGTTTTCTTAAAAAAAATCTCTAAACCTGCTTATTTTCATTCACTTCGTCGTCTTACACTCTCTGCTTAAAATTTCTCACAACCGCCTTCTCTTGTAACACAACGACCAGGATTAGGCCTAATTACAACAATACTGGACGGGATACTGACATGCTGCCATATAAGACAACAAATTATTCATATGAATAAAAGTAATTTAAAAGACCCTGAAAGCGAGTAAAGGTAGCAGAAATTTAGTTGAAATCGATGTGAAATCACAGAAAGTTCGGCATGAGCACACTCATGCCAGTATATCAGATATTCCTGTCCGATTTTATTAATCCTGTTCACTTCCCTGTCCTGAACACAGAGGCAGTACTTGTCTTCGAGATGTTGGTGCCATTGTACCAAACGAAATTGCCTTACGCCCCAGAAGACAGCAATTTCACAGATACATCTGGAAGAAAATCTAATTTCACACAGTCCTATTTATTCTGTTCCAAAATTTGTGTGTGTGTGTGTGTGTGTGTAACACTTTATTTCTCGGTTATTTGACGAATTTCGCTCTGAAGTTTTAAGTTCCGCGCTAATAGAATTTGTACATAACCACACAACAACCTTTTGATTCTGGCGTAAAACATTTTAGCTTTTAAAAGAATTGGGACTTTACGTTGAATTTTGTGGTGTTTTAGATCAGCGTTTCTCAGCCTTTGTGAGACGGCGGCCCGGTAAATTCTTTTTTCATAAGAAGAGGGCCCGGTCCCAACAAATTTACTCGTAAATACCTTTCCATTTTTTTAAGTTCATTCATTAAACTAACATAAGTATTCATAATTAATTATGGCATAATCATAAAGAGTATTACTGCACTTTTGTATACGGTGTGGCATGTGACAAATATAAAAATTACGTTTAAATTAGTTATCAAACACTGGACTAATGAAATCTTGTAGCATATTATAGTTTCCTCAAGCCAGCATCTGGGTCTGAGTTTTTCGACACTTTCACGAATAATTTTCTCCTTAGAATATTTCCACTATAAAACATTTATTCATGAAAATTGCTTAGAAAACTAAAATGACAAATTCCAGGAGAACCTCTCGCGGCCCGGTACCGGGCCGCGGTTCAGCGATTGAGAAACACCGTTTTAGATGACTATATACATCACACGACGTCACCAAATAAATTTTCACACATAAAGTTTCGTTTGAAGGCTCTTTGTGAACTTTTAAATGCAGCTAGTGAAAATAGTGTAGGAGAGTAATGAGTTATGATTTGGGCCGGCTATTGTATTAAGATGTTCTGGCTGTCTGTGGGAAATTATCTCGGCATTTTTGTAGCTGAAGTGATCGCAAATGCTGACCCTACGGCTTGGGTTTCCGGCTAGACTACAGACATGAGTAACAATACAAGACTCTGACGATACCTTCGAAGCTCGGACCACTGACTGTTCAGGAAAGTAGACACTTTCCTCTGATTTCCAAATAGACACCTGACAACGTAAGCAGAGGTGAAAATGACAGGCGCGTGAGATTGTAGCACCTGAAGTGAGGAATGGAGACACAGCTCCAAGTTTCTGCTATACAACAGAACACTTCGACAGGCAATGGTCAGTCAAGGTCCAAAGTTAAATAAAACCACAACAAGTAAATTCGAACTCATTACTGCACCATTTCTTGCCACTACAGACGCAGATGTAGATGACAAGTGATATGAGAATGGTCCAAATAAAATTATAATAAACCAGAAAATTAGTTCAATTCAGGCGGAGCCACTTAAAAACTACAGAAAGAATAAACGTGCAAAATCTCGGATATGGTGACAGAGGAAAGAGGTCGCAGGACTTCTTTGGTTATGTTTGAGAAATGCTAGTAATTTACATATTCGAATTTGGGAGACTGTCAGTTGAGGCTGTCATCTTAAAGTATTCACACTTCCCTGCGGCACACCTAAATTTGAAACAAACCAGAAATATCCCCGACTCATGACCGACTGTACTAGAGGAGCAAGTTATTAAATGCTTACGCCCATGTGTTTAATCACGGTCCCCTTTCACGAAAAACATCCTTCCACGATATTGCCTATTCATGTGGAACCCGAAGATCTATCACGATAGCTCCCCTCAGAAAACTTACAGTAATACATAATTCAATGCAGATCTTAATTTCTAAACCTGACATATTACAACGCTTCAAAGGAAAAACACTAATATTCCTGCAAGCGGATCGATCTGACGACCAGTAATAACCGGAACCAGTTCCCAGCTGTCCTAACATGCGCGGGACATTACTCATTCACCCGGGGCCCAAGTAGGTGGGAGAAGGGTCTCGCGTATTGAAAAGAATCGATTACAAAGTCGCGTGTGAAACTTACATTGCTTATTTTTGTGGGATATTTGACGGTGCTGTCAGCACCACGCATCACCCTGTACAGCATCGAATCAGACATTTGTCCATCGTTCTAAAAAGTATAAAAATTTTGAAAAATGAAATGGAAATTTTAATGTTGTTCACGAAAACATAGACAAATACTGGCTTGTGTGGATGGACGTAATAGGTACTTCTTTCCGATCTGTTTAGTCTGTATCTATAGTTCCATTCCAAGAATAAGCATTCCTTCCACTAGGAAGTCACAAAATACTTGCATATAACTTTTTTTTATATATTCGTGTTTCCGTGCATCGTAATTCTAGGTTGAAGAAATCCAGCGAAATACAACAGTATACAGATATTCATTTCCTGATAAAATTATTCTACATGTTTCGGGCGTCCATCGCGCCCATCATCAGGAATACATTAAACTGTAGATGCAGCCTCTGGTACAGATCATACTATCTGGGGAGCAAGCTTCCTCAAACGTGACCACATGGTCACGTTTGAGGAAGTACGATCTGTACCAGAGGCTGCATCTACAGTTTTATGTACTCCTGATGATGAGCGCGATGGACGCCCGAAACATGTAGAATAATTTTAGCAGTAAACAAATATCTGCATTCTGTTGCAACTCGTTGGATTTCTTCAACCTAACCTTCCACATAACTGTTGAGACATATCATCAAATTCGGAAGAACATGTAACTACGGAATGTGAGATCTGTGTTTCTCACACCCGTGCTGCATAAGATTTAAATTTTCCGAGAAGTTACGCCATGTCGGCTGGTAAATAGCTTCGGATGTTGCGTAGGATCAAAGTGCCTACTTATTCGGAGTGAAGCAGTTGAAGAAGTCTTCTTGGACGCTTGACCCTAACTTCCTTCTGTTGACCGTATCGTTCTCGTTCCTCTGTCTGACCCTCAACTGCCTACTGTGGAGGGCAATGTAGTGAATTTGTGCCACTTCACAAAATGCATATAAGAACAGTGACCATTTTTTAGCATTTTTAATTACTACGATTTTCAGTTCTATCACAGTCTTGACTTCTACGTAGATTTAAAAGAAACACGAAAGTTTTTTCCCACATTGGCACCGTGCATCTTGACATTATCAAAGTTTTATTTATTCACCAACTGATGCACTAGTGAGTTGTCTTAAAAACAACATTAAAATTTACATTAAAACAGCTCCGACATGTTTCGGTGTAACTACACCGAAACATGTCGGATTTGTTTTAATGTAAATTTTAATATATTTTTAAAAACAACTCACTAGTGCATCAGTTGGTGAATAAATAAAACTTTGATAAAACATGAAAGTGTTCCGAGATATGGACAGATTTATTTTTTGTTACTTAATGCGATATATCAAGTTCTGTCAGCAGTTCTGAGGAAGATATCACATATATATGCATGTGTGTGTGTGTGTGTGTGTGTGTGTGTGTGTGTGCGCGCGCGCGCCTACGTTTCAGACGAGAATATTGCCTCCATTTGTAGAGTAGTCCAAGCACAACTGTGACCATGGGGCAGCAAGCTCCTTCTAAGCTTTGATAAGCCAGCCAATGTGAAGGCCATCGCACTTTAGAAGACTGGCATCTTTATTCATGAATACTGATCTGCTAAGATTGCGTTGTGTCACACTTGACAGGGAGGTTCTTATAATAAAACCAACTAGTTGCACTAATTTCTCAAATTTATTTTGGAATGAAACTCTACCTGTTTCGGACAGTTCCTCTGTCCGAAACATGTAGATTTTCGTTCCAAAAATAAATTTGAGAAATTAGTGAAATTGGTTGGTTTTATTATAAGAATTTATCACGATGCACGCTCACGATCTGAATGTCAAAAAATGACAGGGAGGATAAGACTACATATGAAGTTTAAAGATCTAGGTAGTAAACCATCTTCGCCGATTTCAAGGCATTTGGTTTCTAGAAAGTGAGGACATTGTGAAATATCTACGTTACCAGATCAAGATCTGAACCAAGTACTTCCGCCCACAATGCTATACATAATCTGACTCGGTCTGTTGTCATTCTGCGTATTTAGTCTCCGGCTTAGTGTGAATTCTCTATCACACAAGCAGTAAACTTTAATGCCGTAATGGCTACGCATTGGGATCTGGCTTGTAGGATGAAACAGTAGCGCGAAACCTGCGAATTTTGGGTTACTGGTGGCCATGCCAAAACCACATCTCATCCTGTAATAGTCGACCATGGATTTTTAGGGGGAAAAAAACTAGTTTCAAAGCAAATTTTCCATCGAGAATTTCAGTTTTGCCTCCATTACTGCTTCATGTTTATTCACCTATCACACGTGGGACATAAAATGGCCATTAGAGGCCGCAAATACACGCTGACGTAATTTCGCCCTCCACCCCCCACTACAGAATAGTAACAGCATGGGTGTACAGGTTGGAAAGGGTTTGTACCTGATGTTTCTTCCTGGATATTTTGAACCTCGAAAATAATGTCACCATGTAGCTTCGAAACGTCGCAATCCGATGACCAAGTGACGCTACATCACAATCCAAATGAAGGGGATCATGAGTCACACCGCTGCAGTAGCCTCAAATGTCGGTTTATTCTTGTTTACGTAAATAGTGGTCCCAGGACTTCTTGATCCAGTTTGCCCTGCGGATCAATAGAAGGTGCGGGTCTACTGCATTGTCGTCTCCCGCCTGACCTTCTCTCTAGCCCGTTACTGTTCCCACTACTTTAAGCGAGATTGCAGTTATAGAGTCAGCCTTCCTTTCGTGCCACCATTTAAACACTTCGGTTAAAAGGTACCAGAATACCTTAGGATCTCGTGTGGTCCGGGATAGCGCAGTCGGTATAGGGCTGGACGGTCCGGAGATCAAATGCGGGCTAGGGCCATATTTCCCGCTCCCGTCGAGACCAGCCCTGGGATCCACCCACCCTCCTGTACAGCGGATACTGAATCTCTTTCTTGGGGGTAGAGCGGTAGGGTCGTGGCGTTGAACATCTCTCCGCCATTTAGCGCCGAGATTAAAGATAGAGAAGGTAGAGTAGATCTATATCTCTAGCCCCCCCCCCAGCCTTCCTAGCCAGTTCCAGGGTGAATTTTACCTCTTTTTACCTTTACTCCAGGAGTTCATTTCGCATAGTGTCTCTTTTTCTTCTTGGTATTTCCAGTGAAATAAAAAATCTCTTTCTCATTTTTTTGCTTTACATAAGCAAAGTGAAGCTACTAGGGCTGCTCCATTTGTAAACAAACAGACTAACTGTTACAGTAGTCCACTACTATCGCTGTATCCAGCCATAGGACCCCATTATGTGACACAGCAGTTCAATCCACTTCCCGTTCTCGAATTCTATTTCCTGGCGTTCATTTTGGCAATTAATTGTTAAACAGTAGTTCACTCGACGCCAATTAGTGCAACCAGTAGACGAGTTTTGTTCAATCCGAACACCAGTAATGCAGAATATACAAGGTGGATAAACTCGAATGTATTGTTATTGCCCTTTCTTGCATAGAACAGCGAACTGGCACCGTTGACGCCTCGTTTTCTAACGATGTAACAGGCGCTAGTTTTGTGTTAACTTGCTAGGTTACTGAGGTGTTACTGCAATGTATCATGTTTCCATTTAATAACGTATGGAAGACATATTGTCTTGCTCGTATCTGGAATTCATCAATGAAATGTTGAGGCAGGGGAAACTGTTAACTGCAGTGACGTCAGAACCCCTTCCCCAATACGTTCTACAGTAAGTTGCGGCAGTTCTACGTTATGACGTCATTGCGCGACATGGCGTTGGGAGCATTTTACTTGTCAGCGTTGCAAGTCAAGGTCATTACAACACCCGCCCAACGAACTGTCATCTATTATACTTTGGTCTCGGCACAAAAATGTGAGTGTGGTGAACAAATGGATATTGTTTAATTTGTGAGGGAAATGTTTCCGCACTTGAGAGCTATGAGCAATGCTTCGAAATTTATAGAGGGGAAATCTACATGAATAAACTACTTAACGAAGTTAGGACAATATTAAAATAGAGCTTAATCCTTTAAACGCCGAATTAAATCCCATCTGCCGTTTGTTGTCATTATTAGGAGCTCACCATATTCTCCACTTTAGCAGGATAAGGGTTAAATAAATACAACATCAGAGTGAGGATTGGACTCGTGTGGCTCGAGACAGAGAATATTGTCAGGCTCTTATACACATAGAAAATACCTTCGATTTCCAGGCTTATAAAGGCGAAACATTTCTTTACTGACGATGTAAATTGTTTTTCACGAAGAAATTATTTCCGTGGGGATAATTCTCTAGTTAGATAACACTTGAAGTAATTTCTCGTTAGCAGGTCAAAAACCTTTATATATATATATAATTAATTCATAAGGATTGTCTACATTTGTGTTTATCTCCAAAAATTTTTCTAATACGTAGTTTGTTGACAGTACGTCGAAGGACGGTTTTTATTTGCCGTATTTATGCACGTACGGAAATTTCCCCAACTACAAAATATTCTTAACAAAATATCGGATTTGATAGGCCTCTGCGCTTATAACCATACGAAGCTGGGGCCTCTCCTTACGACACGCTATGGTTAGTATGTTCCTTATTTTTTATCTTAACCTACACATCTCCTTTGAACATCTCGTAAGGCGTTGTGGGGTTTGTGTTTTATGAACTAAGCCTTTAGCAAGTAAAGAAACTAAGCGAGTTTTTAACAAGTTATCTGACTGTATGTTAGAATGTCTCTAATTCTAAAATCCTCTCCTAAAAATGCAATAGCTTCTTGTAATAACGATACACGTATATGATTATAGCTAATCGACGGAAATATCCGAAGTTATTAATAAACCTATCCAGGAAAACGACGTAAGATAGGTCACTCTTGATGAGATTAACAGCAGGGCAACTCTATCTGAAATTTATATCAGTAATTAACTAACTTGCACAACATTTTTGTTTTGCAATAAGTTTATTTCATGCCTCTACATGTTTCGAGCACATGTGCTCGAAACATGTAGAGGCATGAAATAAACTTATTGTGAAACAAAAATTGTGTGCATCAAGTTGGTTAAATACTGAGATAAATATACTGAGATGCACGGTCAGCAAAACGTCAAAAAATCTATCTAAAATGTTGTTGATTAGCCTACATTGAATTGTAATTGACGCGCCTAAATATTTATTTGAATTCTATATTTTAAAGTGTTATTTAATAAATACCTTTTAAGCGTGGGCTTGAAAAGTTCTGGGAACAAGATAACGTAATTTAATGGAGGACATCCCGTTGTGCCTGTAGGACATACGAAAACAACACGTCTTTTATCCAGCCACTTATTTGCGTTTCTTTATTTAAACATGGTGGTTATCAACCGACACGTGTATCTACATTTAAATAAAGAAAATAAAATAAATGGGGGGGGGGCGGGTTCGGGTAAGTCATTTTGTCAACGTCTTATTACAGCTCTAATTCAATATCCTCAAATTCTTCTCGTAAAATTGAAAACTCTATATATATTAAAATGTCTGGCCTAAAGCGGTAAATCACAATTTTCACAATTATTCTGGCTTCTCGCCCTATCCATGGCGCTGTAGCTCCGGGTCAGCTTGGCGCCGATCTCAGCCTGATAGCCCTGAAGCACGCAATACAATAACACAGTCATACAGCTGCAGATCAATGTACACTCGCTGCTCAAAATTCGTCCCTCGCGGAGTTCCTGTTCTCTAATCTTATTTAAATACGGCCAGTAAGACAAACAGGCAAAGAGAATCGTCACAGTGAGACACTTCCTTAACGCAGAATTATGTCCTCTCGGAATTGTTATTGTATGCAGACAATGGCTCTTACACACCCCGTTTCTTGTATGAAGACCCCAAGTGACGATTTACTACAGCTCTGGAATTGCGGGCTATACCACTGTAGGAAGAACACATTTATTGTGATTTGCAAATAAAACTTACGTACAAAATAATTCAGTCGCATAATTAAAAGAACGGTATAGCGTCCTAAGTGAAATAAATAACATGCTGTTTTTTATAACCTTGATTACCGGAAATGGCCTTCCCTTCCTTCTGTCACACCGAGTTTTTAGGAAATGTCTTTATGGTGTTTATGTTTCTGTTCATGGCTTATATGGTCTTTAGAAGTGATTTTGTGAATGAGATCATTTTGTTCAAAAATATGTTTCTTTCAGTCCTGTTTGCAGTTTTGAAATTTCTCAGAATAAAATATCCACAAATTTCCGAGGTTTGATCTCCCTTTCTTCAAGTGGAAAAGGGGGAAGAAAACCCGAATCTGGTGGACCTTCTAGAAATAAATGACTCAACCCCAGGAACAAAAAAGTTTTAGACGCAGGGACTTCGGTGGAATTCCGCACCATCTCTTTTTAACGGGGTAAACAGACTAGGTTGACTCCTGGGGAATGAGGCGGATACAGCTTTCAAAATGTGGACAGAAAAAGGTCACCCTCATCACTGTCCATCTAGTTCACGGTCAGGCTGTCCTTCTCCACAGACCTGTAAAGGCAATATGCCTTCAACTCGCACAGAGAACATTTAACAATAAAAAGCATCATATTTCCATATGAAATACAGACATCATTTCGGCAGCTTCGTATCACGGTAACTTTACAAGTGAAGGAATGTGATGATAAATACGGTAATGGCTAGTTCTACCGGCCCTCCTACAGCAGAAGGAAATTACAGTTATGACTAGTGACAGAATCTGCACATGGGGTAGTGGCTGCTTAATTTCCTTCCCTTCATGAAATGGAAATTAATTCATCGATCACGTCATGTCACTTTAGTTTCATTCAGATAATTTTGTTTCCTATACAACAGGCCTATCGTACAAAACTGGCGCAAATGAATTCATCATCTCACATCACTTTGCAGGCGACTGTAACGCTGATTGTCCTCACAATTTCTTCCTCGTATATTTTGTACGTGTTCCAGACTGCTAACAAATTTCTATCCGCAGCAATACCGAGGATAAAATTAATGGAATTATACACATAATAAAGAACACAATATTTTATTCTAAAAATAATACGCATTTCTTTACTGACGATGTTAATTGCTTTTCACGAAGAAATTATTTCCTTGGGGATAATTCTCTAGTTAGGTAACACTTGAAGTAATTTCGCATTATCAGGTCAAACCCCTTATATATATATATATATATATACACATTGTATATATATATATATATATATACCGTATATTCACGAATCTAATCAGCACTAGTTTTTGCGGATTTCTTAAAAAAAAAAAGCGGAACTGTCCGAAACATGTAGAGTTTTATTCTAAAAATAAATTTGAGATATTAACACATTTAGTTGGTTTTATTATAAGAATTTATCACAATGCAAGGTCACCTGAACGTACTATTTCCTATATTTTGAGACATATAATTATGTGGTTTCTTGTAAAGTGTTCAGAAACTCAGATTTCATTCGTTGCCTGCTGCGCAGTGGCCTCATGTAGTAACACTTATCTCAATGTCAGTCAAATTTGGCGATTAATAATTGTAAATTACAAGGACAATATTTACCAAATTAATATTGCTGAGTGCACTATAAATATGGAATAAAATAAGAAAAATTTGAGGTCTACAAATGAGTTTATCCATTTTCTTGCCTGAATGTCAATACCACAAATTACAACTAGTGGCTGTTCAGATAACTTCTTACGCAAACATTGACAGAACGGAGATATTGCTCTGCTCAAACACGTAAAGTACACAGATAGATTATTTTGGTGTAGGCCAGTAAAAGAACTAAGAACACGTGCAGGAAACTATATATTGATTCAGTTGGGAATGAATTCCTGGCTCTTGAATAGAATGAGAAGAATCGCTCTCTAAGCTGCCAGAATGAAAGAAAAGTAAAATGTCATTTCATTTAGGAAATCAATATTTCGTGTATCTTCTTCAGCGGTCGTTCTATCAACATTTCGCAGTCTGACCAGATATATGTGGATCTATGCTATTATGAAGCAAATGAAACTCTCACATCTGTCATCAGAGCGTTTGAAATGTCGGGAGTTTATAACTTGTGCATTCGAAAGGAAGGAAATTGATTTCTGGGGGCCCTGCACACGCCATTAACGGCTTATCACTGCATGTAAGAGTGAACTACAACTGGGAGTATTTGTCAGCAATGACCACAGAAAATACATTATGGTATGTGCAAAATGAAAGAAATGTACATATCTTATGAACGATCTAATTGTATAGACCAAATGATGGTTAAGTTCAAATACAGACCTTAAACAGATGTGCTGTGTACCTGTACATGCACACAAAATAGGGAAATTAGGGTCCTTGCAAACACATAAAGAAATTAAGGAATGAAGTGAACAGAACAGTGTGCACTTGACGTACGCTGCCAGTAATATTCTTGCAGTACAAAATTATTTGCAGAGTTACAGGGCTGAACCCGTGGGACTACTGTAGGATTTCGAGAGCCGAGCAACAAAATAATAAAGTCTGGAAAATAAAAAAAAACTATTAGGACAGAATTAAGGGGCTTACGAATTATTATCATTTAGATATAAACCATTTGATGTGAAAACGATAACTAAATTTGTGCAGAAAATGGCGGCACCAGGGTTTCACTCCAGACGGCGTTTTGAAAGACAAAAAAACACAGCCCTGTGACAAAGGTGCACAAATAAAGTGCCAATCTGTACTCAAAAAAAACCTAACATGATTGTAAAAAAGTTTAGTTTCTTCATTAGTCAACATAAAATTTAAAAAAAAAGCATTATGTACAATAGCTGAAGAAGATTAAGTCAAGAATGAAACCCCTTCAAGACCGAAATTCATTAACATTATACAAAACGAGGTAGGCAATATACAGATAACGTAATGTTGTAGCGCAATATACAGATAACGTAATGTTGTAGCGCAATATACATGTAACGTAATGTTGTAGCGCAATATACATGTAACGTAATGTTGTAGCGCAATATACATGTAACGTAATGTTGTAGCGATTTCGCGTAATTTTTATACCTCCTCGGTGGGCCTGAGAGCCTAATACAATTTCATACGAAGAGAACGATGTTATGGCGAATTTAAGTCACCGGAAACAATTAAATTCCCGTAGGTTTTTATGTAAAATGTCCGATACCTTTGTCCGATATTCACTACATTTGGATTTTCTCGACAGATCGTCCCGGATATTAAACGCCACGGAAATCCGACCAGTGGGAGACGACATGTTACACGCGGACAGACGGAGAGGCGGACGGATGGACTGACACGACGAAGATAGTAGGCTGTATCCGAGAGGTATATTCCAGCTTGTACGTTTATTGAAATATAAAATAAAATATTTTTTTTATAAAAATCTAATTATTCTTCACAAAATATTTCTAGAATGCAGTGACTTTTTCCTTGACATCAAATATAAAATTACCACGGAGATTTAAATGGATAAGATCTCTAATTCTAAACGATGTTATCAGAAGAAACACTTCTGTTCGTGTCGATAAGTACGTCCGACTGTTAGGGCTACATGCACATCAACATGTAGCCTGCACTGTACAGCCAGTGTGCAAACAAGAGCAAAGAAAGGATGGGGCCTAGAGCTACAGAATGGAGCCAAAGTCTCTTCCTTTGCGGAAAGCAATCGCATCCCTCTGTACCTCAAGATACATACAAACAACTTTCACTGAACCTCTACTACTCAATGTTCAGCTCTTACGGATATCGAGACGTTAGAATTTCCCTCGTACACGAGGTTTAATTAACCAGCGGGATTACGAGAGCATTAATTGACGGATGTAAACTACTTCCTATAAGAATCCCTTGAGAAGGCAAAAAAGGTATTTAAATATTGCTTGCAAAGCTTCGCGGTGTTCACGAAGGGAAGTACAGTCAGTGTCTTACTGAGTGTGACGCCGTATGGAACGGTTAAAGTGCACCGGTGTCTCGGACGAACGTACTATGGGGGTGCAAAATCCTGAATGCGAAGTCGCGGTAGCCTGGGCGACTAAATTCTTAAGGTGACGACGAGTACTTTTGTCCTTAGCACGGATCTTGGTCTCCAGTCTCGCTCCTAGCATGTCGACGTGGCTCCTAGGTTTGTGGAAAATTTGTGCACCTAACTTACGGCTTCACTCTCCACGGGAGAAGATGCAAGTGGTTGAAGTAGGAAAATGTGATGAATTCTTACCAGACTACAGAGCGTCACATTTCACAACAAAGCACTCATCGAATATTAAGGGATTTCTATAATCAATTCTCAGGCAAAATAATTAGTTCCTCTTGTGAAAAAAAAAATCTCTTCGGGTCACATATGTTCCAGTAATGAGCCCCCAGATACTAAGGCCGTGCCGACAATTGCTGCACGTTTAATTGGCACTAAATTAGCTTCAAATTAACTGAAAACAATGTTGCAATTATGCTGACCCGTAACTGCGTCTCTCCCTTTGAAAGCAATATAGCGCAAAAATTAATTTGTAGAAACATGAAAGATATCACAATAAATTGTAGGCCTAAATGGCGATCTGAATAATCTTACCCACTGCCAGCTTCTTTAAATAGAATGTTCAGAAATAAACAGTGGTCAGTCGGATTGGATTCAACTGACCAGCGATAGGAAAAAGGTTCAGTTTTTGTGTCAAAGGTACTGAAACTTCGGGTCCCATTGCGTGGGGGTTTGTTGGTTAAAGTTAGTAGTAATACGAGTAGACAAACTTATTTTTAGTGACCCAATGAATACCATTCCGAGTCCCCACGGTTACATGTAACCAAACCCTACGTCACTGTGACAGGATTTTCTTTTTGTGTAAGTTTGATATCGGGGAAAATTAAGACCGACAAGTTCTCAGCTGTTGGAGTGGAAAGTGTCATCTTGCCTTGCTGGCTTTCAACTGCCATGAAGGCTGACAAGAAATATTCCAGTCTAAGTCAGAATTATTGAACACTCTCGATTACCCATAAGGTTAGTCATCCCCGTTGTGTTTATAATTAAACTATATTGGAGTGTCTGTACTTGTCTAACACTGTTAGACAAGTACAGACACTCCAATCTACTCTAGATTACATTCACAACCTGCAAGACAGATAGCTACGTGAACCGTCTCACTTGGTGCGAGAATAAAATCCTTAGAGTGAAGACTGCAGAGAGCTATGCTGTGTTTGTAAGAATGTGTTCACAAGCATCGTACATGACAATGTTTTTACTATAGATTACGTTTTTAACATGCCTAAAGTCCATGTGCAAGCAACGAAGGCATGTTTGGGAGCGGAAGTGCAGTTCCATACAGCTGTAGGTGGATGTGTGTTGTGTCATTTCCTGCCCGCTTTACCCGTGGGGAAAGAGTTCCGATACCCACTGAATAGGAGGATCGGTGTGTCCCATAAGTGGTTCTGACACTTTGGAAAAAAGAAAATTTCTAACCCCTGAGGGAAGTCAAGGTACGACGCCGCGATTGTCCAGCCTGTAACTAGCCTCTACACAGATAGCACTATCTCGGCTCCGTTAACAGGAGCTCTTCTCTTGTTATCTATATTTCACATATTCCATTTCATTTCGAAGTTAAGTGAAGTGAAGTGAGTCACGGTGAAGTTCTTGGGGATAAAGTGCCACATACATTAAGGTGACCTTATACTGAGGGTACTTGATTGTATTGTGACTATATCATTTGGGCATATTTTGTACTGTGTTTGTTTGAAATTATACTGTGGTTGTTTTTTACCTTCTTATGTAATGTGTGGGTGTGTGTATGTGTGGGTTTTGTAATGTGTAGGTGTTTTGGTAATATGTTTACTTGTATTTACTGTGTTCTGCATTGTTTGTACTATGTTTTTCAATTGTTTTGTTTATGTATATTCTTATTTGTTGTGTCTGTACTAATGTAAGGATTACCGCCACCGAGTGACAACTCAATTGCAGTTAGTAATAGTAGTAATAATAATAATAATAATAATAATAATAATAATATAGGTGAAAATGCTTCGTCTTCATAAAGCTTTTTGGGGCGAACCAAATATGTTGATAATCGAAATTTCAACCCAAGAGCTAGTGAGTTATCTAGGGTCTAAAGCATCTACTTGTTAAAAGTAATTATTGTTGGCGAAGGGAATTGATGGAAGTGGAGAGGGATATCTGAATTGTAATTAGTGTGAATTTTAGCAAGAAAAATGTGCGCGGTAATGCAACACAGTAATGAACTTCGCGCACTCGCCAGATGAACGTATGGCCATTCCGTAAAGCGTCATTTTCAATGGCTGAAATGTACAGCGAACTTCCATAACATTTAAGAACTCCAAAATCTGACCGCAGAGAAACATGTTACTAGCGCCAAAGAGACCAGTCAGGTATGAGACGGAATGTTACAAGTTCATGTACTTTCCTTTATTCAATTACATCAGCAGCACCCAATCGCGCCTCGCATGTGCATGTCGCTACGCAACCTCGCCTGACTTCACGTAGTGAGGACAGTTAGCTGCAGATGTCAGTAAAGTCCAGTTCACGATGCCTAGCGTAATAATCGATACAACTCCGCGAGAACAATTTTAGCTGCGATGTTCAATCAGGATTTAAAAGAGTAAAGAAGTCGGTTTGGTTTCTTACCATCTAACTCCACAAAGCTAATAGTTCCTCGGCTAATAAAGAAATAGCCCGCATTCGTGGAAACTGAATTTTCATTATCATGTCTGTTGCAGGTTCCCATTGACCTTTTCGCTAATAAGAAGAATATAGTCCGCAAACTACCATTATATTCTTGAAGATCAATTTTCGTATTATCTTTCTTAAACGACTGCTAGATCTTCTAAGTGGTCTCTTTCCTTCAAGTTTTCCTATCAATATTTCAAGCATTTCTCTCTTAATCCATGCATGCTACACTCTCCGTTCACATCTGTCTTCACGATTATATCAACCCAATACTGCAGAGAAACACAAATTATGTGCACTTTTAAACAGTTCCCCTTCTTTTCCTTTCCCCTAGGTATACTTCTCGAGCACATTCCATCATACAGCCAGCAGGGCCGTGCAATACGTCAGGCGGTTAGGCGCCCGCAACTCATCCCAGGGGGCCGGTTTCAATTCCAGGTCAGTCAGTACTTCGGTTTTTCCCCGTCACTATCATTCCACAAGCGATCCATACTCGTTTTGTCATCATATAACCTCAGCAAATGACAACGTCGATAAATAGCACACTTAGAAAGCAATCCGTTGTAGAATTCCTTGCATTTATCTCCCACTGTTTCGGTCGCGACCTAACATTCTCAAGGAGAATATTCCAGTACATAAAATATAAATATACAATGTTGTTACAAACGGATGTTTTGTACACCTCATTAAAATTTTATCCGGCTAGCAATGTTAACCATAATTTTATTGTCAAGTTCTGCAATAAAAGGGAAAGTAATCCCATAACAGGCCTGAATAGGTCCTGAGGGTTCCAGTAGAGTTGAAGCTCCCAGATTTCAAGACAATCGGCACATGAAAGTGGTAGGGTGGTCAGCCCTACGCACCGGCCGCCTTTACCCCCCATGAAATATTCCTGGTACTCATTTCTGTTGTGGGACGGGTAGTTCAGTCGGTATTGCGACTAACTACGGGATGGACGATCCGGGATCGAATCACGGTGGGGACGAGGTTTTCCACCCGTCCAGACCGGCCTTGGGGCCCACCCAGCCCCCTGTACAATGGGTACCGGGTCTTCCCCGGGGGTAAAGTGCGCCCAGGGCGTGCTGCAGACCATTCACCCCTTCGAGTGCCGCGGGCATGGAATAGTACAGCTATACCTCTACCCACCCTCTGGGCCACACCGGGCCTGAAAAGGGATCACTTTACCTTTTTACTCATTTCTGTTAGAGGCTGAGTCAACTCAGGGACATGCCGCGGCAGGAAGGATTATGTCAATGAAAAATTCCAATGACGCCATCGGGAATCAAACCCGCGACCTTCCGGATTTTACGGCAGTGCCTCAACCAACTGCGCCACCGCGTGCCGCAAGTTTTGCATTAAAGCGTATAAAGTAGTTTATGCTAGAAACACAGGGCTGCATGTCGTGATTTATTTGGGACTCACTGAAAATCAGTAAAATACCTCGGAACGTATTCTACTCAGCTTGGTTCATGCATGTGTCACGTACGCATGTCCAGCAACAACCAGACGCTAACTATGTGCCATTTCAGCAGTCGAGTTTATTACCACTGTATTATGAGAAGTCTGTTTGTTGATGACTAATATGGTACTAGTAAATTAGGTTCATGGTGTCCCAGATGTTGTGACACGTTTCAGCTGTTACAGAAATGTTGTCGGCATTAATCCGAAGATTAGGCACCAAATATCACACGAAATGACTAACATAAAAATGCATGTGACTTTAATTTCCCTGTTTCTTTGCATTTTCCTTGGATTTCTTTCCATTTTAATTAAGTAGTCAAAGAACTTAAGGTATTTTAATTAAAGAGCTAGAAGCTTAGGGTACAATTATACAAAATGAAGTAACGAAAGGAATTTTCAGCAACGTAGCTTGAGATATAATGTGCAGGATTATGTGTGCACGACGGCATATCTGCGGTTCTGAAGAAGCATGTGGCAGTAAAAGAGAACGCAGGCTTTCCTAAACATGGAGTGTTGACGGCTAGATGTTGCCCCAAATAAAATTATCAACAGACGCACATTTCAAATTGAATGTTCTTCAGTACATATATTATAGAGCATCTGGTAATATAATGGTGCCCTAATTCTTCCACTTTATTTTTAAAAATTTCTTTTCACGATTTACTCCAATTAATTATTTTAGAGCGTCTTCTTTTCCTCCCACAAAATATACGCTTCCAGCCCCCTTTACAGACTTGTTGACGATTCTAATATTAGCAGGGAAGCTGTATAAACCACATCATTATATTATCATTGTCCACTGTGTCAATTACGTGTCTAAACCGCTAAGAGCCAAAGAGTGTAACGGAATATGCTTAAAAATATCTGAATTTCTATTGTGACAGAAATTAACGAAATTTAATATTATCTAATCCCTTATTAATTAGTGTTTTATATGTGTATTTAGTCCGAAGATCTAGCAATTTCTTCCACGTGGCGTCTGTGTCAAAAAGTGAAAATGGGGCGGGAAATTTTTTCTGGTTCTTTGGTTTCTTCCTGTGAGTACAATTCCACAAACGGTCCAATTTCATTCAGGCATCTACCACCGACGCCTGTAAAATCTTAGGAACTAAGAACGTCTACAAGTAACGCACTTTAATAATCTTCTTCCAGAATTGTCTGTCCTTAGTACTGAATATGTCAACCGGAGGGTCAAAATGTTTTATTACAACTGGTGAGATTCAACATCACATGAAAGCTGCATAACGAGTCCAGTCTCAGGGGGAGTGTAAGCCAGTCTGATGGTTGCTGCGTACAGAAAGGTCAAGTGTTGACATTAACGTGCTTTAAAATATCGGTTTATATTTGTCTCACACAAACACAGCTGCGAGCATATCCAGTGAAACACAACAGCGATAGTTAGTAAAATATCGATCAACAATAAAAATCTTTAAAAATTATCACGTCAACGATGTTTATGTTTCACAGTCGGTCTGCGACACCAGCATGACTACCTATGTGTGTTTCTGATCTCGACGTGTGCTTTATCACCATCACCTCTACATTCTGTCTCCTCTCTCGGAGGCCGAAATGCCGGCTAAAGCACCGAAATTATACCTACAATATTTACAGCAAGGGTCATTTAGTGTGCGCAGACACTTACAGACAACATTATATTTCTTTAGGATATGACTATATGGCAGTGGGTAATCCAACCCAGATTTCGGAGGCAGTGTAATATCATTTTCAAGATTCAAGTTGGGCAAGACTTGTAGTGACGTAAAAGAGTGCGTTTATTATGAAGTCAGAGCAGCCTAAACCACAGACAGGAGGAGGAGGAGGATAAGGATGAGGAGGAGGAGGAGGAGGATGAGGAGGAGGAGGAGGAAAGTAAGATGATGATGAAGAAGAGGAAGAAGGAGAAGAAGAAGAAGAAGACACTGATATCAGCATCAGTTTTCGGGTGACGTCCTGTTGGAGTGCCAAATAGGGCTTCTCTAAGGCAAGAAAAGTGGAGCCACCACTACCGACGCCACTGTAACATGGATCCAACAGCATCCCGGCGACATCATCACTATACACAGAGCCAGAACGACGCCGTGATGGCGCCTGGAAACTCGGCGCCGACAAGACGCTGAGTCGCCGTTCAGCATGGCAGCTCAGGGCCTTTTCATAAATATTGCCAGGATCCATCATTAGTTATAGTCACGAACTCCAGTCTATGGGCATAATAGTCTGCTGAAAGGAATCGCCATTTTTGTAATGCAGCTTAAAAGCCAAGAATTTTATGGCTTGTTTCAGGGAATGGGTCACTACACCACTTAGGTTTATCTATAACTGCCGTATCTTTACTGCAATATCTTCTTAATTATCTTATTTTTTAACGGGAAAACATCAAGTAGATCCCGCACACGTTTCACAGATTGCCATCATGAAAGTCCTAAAATAGCTTGGAATTTCTAGTGTCACCAAGTTGTTAATATTTATACAGAAAAATAATCAAATAAACCTAACTATTATAATTTATAAATGTTTGTCACACTGTATAGTTCTAATACAAAATAACTTCATATTCGGGGTTCGAACTGCAATAGAGGCAAGAGACTGTTCTCCTCTCCAAAATGTCCAGACTGGCTCTGAGGCCCACACAGTCTCCTATTCAAGGGACACCGGAACTCTTTCCCGGGTATAAAGCGGCCGGGGCTTGAAGTTAATCACTCCCCTCTATCTAGTTCCGACGTTAAGACGGACCTCTACTTCTAACCCCATTCTACACATCTTCATGACGTGGAATGGGAGAATTTTACCTTCTTTTACCTTAGCGAAATAGCCCAGCAATATATTAATCAATTTGTGGACTGGAACGCCTGAGTTCGATGTCTGTCAAAGGCAGAAATTTTTTCCCTCTCCATCACGTTCATGGCAGACCCAAATTCCTATCCAGTGGGTGCCGGAACATTTCCTTACGGGGTAAGGTCGCCACAGTGTTAGGCCGACCATATATCTCCATCTAGTACCGAAAAAAGAGAGCATGATGCTACACATCCCATCCCACACAGCTCTTTATGGCTGTGTGCTTTACTAACAATTCAGGACTGCAAATCGAATGGCTGTTGGCAACAGTTCCAAACAGCCGCAGTTGCAAATGTAGAAGAAAGAAAACACAGAAACACTGTGTCTCTGGGAAAAAAATTCCATAGCAGATTTGAATAGCATCGATTCAGCGATGTCACTGTTGTTAAAGACAGCCCTGTTTACCTAAACATAGTACACAAAAAATAATATAAACAGCAATATCCGCATTTGCTGATACTGCCGTGTAAAATTATTTCCGAGCAGACAGATCCAGTTTCGTAATCTAAAAACGGGTTTCGGAGGGAAGAATTTGTATTCTTCTAGATGGCGACAAATTTCTGCAAGTGAAGAAGAATAGCGACATTACAATTTCTGCACGACAAAGGGTGCAGTACGATTTGTCTTGCCATTACCTCCACATGCATTCGATTTTGTCACAAAGACGTCTTCTAAGTTCAACAGCACCTTTAAATCACCTGGATTTAGAACCTAAGATATGGGGAAAATATGTATTGTTTCTAAAAATATAATATACATATCATGCTATGGCCTGCTTAAATACGGAAAACACTGGATGAAATGCTTAGAGGCAGTGAGGAAATGAAACAAGCCAGGCTCAACGAGTACACGTATATTCGTCACAGGGCAATGCTTCTGAAAAATACACAGTTTGTTTATCAGCCAGTTATTAACTAAATTTCTTAATAATTTACCTGAGGTTTTCCTTATTTTTGTTATAAAAATGAAAATTGTTATGATATAATAGTGATGGCACAACATGGATAGAAACGGAAAAATTCTGCGTATTTGTAATAAGAATTTCGAAGGTGAACTGGGTAGGAGGAGTAAGGCGTAAATTTGACGCTGTTCACGTCATAAGGCATGTAGGGGGGGGGGGAGGTATCGCTCAACTCTTTCTGAAACTTGGCATTTGATGGGATGAGTGATCAGCTTAACAACCCGATCGCTTTACCCCTGGCGGGCTAGCTAACAGCACGCATTAATTAGAGGGCATTGGTGTGGACACCAGAGAATGTGTGAACATTTGGAGCAGAACAAAATTCCCCAGATGTTCAGCCCGTAGCTTACTCAGTATACTGACTACTTTATTCCGGCCCCGTGAAATGGGTAACTAACCAACCAACCAACTAACCAACCAACTCAGTGGTGCAGAGAAACTGACAGTCATGCGAAGAAGCTAATACCCGCGCAGCTAAGCAAGAAATGCCCTGTCTCATATAAAATCCGAGAGTTCGTTACCGTGCTCACATCAGCTTGTCACTCGTTCCAATTCTAATGCCACATGACTTCAGCCCATATCCTCTTATTCTAAATTTATTGCCCATTCAGTTACTGCCTTCAGCCTTCAAAGTGGAGCCAATCTTCAATTCAGTTTTCAAAAAAAGTGTATATATATATATCCCATTTATCCTAGACGTACTATGTGACCCACCAATCTAATACTTCTCGCATTGGCCGTCCCAGTGACATTTAAGAAAAGTAATATAAGGTAAATCAGTCCCGTTACAGGCCTGGAGTGGCCCAGAGGGTTCCAGAAAGTTAAGGTTCCCAGATTTCATGACAACGGCACAGGATAGTGGTAGGGTTGTCAGCCTTACGCACCGACCGCCTTTACCCACAGGAATTGCTCCAGGTACTCATTCCTGTTGGAGGCTGAGTCGACCCCAGGGCCATAATCAATAATAAAATTCCAATGACACTAGCTGGGATCAAACCAGCGACCTTAACCACTGTGCCACCGCGGTCCTCAAGAAAAGCAATATAATCAGTGTAAACAGAAATTTATTACATTATTGAGACTGAATATATTGAATTTCTTGGTCTAGTGGAAACACAACATAAGAGTAGCGATATTAGCTGAAACACATACATTCAGAGTCTCTCATTAATTGTCTTATCTAACCGATTTATCTTACAACAACGGGACAGATGATAACATTTTTTTTCAAAGTCGCAGCACAAATACAGTCGGCGTAAATTGCATTGTACCCGAACCGATAATTATTTGGTGGACTGTACACATCTCCCACGCCTCTCATCGATCTCATCTCCGGCGCGTGTCGCCATGGCAACCATGCCATCCCGCCTGCGACGAGACGCCGGGCACCGAAGGTTTGTTTTACGGCGTATTTATTTAGTTTTGTTCCTTAGTTTTGAGGTATTTCACTTTTCCTGCAAGTGACGAAGAAACTTTGATAATATTACGACGGCACCTTACGGAATTGAGCCCTATTCCTCCACATGTAACGAATCTCGTTCAGGATCTGCGGCTTCGAATTCCACAGAGCAGCCAGCTATTTTTCAATGGCAGAGGTTATGGCGAGTTTTATGTGTGCCCCAAGGGGTACGTAACGTACATATTTTATGCACAGGCAGACACAGGCAGACAAGTGCCAGGAATAGAAGTGACGAATTTGTTTTGTGACATCTTCGTGCGTAGAATGAATAAAGGCTACGAACTTCTGAATTGTGAGGCCGTGTATTTTGATAGATATGTACCAACGTTTCGGAGGAAGCCGTTGGCCCAATCTTCATAGTAAAAGATAGAGCTATCAGGATCCTCCGAAATTTTGGTGCACTAAATGGCTTTACATTCCATTACAGCGTGATTTAGCTAGTTACCACAGTTACAATCTAATATCTTATGAAATAAACCAAATAAGACCTGAAGAAAACAAAAGACAAAACAGAAGATAGGAGACAAATTGGCACATGTGTGATTATTATTATTATTAATATGTTATATTACATTTACGTCCAATATATAATTATAATTATGTGAAACGTTTTCGGGTACAAGAAAATATCACGTCTGGATAATATGATTACGATAACGCATTGTTTTTACAGAATACATAAATCACGGATAAAAACTTCTAAGCTAAGAACATATAATTAATATCAAGATAAACTCTTCCCTTAGCCATTAATTTCACGCGCCAGCAGTGCGCTACGAGTGGTTACTTATTTTAAAAGTCTAAAAGTTAGAAGTAACAGATACACAGAATAAGAAATAATCACTTATTTTAATGCATGTACGTTTTATCTTTTATCATTCTGTACTGTGACAATCAAATGCACAATTATTTCGCACATTATCACACTCCTACGTGTTTAGACACTATCGTGTCATCCTCAGGGAGCCTGTAATCAATACCTTGCCAAGTTTCACAAGTATTTCAAATGAAGTTGTTGGTAATGCAAATTAAAATTTAATGATAATTTGTGAAATAATTGTGCATTTGTCGGTCGTAGTACAAAATAAGAAACAACCGCTCTTTGAGAGCAATATGCTGAAAATTTCTGTTTTAATACGCCACTGCATTAAAAGACAAAACAAGCCCCGTCTCAAGGCAGTCTAAATGCAATAAAGACTTTATTTTCTTTTTCGCATGGGCCGGTGGGTTGGTGTTGTGTTCGAAACCATTTTGACTGATTTATTATACAGTTTTAGAGCTCTGTTTAATATTGCACTGACTCCTGTGACATACGGAAATTTGATTATCGAACATCCTTCATATATAAGATATAAAATATGTGCTTTACTCTTTTCTGCCATTTCTTCCCAAGAGTCCCCCCCCCCCCCTCTGATAAACGCTTATCGTTTTACACTGGAGCTGTTCGCAGAAATGTATTTACTTCGGTGTTATGAGTCTGCTCT
>Ga0136643_10001490_pt1 | contig 28754 bp, 14 predicted proteins | sample TergutLab28metaG_FD_96883 | JGI IMG/M metagenome (GOLD analysis project Ga0136643, IMG submission 96883) | Labiotermes labralis P1 segment gut microbial communities from Petit-Saut dam, French Guiana - Lab288 P1 (version 3) (version 3) | ecosystem: Host-associated > Arthropoda: Insects >... | reverse complement strand
TGTCACTGTCGATCCAATTGACAATCCGTTCACTCTCCCCTGTTTCCATGTCAAGACCAAAAAGACCGATGCCGTCAGTGAAGATAATATCAAAGTCATCATTACCCGGAAATACGTTGTTGGCGTTCGCGGGTACATCAATATTATCGCTCCATGATCTTGTTGCCACATCAATGCTCCTCAGAACACGACCGACTCCGTCAGCAAATCCAAATACAGCAACATTACCATCACTCATTTTCACGAGTTGATCCGTCCACATATTATTGCCTTCCAGTCTAAATCGCAGTGTTCCATTACTATCAAGTACATAAACCGCTTGGTCAACAGCAATGAATATATTTCCTTCCGCGTCAATGCTGAAACTCCTAATCCAGAAAAACTCGTTGTTTGAAACATTGCTTATATCAAGCGTCATCAGCTCAGCGCCTGTGCGGTCCAGCTTCCGCAGATTCATTATCTGCCCCAGATCGACTTGGTATTGCCACATCATCATCTCGTCAACATTATCTTCGTCATAGCCTTCCGGGAGTTCAAATCCGAAAAAATGTCCGACCTCGACCACCCAAAGATTACCATCGGCATCAGCGTTGAGCGACTGAATATTCGCGCTGCCCTGAGCACCCTCAGGTGGTTGGGCTGTTGTGAAATTTTCAAGCTCGGTGATATTTGTTCCATCCAGATTCATTGAAAAGAGCCTTTGTTGCCCAGACATGAAAGACGCCATAGGCAAAGAGTCCGTTGACTCGGTATCCACGACCCATGACACGAAATACAGCATTTCGTTGGCAATGACTAGCGTAGATATGTCCCCAACAGTGTCCGAGAGCGGTATTATTTCGGGAACAAATACATATTCAGGACCTTCAAAATCCGCTGCCGGATCGCCACCATTTCTGTTACACGCGGCAACTGCCGCGGCAAGCATTATAGCCACAAGTATCATGGCTATGGAGCGCAGTAGTCTTCTTTTCATTTTTATTCTCCTCATAACTTTTTGTCGATCTTTATTGACTTTATTTCAACAAAGCATCTTATTTGTATCTGGCTTGCGTCAAAGTTACCTCATCTGGCACAGAATCTCGCAAAACAACTGCCGATAGCATATAGTATACCAACATTATTCCCGCCAGTGTTCCGCTCCACCGTCTCGTTGATAATCATGTTCTGTTGCAGCTTCAATGATGTCAAAGAATGCCCAATGTATCGGCGGCACATCATCAAATTGCCAAAGCTCCTCGTGAGCGGAAATAAATTCTCTGTCAGGAACACGACTCAGCATCCTGTTTGTTATAACCACGGCTTCGGCGCGGCTTATTTGCCTTGCCGGTCTGAATGTGCTATCACCATATCCTGTAACCCAACCGAACAGCACTGCTGCATTGATATGTTCATATGCCCAATGTGTCGGAAGAACATCAGTAAATGGCGCTTCATAATATAATTCTGGCAATACACTTACAAATCTTGTTGCAAGCGCCACAAATTCGGCACGTGTTATTGCGGAATTTGGATTGAAGCTGCCATCAGGATATCCGGTCAATATGCCAATGGAAGCAAGGCTCAGTATCGCTCTTTCGTACCATGCTCCTTTGGTTACATCGGGGAATGATGCAGTCAACTCAATATTCCGGTCGCGAAGCAGGTTGAAGAACATTTGTGCAACTTCAGCCCTAGTCATACTCCTGTCCGGCTCAAAGAGTCTGTTTCCTACTCCACGAATAAATCGTATATGCCTATCTGTGTTCAGCAGGGCGGAAACATCGCCATTCTCAGGAGTTGTTTCTTCCTCAGTGTCCTCATCCTGCGGAGCTTGAGATGGTGGCTGTTCCTGAGGCGGCGTTGCAGTTCCTGCACCTCCTCCTGCACCCCCTCCTCCGCCACCATTTATCGGCGGAGCAATAGTAGGGTCCATCACTTGCAGCATAACATAGCGATCGGTTTGGTCATACACAAAGGGACTATCCCAGCTATAACCTATTGCCGGATTTACCGCATCATAATTTGTACACATTGCCCAGCGATATGGATTTGAATCAAGAGTCGGACCGGTCCAGTTTAGTTCATCCCACACTATTGCCTGGCTGCCCAGTGCTATGAATGTGCCACCACTCATTGTCAAGTTCGACGAACCTAGGTTTATACCAAATCCGATTGCGGCCAATCCGTCCATCTCATTGCTTCCGATGGCGCTCAATGTACCAGCACCATCAATGGTGATGACGGAGTCACTTAATATTCGTATTCCTGTAGTAACTGTCAAACTGTTTGGCGTCGCCACGGACTCAAACATATTTGAGCTATCGGGATTGAGATATATTATCGTCGGTGTGTAACCAACAATTGCAAGCGCCGTCGACGCATCTGTAACCCAATTGAATCCGCTGAGCGTTAGTTTTCCAACCTCTCCATCCCATAACACACCTTGATAATTTATAAAGGGATGATCTTCATCAATTGTTCCGTCTCCAAAATAGTCAATATACATATTCCCGGTGTCCGAGTCGAAGATCAGCCCATCATGCCCGGTGATTATTGCAAGGAAGTTCGCTGTCAAGGTAACTGTTCCACCCGGTAGTAGAATCGGCATTGGAAATGACATGCTTTCCATTGTGGTCATAGGAACTGTTCCGCTCGGGTCACTGATTGTCCATCCAACGAACTCATATCCCGGATTCGGAACCGCCGTGACATCTATAAGCGTGCCCGCACTATAGCTGCCTGAAGTGGTCCCTGTAACAGTGCCACCCCGCATTGCTGTCACAATCAAATCATAAAGTATTTCCTTGTATACCATGACAGTCTCTGATTCAGGATATACGAAGAACGCGCCGAAAGGACTTACAGTAACATTTACAAATCCCTCTACCAATACACGCGCAATTTCAATTGTCCAGACAGTATCCGTGTCTGTGCCGTTTCCACTTTTGATAATCGCCCCTTTGGTAACCACTCCGTCAATGCTGTCAATGGCTATATTATCTATCGTCAATCCGGTAACAGGTTCACTGAATGTCAGCTCTATTGCCACAGTGTCTGCCAATCCCGATGCTCCGCCAATTTGAATTGCACTGAAACTAACACCTTGCAGCATCTCAATCATCATGTACGTTCTCTGATTCGGAAGTTGAAATGGTGATGGTGCCGAACCATATATGATTGGGTAGACCGCCGCTAGGTTAGTTGAGGAGATTCTGTAATAGCTTCCGGGAATTGCACTGCTCGCCCTAATTGGCATTTGAACAGCTGATAACGCAATCCCGCTGGCTCTGGCAATGACCTCGCCGCTGTTTATCGTCAGCACCCCGGTTCCAGCATCTATGCCGAAATATCCATACGTGACATCCCTGAGGTTTATTGGCGCTATTGCAGATAATGAGCTATTCGCCTCAATTGTGAGGTTACTATTGTTTGTCCTTATTGCAATTACCGGGGATGTTGAAAATGGGCTGTAGTATGTTGTTTCAAATCGGTTGTCTCCGTGGAGAATAAGCGTGGTGTCTCCATTAATGATATCAAGCGCCGGATTAATAGCTGTAACCCATGCAAAATCTGTAAGAGTTAGTTGCGCAGGAGTTCCAGAACTTCCGGCTATCGCTGTCCAATTAACTCCGGGAATCGGTGCGGGGGTTGCATTTCCATCATTTATGTACAGCAATCCGCTTGACGCATCAAAAATCAGTCCGTATCCTACCGGAAGGCTCACGTTTACCAGAGGAAAGAATTCCCCGGTAATACCGCCATAGCTATATACAATTCCGGCACCAAGCAGGGGATTGTTGCTCCAATAGATTGTGCCGGGCGCTGTGCCTTGGCTAAAGAGCGTCAAATCTGTACTTGTACCCACGCCATCGGTATAATTAACCGTGCTTCCTTCCGAAACCTGAGGTCTATTCCATGCGCAAACCACGGCATTGCTACCGACAAAACCTGTCGGTTGGATATTTGGCGCTGAAATAACATTCCCCAATGTAGTCCCGCGTGCAAACACAAAACCAGCGGTTACTGTTACTGTTGCCGCCACGCTTGTGGCACTGATTGCCATGCCTGTCATAGCTGACACTTGGGCTTGCCCTCCATTTATTGTGACTTGAGCAGCCGAAGCCGCGCCTGCTATGTTGATCGCATTTCCTGCGTTTACGGCAGGAGACACGGCAGTCGCCGCAATCGAGCCGCCGGTCACATTAACTTGTGCATTTGTACCTGCCGCGGTTACATTAACAGCATTGCCATTGACTGTGGTGGAGATCGTCCCTCCGCTTATATTTGCTATGTTATATGCGCCTGCAAGATTGAGCGCATTTCCGGTCGTTGACGTAACTGTTCCGCCTGTTACATTGACAGCGGTGCTTGGAGCTAAGATGTTAATCGCGCTTGCTGATGTTGAAGATACAACACCCCCGCTGATGTTGACCGCAGAAGTACCGATGCATGTAGTCGCAACATTGATTGCAATCCCGGTCCCGGACATTACATTTCCACTGCCGCTGACCGTTGCGCTGCTGTTCGCACCTGTAAGATTTATCGCTGTACCGCTGCCGGATGAAACAGTGCCGCCCGCAACTGTGACCTGAGCATTGGTGACATCAACACCGGCGGTTGTGGCAGTAGAAATTGCTGCGCCGCTACCTGTCGTTGTTACCATCCCACCACTGATGTAAGCAGCTGAACTTGAACCCACTAGATTAATTGCACGTCCGTTAATTGCGATGACCTGCGCATTTCCCATTACCCGAACGCTCTGTTTCGTTTGAACCGCATAACCTGCAGCTGATGTACTTTGAACGACAGCATCCCCGCCGATTGTAATATTGTAGACTATTCCGGGAGTACCTGTATCTACACCCATATCAATAGCGGGTGTTAGATTGTTCGAAGCGGCGTTTGTCACAATCCCTCCCATTATAGTAGCCACCGAACTCTCTCCAGTCGATTTGATCGCACTTGCGACCACCGCCCTTACAAGACCGCTACTTATTGTGATTTGTGTATTAACGCCACCATCACTAATGGCGTTTCCGCCTACGGTAGCGTCTATTGTGCCGCTGCTTACTATACGGACGCCGCTACGCCCTGCTCCTACATTGATAACAGAACCCTGTCCGCCGGTTGTTATCGCACCTGATGCGTCAATATTCAATGAAACCATGTCTGCTGCAATATTGACAGACATGGCGCTTGGTGAGGCAGAGTAAATAGTTCCGCCGTTGATATTCAGTGTTGTTCCTGAACCGGTTATGTTGATTGCGCCCCCTGCATCATTGCTTATTGTTCCTGTCAGGTTGAAAGTACCCGCACCTGTAAGTGCCAGAATGTATCTTGCTCTGTCGAGCGAGCCTATAAGATCGGCATCCCACTCAACCGTTACACCCGAGTCAATGTTGAGGGCAACCGAGACAGTCGGTGCCGGGGCTGCTGCGCCTGTAACAGTCACAACATTTCCAGCCACCGTGGCAGTCAGCCCCGAAATTGCATTAATTTGCGTTGCTAGATCCGTCGCGGTCGATGCCGTTGCGCTTATAGGTATCATTGCTGCTATCATAATAATAGTCAGAATTATTGCTACTAATTTTTTACTTTTCATTCTCATACATCCCCCTCCAAATGCCCGAGCGTGGCGGCTGAAAAAGACCCGCAAAGACGAGGTGCGCGATTTAATCAGCGTTTACCTTACTTGATTATTCTATCATTTTTTGTTTAATATTGTCAAAAATTTGTTACTGTTCTTCATCTACTATGCCATCAGAAAACTGGGAATTATATAAATCCGCATAGAACCCATTTGCCTCCAGCAATTCATGGTGATTACCCTTTTCGATTATGTCTCCGTCTTTCATTACCAATATCATGTCCGCATTTCTAATGGTTGACAGCCTGTGTGCGATAACAAAACTTGTGCGCCCCTGCATTATCTCCTGCATCGTCTGTTGTATTAGCTGCTCTGTTCTTGTGTCAATCGAACTGGTCGCCTCGTCGAGAATAAGAATGGATGGATTTTTCAAAATAACACGAGCTATTGTGAATAGCTGTTTCTGTCCCGCAGATATATTCGTTGCTTCCTCATTTAGAACCATATTATATCCACCCGGCAGTGTTTTTATGAAGCTATGGCAATGCGCTGCTTTTGCTGCGGCTTTGACCTCATCATCTGTAGCAGTTGGAGAGCCGTAGCGTATATTTTCCATGACTGTCGCATTATATATCCATGTGTCCTGCAGCACCATTCCAAACATTGCACGCAGATCATTGCGAGCAATATCAGTCGAATCAATCCCATCTATGAGGATTTTCCCGCCATTTAACTCATAAAAGCGCATAAGGAGCTTGACAACTGTGGTTTTTCCGGCGCCAGTAGGTCCGACGATAGCTACTGTTTGACCCGGCTCGATTTCTGCGGAAAAATCATTTAAGATAATTTTCTCCGGGCTATATCCGAATCTGACATTTTGAAAGCTCACACGCCCTTGAGGTGTGAATGCGGACAACTGAGACGTTTTTTTGTCTTGGATTTCTTCCTCTTCTTCCAAAAATTCGAATACCCGTTCGGCTGCAGCAATCGTGCCTTGCATCATATTGCTCGCGGCACCAAGTTCACCCAAGGGCTGTGTGAATGTCTGAATATACTGAATGAATGCTTGGACATCACCGATTGTTATCGCCCTTTGAACCACCAAATACCCACCAAGAACACAGACAAGCACATATCCAAGATTTCCGACAAAGGTGAATATCGGCTCAACGATATTGGTCATAAACTGTGCTTTCCATGCGGCATTGCGGAGTTTTTTATTCGTTTTGCTAAACCTCTGCATAGCATCAGCTTCACCATTATATGCGCAAACTATATCATGTCCGCTGTAGGTTTCTTCAACAATACCACTCACAGCACCTAATGCCTCCTGTTGTGTCCCGAAATAAACATATGATTTTTTCAGCACAACCATCATGATCATCATGGAAGGTGGGATTACAAGAATTGCAGCGGCGGTCATCAGCGGACTTATCCACAGCATCATCACTAAAACGCCGACAAGCGTTGTAACTGCCGAAATCAGCTGCGTCAGATTTTGATTAAGTGTTTGGCTGATGGTATCTACATCATTTGTGATGCGGGAGAGGATTTCCCCCTGTGTTCGGGTATCATAATAGTTAATCGGCAGTCTGTGCATTTTTTCCGAAATTTCAGTTCTGAGCTTGTATGTTACTTTCATGGATATCCGCGCCATAATAATTTCCTGTGCAAAGTTACATCCGGCTGATACTATATACAGCACTATGAGCCATATAACTATCGTGAGCATATATGGAAAATTGGTTAAAAGCCCTGTACCGAAAAAATGTGCTAATAGACCATCGACCAGAGTTGTTGTAACTCGTCCGAGCAATCTTGGTCCTATCACAGAAAATGATGTGGACAAGACCGCAGATATTAACGCTATGATTATTGCTGTTTTATGTGGAGCGAGATATCGGATCAGTTTTTTTATGGCTTTTTTGGGATCTTTTGCTTTTTCCGCAAGTCCCTCTCCGCCAAGCCCCATCATGTCAGCGGCATCGCCACCGTTGTTTTGCTGGGTTGTTTGTTGTTCGCTCATTGAGTGTATATTCCTTCTGGCAACTACAAGGTTTGCCCCTATATTTCCTATGCGCCCATTTCTTCTTCCGAAAATTGTGATATTGCAATTTCGCGATATACCGAGCAGGTTTTCATCAGCTTTTCATGAGTCCCGATGCCTACAATTTCACCATGCTCAAGAACGATGATCTGATTGGCTTCCATTATTGTCGATATTCTTTGTGCAACAACTATCATAGTGCTTTCACCGGTTTTCTTTTTTAAGGCGGCGCGGAGCAACGCATCTGTTTTTAAGTCAAGCGCTGAAAAACTATCGTCGAACAGATAGACTGGAGCATTTTTTACCAGTGCGCGAGCTATGGAAATCCGCTGTCGCTGACCGCCGGATAGATTTGAGCCACCCTGTGCTACATGCGTACTATATCCTTCAGGTTTTTCTTGAATGAATGCTTTTGCCTGAGCCGTTTCGGCTGCATCAAGGATTCTTTCTTCTGAGGCTTTTTTATCTGCATAGAGCAGGTTTGATTGTATTGTCCCGGTAAACAGAAGGGCTTTTTGAGGCACATAGCCTATTTTGTCATGCAGTTCATGCTTTTTCACGTCCCTGATGTCTATACCATCTATATAGATAGCTCCACCTGTCACGTCATAAAACCTCAGAATCAGCTTTAGTACAGATGTTTTCCCCGAACCTGTAGATCCGATTATTGCCGTTGTCTCACCGGGTTTTGCCGTGAAATTCAAGCCCGAGAGCACATTTTCGTCGCTCTCAGTTGCGTCCGGATAGCGAAAGCTTACATCCCTAAATTCAATTACTCCTTTAAAGTCTTCCGGCAGTGTGAGAGGGTCAGATTTATATACCAGACTACTCTCAGATTCCAGCACTTCTTTTATCCTCTGTGCCGAAACAACTGCCCGGGGTAATAACACCAACATCATTGCAACCATCAGAAATGAGAATATGATCAATATGCCATACTGAAGAAATGCAAAAATGTCGCCTATATTTACCTGAAACGCCGAGGCTTGTCTTGCTCCGATCCACACTATCAAAGTGGTCGTTAGGTTGAGTATCAAATTTACGACCGGAAGCATCACTGCAAATGTCTGGTCTACAAATAGATTTGTTTCCGCAAGTTCGCGGTTGGCTTTGTCAAAACGCTTTTTTTCAAAGTTTTGTGTCGAAAATGCACGGACGACCAAAATCCCGCTCAAATTCTCACGCGAAACTAAGTTGAGCCTATCAATCAGGCTCTGGACTTTTTTAAACTTCGGCAAGGCTATGAGAAATAGAATCGCCATAATTCCAACCATGACAATTGTCGCAAGGGCAACAATCCATGTCATCGGCACTGATCTTTCAAGCGCCCTGAATATGCCTCCGATAGCGAGCATCGGAGCGAAAATAAACAGTCGGATTGCCATCATCAAGGTGTTTTGAACTTGCGTTATATCGTTCGTGGTGCGGGTTATTAATGATGATGTGGAAAAATGGTTAAACTCCGCGCTCGAAAATCCAATGACTTTTTGAAATATTGCCTCTCGCAAGTCATTAGCCACGCCTGTTGCTGTTTTTGCGGAAAAATATCCCGTTATCACCGCTACTATGACGCTGAGCAAGGTGATCAGCAGCATTATCGCGCCATTTCGCCATATCGTTGGTATATGACCGGGCAGTACCCCATCGTTTACAATGTCTGCCATATATCCCGGCAGCGCCAGCGCACACACAACTTCCACCGCAAGAAGTGCTATGGCGCAAAGCAGTAGCCCAGTATATGGTTTCATGTATTCAAACACTTTTGACATAATGTTGACTCTCTTTTCGTTTGTTCGTACAGGTTATATTGTTTACTCTCAGCGGTAGAAGCATGTCCTGAAAATATCTATATATTCGCGAAGATTTTCGAGAAATTCGTCATATTTTTCATCACTCCACCCACCTGATGATTTTGCATTAGCCTCTTCTTCAATAATGCCGTCGATCGAAAGACTTATAATGTCAATTGCTTTTTTATGATCAATGTCCTGCCTGAATAGTTCTTTGTCGCATTGCTGATATATCGCATCAATAACCGCTTGATATTTTTCCTTTATAAGTGCAGGTATTTCGTCGCCGGGTATATCATCACTGTGTATATATATGCTATTGATAAACTCATAGACGTATGGATATTGATTGGCGGTATTTTGTTTGGTAAGCGCCATTTGCCAGAAGCTTTCTAGGATATCGTTATTGCCGAGGTTAATCATTTGAAAATAATCCTTGTGAATCACGTCTGATGCAAGGTTTACCAAGTAGATATATAGCTGCTGTTTCGTGCCGAAGTAGTGAAAGAGCAGACCTTTTGATATGCCTGCGTCTTTAACGATCATATCCATTGTGGCTTTTTTATATCCATAACGAAACTCTTTCATGGCGGCGTTAACTATGCGATTTTGTTTTGATACTCCAAGATTAAGGAATTTCTCGATGGGTGTTTGATTTGCTCCCTTATCCATTTTAAGTCACCTCTAATAAGAAGCTATTGACCAAACTAGTCAATAGCATTACAGAGTCTAACACAATTGACTAATTTGGTCAATGAGATAATTATGAACTTTTATGTTTTGTGAGGCTATGTTTATTGTATTGCCGCAGAGTCTGTTTGTCAAGATGGTCTGCCCCATATCGTTGGTCCAGCAAGACTGTTTGTGCGCCCACAGCTGCGGTAAAAAGTTATGATTTTTACACGCTCACATGTATAAATACACTACGATGCTGTCCGAAAGATATCCTCAGGTCTGGACTCCGGTCTTTGCAGAAGCACCCAAGGGCGTTCAGGCACGAGTTCCACCCATGTCTCATGGACATCATCGGCTTTGCGCACATATCTATGAGAGTTTGACGCTTCCTGAAGATACAGATAATACCATACATTTGGGTTTACGTTATCAGACCAGGTTAGCATACCGGGCAGTAAATCGTCCGGACCTTCCGGCAAACGCTCAAAAACGCGGTTTATCATAGCTGCTGCTTCCGCTCTGGTTATCGGCTGATTAGGCATAAATCGTCCCCCAATCCCCTCATATCCGACAACCCACCCATTGTTCGCCGCCGCATTGATGTACGCTTGCGCCCAGTGACCGGCTATGTCATTAAACATCGGATTGCCATTATATGTAACGCCAATCATTCGGGCAATTGCGGCGGCAAGCTCTGCTCTCGTTATTGCACGATTGGGCTGAAATGTACCATCAGGAAAGCCTATAAACATGCCTGCATTTGTGGTTGTTGACACCGCATTGTTAAACCACTGCTCAAGCACCACGTCCGGATATGGGTTAGTCTGCCTCCAAAGATCCGCTCTGTCGCTATCGGACATAAGTCTGAGGAAAATCGTTGCCACTTGCGCTCTTGTAACATGTGCTTCCGGTCTGATCGTGCCATCTGTAAAACCAATCAGATAAGAATGGTGATAACGTGCAGACTCCGGTTCCGGCGCAGGCTCAAGCTCGGGGGGTATCTGCGGTGGGTGTGGGTGGTGTGGGGTCTGCGGTGGGCCCCATCCTCCTCCGCCCCCTCCATCGATAGGCGGCATCGGCGTCCATCGTGCGTATAGAAGCAAATCTCCTTCAATGGACAAATCGAAATCATAGGAAAGCAAGCCCTCAGGATCAAGATACCAACCTTGGAAGATGAATCCGGGTCGCACCGGATCATCCGGACTGGACACAGGTTGACCATATTCAATCGTTTTATATAGATAGATGGGGTCGTAACGAGGAGTGTAGTTCCACAAGAATGTGACGATGTTGTATATTATGCCCTCATATTGCGCAATAAACGTTGTGTTGTCTCTTATCGCAAACTGGAGAATCATCTCTTCATCCATCAACGTAAGCGTAGGATCTCCATAACGCACCCAGCCTATGAACGTATGACCCGGCATTGCCGTCACTTGTGGTGCAAGTTGCGGAAATACAGGAAATGTAGCGGTATCAACATAAATCGTCTCTGTCCGCACATCGGGCGCACCCGGAGCATCGAAGGTTCCATACGCCGTCGCTAAATATGTGATCGTAAGTGTAAGTACTCTCGGTCCATAGATATAGTTAATGTCGAAGTTGTTAAATGGGTGGTCAAAGAGCGTCGTATACGTTGTCTGTATCCGATTGCGGATCGCATCAACATCAAGCGGCTGAAATACTCCTGTTCCCGCCCAGTTATTTGAAAAGATTGCATCGTAACCTATCGTAATACGTGGGTAGGCCGTCGCTGCCAAAACAGAAGTGTAAATCTCCGCTTGAGCAAAGACTCCCCCGCCGCTCCCATTTGCGCTGTTGTCACTGATGGTACCACCGTTCATAACAAAGAATGCATCCGCTGCCGGTCCACGCCGAATGCCGCCGCCATTACTTTCTGCGAAATTGTTTTGTATAATACCGTTTTCAAGCGTAAAAGTACCACCCACTATATTGATGCCACCGCCGCCATTATTTGCGCCTGTACCGTTGGATGTATTTCCGTAGATCGTACCATCCTCCATCGTAAATAGCGTCCCAGTGCCTTGCATCTGTACACCGCCGCCATTTATCGCCTCATTATCGGATATGGTTCCATCGGTCATATTAAATACAGCACCGCCCCAAACCAAAACACCTCCGCCATTAGTTGCCGCGCTATTATTGTCAATAACACCACCTTGCATCTCAAATGATGTAGGGACCGGTGAACCGGTGGGATTTATTACATTCACTCCCCCAGCCTGATTTGCGCTATTATTGTAAATAATACCGCCTGTCATGGTGAATGTGCTGCTAGCTGTGACGCTCAATCCTCCGCCATCGCTTGTCGCTGTGTTATTTTCGATTCGCCCGCTTTCCATAATCATTTGACCGGCTTGATTTGAAATAAATACCCCACCACCAGCACCAGCTGTATTGCCGTAGATATTCCCATCTATCATATTAAATGTAGAGGCAGGAACTTGGACTCCACCGGCTTGAGTAACTGCTGTATTACCTGTGATGTCACCACTGTTCATTGTGAAGCTGCTTCCTCCGGTGACACTCACACCGCCACCACCATTGAGACCACCGGCAACGCCATTGGATACGTTATTGCTGATTGTTGCCTCAGTCATGGTAAAAAGAGCGTTGGCACCGACCATAAATACACCGCCGCCTTGATTTCCCTGATTGCCTGTAATTATGCTACCCGATGTCATCTGAAGCTGACTGACAATAGCGCCAGTTCCAACAAGTTCAGCGCCGCCTCCTCGCGTAGCACGAGCGTTTGTAATCACGCTGCCGTCCTGCATGTTAAGCTGATTAGCAGCAGGTCCCGGTCCCACCAGCGCAATCCCAGCATGGTTTTCCGTTATAGTTGGGTCACCACTCAATGTAATATTTTCCAGCGTCAATGTACCATTGTTGATCAGAAAATGTCTCTGATCAATGTTCGTTTGATAGATCGTGAATGACCCGCCATAACTTATAAGCGTAATATCACTTCCTTGTGTAACCACAAGGGCATTGCCGGTACCGTCCGTGGGAGCGGAGATGTCGTTCATCACCTCAATTGTCACCGAAGCTCCCGCAGCCCCATTAACAGCCGCCGCCAAGTCCGCCCAAGTAAAAACTTGCTCTGTCAGCGGTGCCGCTATCGCAAATCCTGAACCTAATATCAATGCTAAAGTTAAACATATCGTCAGACACACTCTTAGTCTTAGTTTCATAATTCAACATTACCTTTCTTAACCTCTAATCTTTTGTGTAAGTCTCCTGCCATCATTTTTACGCTGTCTCTTTTGGGGCTGCCGTATTTTTTTAATACAGCAGCCCCATAAACTATCGTGTTTCTATTTTGTGCTTATGTAATCGTAACTACTCTTGATGATGCATCCCAATGGACTTGTGCGCCGAGCGCTTGGCTCACAAAGCGAAGCGGGACAAGCGCTCTTCCTGCATAAATTATCGCAGGAGCATCAATTTGTACAGCTTGACCGTTTATCGTCGGATAACTGCTGCCAATCGGCAGAACAATGATTATTCCTGTTCTGGTTGCAGTAACCGTTCTTGCCAAGGTATTCCACTCAACATGCGCACCCAATGCATCAAATATCGCCCTGATCGGAACTAAAACTCTGCCATCAACCATCTGTGGTGGTACATCAAATTGGAGATAACTGCCGTGGAATAACACCCCTATTTGACCCGGCGGCGGCGGAAGCAGCGCCGGCCCCGGATTTATCGGCGTTACCGGAGGAACATATGTTTGAGTGAATCTTGCCTGTACTGTCACGTTTCTGGATACATAGAAGTTATAGGTCGGGCTTGTGCTCACACTAGTGCCATTTATATACCAACCTGTGAATGCCCAACCGACATTAGCCGTTGCCTGAACTGTTGCTCTGATCCCCTGTACATAAGTTCCACCACCTGTGACTGTTCCGCCATTTGCGGCAACAGCGGTAACTGTGTATACGGGAAGAGGTAGCGTCGTCGGAGGAATTGGATCTGGAGCAGGGGGAGTGGGCGCAGCTTCAAAGAAAGCATTTGCAAGAGCCAGCACAACTCCTGCATCCCTTGAAAAACGTAGATTGACTTGCGAAACTCCTGCGGGAATATTTACGCTGATAGTGCTTGGTCGATCTTCCGGTTGAAGACTATACACTCCAAGAACAGCGCCATCTTGTGCTGTTACCGTCAACACGCCATTACCGATACCTGATATACGACCGAAGACGCCTGACAATCTCGTATATCCTCGACCAGTGATGTCATATGTGGCTACCGCATCCTGATAGCCTGCTGCCGTGTCGATTCTGTTTGCAAGTCCGCTATAGTAGGTTGTGTCTGCCATGACAAGCAAACCGTTTGCCGGGTAGGTGTTTAGATAGTTATTGCTCGTCGCCATTATATCGACTTCGAGATATACGTTTCCTGCTGCTGTTTGGGTTGCTGCTACTGAAAGTGCCGGGGCAAACGCGAGGAGAAGCGCTATGGTTAGGACAAGTGTTAGTATTCTTTTTGACGTACGTGTTGACTTTTTCATATCTTCCCTCCTAGTTTAGTGTTTTTGTTTGTTTTTTAGTGCAGAATAGCCAATTCGCTTCATCATAGTTATTGCTTCCACGCCAATTCTATGATGCAAAGATAATATCGTACAATTGTCACAGCATTGTCACCTATCCCATGCTTCACCCTGCTTTAACTCCCACATGCTAAATAACTCATTATATTCATCATATACGTCTTGTGGCGCGATCAGGACATCGCGCCACACAGATAAACTTTTTAGTTTTACACAATGCTGCTCATTATCCCAACACTTCGGCGAGTCTTATCATTGTTACAAATGTTTGCTCTCTTGTATAGAGCCCTAATGGGGAGAATTCGTTATTTCCGATGCCTCCCATGATTCCATTTGTAGATACAAATTCAATCGCGTCTGTCGCCCAAGGAGCAAATAACCTTGAGTCAACAAAATTCATTCTATTGCCACCCATTTCCATATAATCAAATGCCGCAGCGATTCTGGTCAGCATTGCAGCAGCTTCCTGTCTCGTTATGAGATTGTCCGGAGCAAATGTTCTTTCACCAACTCCGTTTACAATATGCAAATAATGAGCAATAATAACGAATACATTATCTGTGTCATCAAATGGGTCGTACTCATCCATAAGCATGGTTACATATTCCGCAAATTCATCTTCATCAGTGTCTGTTAGAGCTCCGCTAAGAACAAGAATTGCCCGAACCGCAGTTTCCGCAAATTCGGCTCTTGTAATTTCATCCTGAAAATCATACAGAAGATTTTCAGGGATTATGCCGCGTCGAATCGCATAATCGATCTCAGAAGCTGCCCATTCGGACGCACCGAAAGCAAAAGAGTCAATTATGTCCGGAGTCTGTGGTATGAAACCTAAGTCATATGGGTCAAAAATGATACCGGGGCCTTCATCCTGCGGATAGTATGGCAGTTGTGCGGGGTCTTGAACAACCACTTCACCAACTCTGTACGGCAGTAAAAATGTACTGTTCCCCTGTCTGCGTAACGAATATTCATGTACTGTGAAAGTGGGGTCAAACGCTGGATTGAACACCCATCTGCCGTTTTGGCTTATGAAAACCGGATTTGGGTTTGAGTCTGCTCTTGTTTCATTTGCATGGAAAAATGGCATTGGATTTACAGGCATATTGTTTAGTCTGAGTTCAAAATGCAGATGAGGTGCCGAAGCATTTCCAGTGCGCCCAACTGTCCCTATCAGTTGACCTGCCTCAACCCTGACACCTGTTACTATTCCGGCTACCCTGCTGTTTAAATGTGCATAGAATGTTGATAGTTGGTTAAATGGGTAATCATGGTCAATTATTATCAAATGCCCCCATGCGCCTTCACGAGTAGAGGTTCTTACTGTTCCCGAGGCCGCCGCATAAACCGGTGTACCCACAGGCTGCACAACATCTATACCTAAGTGTGTTCTGCCGGTTGCTCGCCTGAATCCAAATGGAGAGTCAACATGTGTTATCCCGGCATCCAATGGCCACATAAATATTGCGTCTGAACTTGCTGCTGTTGTGGATGCTTCCGCATTATTTTCTTGAGTATCGGATGTAAACCCATCTGCGGCGTCATCTGGTTCTGTTTCTGCGGCGACTGTCATTGCAGGAATTATAGTTGCCATCATAACGATGATGAGCAGTATCGATAGTATTTTGTTTTTCCTATTCATTGAAGAACACTCCTCATTGTTTTTGGGAATGAAATTATACTCTAATATCAGCCATCATGCAAGTGTTGCAAAAATTGCATTGCTCATTGCTATTCAATTGTTATAATTTAAGACACGAGAACGCTTGATAAAGGTTTGAGTAGATGATTAATTCGCACTTACTCAGTAAATATGGGAGCGGTTCCGGACTGGTGGCCGGCACGGACTTCAAACCCGTTGTGAGGCGGCGTCCCCGTCTCTGGTGTGTTCGATCCACACACGCTCTCGCCATATTATTTGCAGTGCAAATCTGAAAAGCAGGTTTCTCACCCTGCTTTTTCTTATTAGCACTATACCCCGGAAAGAGATTATACCTTAACTTTCAATCGTAAATCGTTATGATTTAGCGAGGTGGACTATGAAAAACATCGTACTCGGTACCGCAGGGCATGTTGATCACGGAAAATCAACACTTATCAAATACCTTACGGGTGTCGATACCGACAGACTCAAAGAGGAACAGAGTCGGGGCATCACTATTGAGCTGGGTTTTGCTCCATTGACGCTTCCCGACGGTCAACTCGTCGGAGTTCTTGATGTTCCCGGACATGAAAAGTTTATAAGAAATATGCTTGCCGGATCTTCAAGTATTGACATTGTCCTATTTGTGATAGCCGCAGACGAGGGTATCATGCCGCAAACAAGGGAACATATGGACATACTTATGCTGCTGGGAGTGAAGCGCGGCGTTATCGCTCTTACAAAATCCGACATGGTAGACGATGAATGGCTTGAGCTTGTGCGCGATGATGTAGAGGAATTCATTTCAGGCGGCCCACTCGAAAATGCACCAATAATTCAAGTTTCTTCAGTCACCGGGGATGGCATGGATGAGTTGCTTGGCGCTATTAGTTCTCTGTGCAAGGATCTGAGCTTTCGTGCGTCAGAAGGACATTTTCGTCTCGCCATTGACAGATCGTTTGTCTTGTCGGGCTTTGGAACTGTAATCGCGGGAACAGTTTGGGGTGGAAAACTTAAAACAGGCGATTTGGTCGAAGTCTTTCCAAAAAACATAGAAGCAAGAGTCCGTTCGATTCAGGTATATGGTGAAAAACGAGATGAAGCTTATGCCGGAGAACGAATTGCCATAAACCTCAGAGGGCTTGAGAAATCATCTGCTGAGGTCGGCGGTTGGCTTGCTGCGCCGGGTGTGCTTAACGAGAGCCAAAGAATTGATGTCAGCCTTGATTTACTAAAAAGTTCTCCAGTTATTACTCAGAGAGCAAGAGTTCACTTGCATCATGGCACAGTGAATGTACTCGCCCGCGTAATTTTGCTTGGTCAGGATAGCCTGGAACCCGGAAACTCCTGCTTTGCTCAGCTTGAGCTGGAATCCCCGCTTCCGATGCTCCCCGGAGATAAGTTTGTACTCAGGTTTTACTCCCCGATGTTCACAATCGCCGGAGGAACGGTGCTCGACCCTGAGGCCCAAAGGCACAAAAAACGCTATGTATCTATCGCTATAGGCAAGCTCGAAGCCCTGCGAAGCGGCGATCCATTTAAGTTCCTGCCTCTTTCCATAGTGGAAAGCGGACGTTTATGGTCAATGGATAAGATAAAGGACCTTTTACGCAATTATGACGCAGATGCGGTCCGTGTGGTGGAAGAAATGCTATCGTCAGGAGAGCTTACAAAAATCGCCGATGAGTTTTATTATCCCACAAAGGAGCTCGAAGAGCTTTATATTGAATTCAAAACTCGCATAGCCGATTATCATAATAAGCATCCTTTGAGGTTCGGGATTTTGAAAAAGGAGCTTGTGCAGGAATTGGCACCTGCAATGGAGAAAAAGGAACAAAAGGCCTTATATACATACCTAGAGCTTTCAGGCGATTTTAAGCAGGATGATAAAATAATCTCAATGCTTAATTGGAAGCCGGTCATTACGGACAAGCAGCAGGAAATAATTGACGCTGTTTTGCGAGAGTATTCCGATGCAAGATTTATGCCTCCGCTTTGGGCTGAGCTTGCTTCAACGGAGTCGCTTTCTGAAGCGGAAAAAGATGAGCTGCTGTTCTGGTTTTTGCGTAGCGGCAACTTGGTAAAGCTGTCAGGCGATACCATGTACACCGCTGAAGTTATGTATTCAAGCGAAATACTTAAGGAAGCCGAGGCAATACTGCGTGCGACCGGCAAAGAGTTTTCTCTTGCCGATGTAAGGGATATTTTCGGCACGTCAAGGAAATATGCACAGAATTTGGTCGATTATTTCGACAATGTCGGAATAACATATTTTGATGGTGTGAACCATTTTTGGAAGAGTTAACATCATGAAGGGAGGATGTCGTTCTGTGAAAGAGTCAACAAAGCGTCTTACGGATTATGCACCCCAAGGGGGTTGAGCAGCCAAAATGGGGGCGGTAGTGCTCCATGAGCTTCTTTCGAAGCTCCCAAAATTCTCCGATGACAGAGTCCTCGTCGGTTTCGACACAAAGGATGATTCAGCCGTTTACAAGATTACGGATGAGCTTGCAGCTATTCAGACTGTGGACTTTTTCCCACCTATAGTTGACGATGCATTTAAATTTGGGCGTATAGCAGCGGTCAATGCTTTGAGTGATATATACGCTATGGGCGTTCATCCCCAGTTTGCTACAAACATTTTCTGCTTCAACAGTGTTGAACTTGAGCTTGAGGTCGCCGCTGATATACTTGCAGGTGGAGCCGACGCTATCGTTGAAGCCGGAGCTGTACTGGTAGGTGGGCAAACACTTGAAGACACTATCCCTAAGTACGGACTGTGCGTCACTGCCTTTGCTCCGATAGAAAAGATTTTGACAAACTCTGGTGCCACGCCTGGTGATGTTATCATTCTTACAAAATCTATCGGCACCGCCTCTGTTATGGGTGCGATGCGTGCAAATGCAGCGAGTGCGGATATTGTTGATGCGGCAATCGATCAAATGTGCCGCTTAAATAAGTACGCAATCGAAGCTATGGACGGATTTGGTGTCAGTGCATGCACAGATGTCACCGGATTTGGACTTCTCGGACATTTAATGGAGATGGCAAATGCCAGCGATGTCACTGTTGAGATCAATTATTCCGCGGTGCCAAAGCTCCGGCAGGCTGAGGAATTTGCCAAGGCAGGATTTACTCCTTGCGAAGCCAAGAAGAACCAAGCTTATGTTAGAGGTAATTTGAGTGTCGATGGTCTTGAGTCATTTGAGCTTGCGCTCATAACTGAGCCGCAGACTTCCGGTGGTCTGCTTATATGCATAGATGAAAGTTCTGCTCAGGCGCTGCTTGAATGCTTGTACGCGCACGACCCCGATTCTGCTGTTATTGGGCGTGTTGCTGTGCGAGATGCGGGTGCCATTAGGTTGAGTAGGTAGTTTCTGTGTTCTTTGAGGTGGTATAGTATTCATTCAGGCAGAGGAGGGACTCCCCACATGATTAAGGCAATAACTTTAACATTACTTGCAGCCATTTTTCTGCTTGTCGCAAGTTGCAGCTATGACAACAACGACTCTGCTACACCACCCATTGTGCCAACGGAAATTCCAACCGCGGCTGTTCAGCCGGGCACTATGCTCGTTAGCGAGCTTTTAAGCATTGTAAATGATTTCCTCGAATTTACAGAAGGTTGGGAGCTAGGTGTTGAATACGCCGAGGTATGGGACGATGTGAACCATAACGAACTCATTTATGTTTTTGACTATGGAGATTTTGAAATCGTGCTTTTTGCGGATATGGACTCAGACACCTTCAAATATGGCTATCTGCGCACACGGAATACGATTATGGAATTTAACACTTTGCTTGAAGTCGCATCGATTGCCGGAGCTTTTTTAAAGGCGCTCGAGCCAAACGAATATTCTGATATGTTAGTAGAAATCTTGGGGTTTGAAGACCTTGACATCGATGAGAATGTTGAGTTTTTTGATCTTCGTGAAATCGCAAGGATAAGCATTGGTGAGGTGTGGGGTATGATGTTCCACGAAGGAAGGCTTTTTAATATTTTCCCTAAAGAAGACGCTGTTTATTTTCAATAGAATCCGCTTGCCTCAACAACAGCAACAGTGACTGTGTAAATTAATCCATTAACGCAGAGACCTCACGTTTTAAAGCACGTGAGGTCTCTGTTTTTCCACTCCGGGTGTGGATCTCTCCTAATAACTATGGGGGCAATTTAAATAATCCCATGGTTACACCGCCTTTGTGAGCGTCTCCCTAAACTATGGGGGCAAGTTCCTGCGTTCTTGTCGTTACGCTACTATCAAGCCATGCTTTTACGGAGCGAACCTGTTGTTGATAAGTTCCAGCACGAGCACTTGATTGCCCAGAGCGACGGTTAAATCCATAGTCTCCCAATTGGCTCCAACCTTTGTCACATCAATGAGATTGACATAATCCAGATTGTTCCATATCCGGTTGACAAGCACGAACTGCATTGCATTGTTGCCGGATTGGTCAACTGCCGTCACTGTGAGATTATCATACGGAACAAGCGAGTTGACACCATTGAGCTGTGTCCAGATGCGGATTACGCCCAAGTTTGCAAGTGAGGCGTTGTTGTCATTTCCATTGTTGAATGCTTGCAGTCCGAGTACATCGGTAAATGGAACATACAGGTCATTGACAAGCAGTATTTCTACTGTCTGACCAAAGAGCGTCAATGTCATGTTGATGTACTGCCAGGATGAATCCTTTCTAACATCGATAAGATTGACATTATCAAGATCATTCCAGATGCGGTTGATGCGCACAAACTCCATCGCATTCTGTCCATTCGGCAATGTCGCCGTAACTTCAAGACCTGCGTAAGGCACAAGTGCATTGACGCCGTTTAGCTGCATCCAAATGCGGATTACACCTAGGTTTGCAAGCGAGGCATTGTTGGAGTTGCCGTTGTTGAAGTACTGCACTCCAAAGATGTCTGTAGGCACCGCAGTAAATAAATTATTGATGAGCAACACCTCCACCGTCTGACCGAATGCAACTACCGTGAATAAGATAGTCTCCCACTCGGCATCTGCTTTGACCACGTCGAAGTTGAGATAGTAGTCACGCCAGCCTTCACCCTCAACCCATTGGCGATTTCTCGTCACAAACTCCATTGCATCATTACCGTCTTGATCAACCGCAGTTATCACCGCACTCATCGGGATTGGCGCACTAACTCCGTCAAATTGCGGCCATATACGGATATTCCCCGCCATGCTTGGAACTTCTTCGCATGTGCCATTATTGAACGCTCGCAAGCCTAATACTTCAAGCTCTCCGCCTACTACTACCTCTACTGATTGAGATACTAGGTCTCTACCATTCTCAACGTCTCTAAGCGTAAACGTTACCGTATATGTTCCCGCTCTGGTGGCAAAGAACGTATAATTTGCATGATTGAATACGCCTGTATTCACCGGCCAGCCTGCAACAACTCCGGTACTGACCATTCCACGCGCATCCAGACCGTCTTCAGGTCCGACAAAACCTGCCCGATTAATGGCTATCGTTGTTTCTGCAATACGACAATGCGCAAGCACAAATGCATTGCGTACATTTGCGTTTTCACTTGTGATCGTAATATCCAACCGCCCACGTCCGTCGCGCAGATGGCTAAACCAACGGCTGTTGTAAGTAAGCGCAACAAATGCTACTCCATCATCAACAGCTTCGCTAAGCTGATCTCTTAACGCCACTGTCTGGTTTCCTGCAACATATCCAACATCAAGGAGCGTTTCTATTAATGGTGTGTCTGGCGTCACAGCCTCAACGACACCCGCTACTGGTACACGAGCTAGTGTTGCGATAGGGCTATAGAAGCCATCCAGCCATTGTGATCTGTAATGGCGCGGAGTTCCAATTCCGGTGCGTCCGGGACCGGCTGCCTCGCCGCCACGTCCGAAACCATAACCCTGACTAATTGGTGGCTCGGCATGAAGCGCCCAAGAACCTGCGCCGGATTCACGTCTGTTGAACGCATCGGGTGCATAAACAGCATTGAGATTATTCATCATACCTTGAACCTCAACATTGTTGCGAACCCCATTCACCGCACGAACCATGAAGAAGCCTTGTTCGTCCGGCTCAAGGTTATAAAATGTATATGATCTTGCGGTTGGAGGGAGTCTGGTCAAAGACATCCCCTGCATCGAGCCACCACCTGCAAGCATCCCTTGAACTGTGCCGGGTACTCCGGTGGCAACAAAATCCGTAGCGAGAGGAGGAACAAACACTGTTGATAAACCGTGTCTCGCGGATACTTCATAAGCTATTATGCCGCCTTCATCTCCAACTCTGGCAGGAGAATCCCACGTTAGCGTTGCCGAGGTCCTGTCTTCACTGTATGTTACCGTAAAGTTCAGCGGTGCGCTCGGCGCTATCGGATCTCCCCTTCTGGCGATGAGTGTAGTTGCATAGGTTGTAAAACCGGCGGTATCCAGCGTATATGTCCGATGTAGTCCCGGATCTGTTCCTACAACTATCGGCCAGAAATTGAATGTGTTTGCTGTAGCCGTAGGTCTAAGCCTTACTTTAAACTCTTCAACCGTTGCCACGCCTTCGTCTCGCAATTCGGCGGCAAGAGCGGGTGGAATCAAAATAATGTTGCTAAAACCGTTAGCTATTCTACTGGATAATTGCGCGATAGCTGAGTCTGTCGTCCATGCGAAAGGCTCTGCCGCAAACGGAGTACCAAGACCGGGGAATTCACGCAGCGAGAAAATCGTGTTGGTCTCTTTCATTGATATGGTGCTTGACCCTTCGGGGAAGCCCATCATTTCGCTGTGAGGTCTCCAGCCTTGCGGAAGTGCACTCATGTTCTCTGCAAAAACATCAGTTACATGGTCGTTGCGCTTACCGACACGCCCGGTGGTGTCAATATTGGGAACCCTATTATGTCCGATGTTGCGGATGCACATTCTGATGGCACGACCTATCGTGTTGAGTGTTTCATTGCCTGCACCTGATGTACCACTCCTGCCATCATCAAGGATGCCCAGTTCTTCAACTATCGGACCTGCCAGAACCATGAGGAACCCATATGGTCCACCGGTGCTAAAAGCATGATGGAACATCTTACTGTAGGTGTAGCCACCGGCATAAGCTTCCATCGCGGCAAGCACGACCGGGAAGTACTCCGGTTTCGCTCCTGCCATAACCGCATTGATCGCGACCTTTTCTACAGTGATGATACCGCCTCTGAGTCTCATTTTTCCTAAAATTTCATCAGGAGCGCGATCTGTTTGCGCAAGCATTTCAGCTACACGTTCCGGCGTGGGAGGTATAAGCTCCAGCCCATCTCCGAAGTGGAATACTTGCGGATCATGCTGTACCCCGGGGAATTCCGGAGGGATAAATGTTGTGTCAAACCTATGGTGCCGACCTTCTCTATCCGCAGCCATGAGGTTGAAGTTTCTCAGGGCATCTTCGTATGTCCTGCCGCTTATAGTAAATGTCGATGCACGATTGATGAGCCTGTCTTCCGGTCTATCCATGTCGCCAAGTCGAGCCGGATCAGTAATTCCGGGGTTGCGTTCGAGTTCTGTCAGCCTACCGTCCAGCGAGTAGCCTGTATGGGTCAGAGGGGCGTTAGCACCATAAATACCGAGAGCCCATCTTGCTTGTTCAACCGCTGTCCAATAAGCAATCTCCGGTCTTGCGAATCCAAGGTATTCTTTAAAATCCATGTTCGCGCTGCGCGGAGGTTCGTTGACTACATGATCATACCAGTATATCAACCTAACTCCGGCATTTCCGACATGTCTTTCTCCTCTGACGTAAAGTTGTGTCGCGTCACTTCTAAAAGATGAAATATGGTCAATAACAACTCTGCGTATGTTTGGCATGCCATTGTCTTCCGCCGAGAATTGAGCTACCGAGGCATATGCTGAATTACAGACATATGCTGTTGGTATTCCGTTTGCTTCCCTATGTATTATCGAGTGGATACCCCACCACGTACAAAGGTTTCAAACTGCGGTGCCGCCCAATTGGACATCAATATCTCCTGTCCAGTTGACGGCTCCGATGGGCATATTCTGATCATTCAAGTTGGGATGGCTCGAGTACCGGACATTCCACTCACCTTGTGAAGGAAGCGTCCCAACCGGAGCCGTTAGGAAGGTGACTACATTACCTGTAAATCCACCCAATCCTCCGCTCGCCAGCCCATCAGGGCTGTTAGCATATACATCATAGCTTGCATATGTGTTCGGTCCCCAGTTCCCGCCGATGCTGGATGTCACCAAAATGATTCCAGCGCCCGGATGAAACTCACCATATCTGCCATACAAGTCAACAAGGTGCATTGCAATTGCAATTTGGGGGAACTGGGTGCCATTTGTGGGCAGCCCCAGCACTATTCTTTCTGTTAACCTGCCATTTTCATCAAGCGCCCAAGGTCTGCGTTCCGCAAGTGGAAGGCTGTCTTTCATGTCTATTTGACCTAGGGGGTTGAGAAACTCGATCGTCACGTTTGATGCGCTTGCAACAGGACTTGCCATTGCAAACAAAAACGTGAATGCGAGTAAAACTGCAATAAACGCGGATAATTTTCTTTTCTTCACGAGTTAACCTCCTTATTAAAATCCTCCAGAAATGCTCGCCCATGCGCCGTTTCCACTCGCACGATGGGAGACTCCCGGACCGACTATTTCAGCGGCGTTGACAACTCCGTTGACTGCACGGACAACAAAATTATATGTCTCGCCCGCAGTCAATCCGGCAATTGTATATGATGTCGCATTTGCCGGTAGGTCTATCCAAACTTCATCTAATCCCAGCATACCACCGTCACGACCTGCATAAAAGCCGCCGTTTATTGAAATTTGATAACCCACTATAGGGCTTCCACCATTTCTCGTAGGTGGCTGCCAAGAAAGTGTAGCACTTCCCGGTTGCGCACTATTGAAAGTGACCGCAAGATTCACCGGTGCGCCGGGAGCCGTCGCAATCCGGCTGCCCTGGTCTTGTGAAAAAGCGCCTGTTGCTCCCGTTACTCTCTGGGTCTGGAAGCCTCTTGTACCATAGCCGACTCCGGGGTATATAAAGACATGACTCATACCGCCGCCGCCAACAACTATCGGCATTATAAGATGCCTGTCTTGTAAGCGTGCGGCCGCTGCCGCAGCAGTTCCCGCTTCGCCTGCTCCAAATCTGGCGGTTATATAATTTGCAATCCAACCTGCACGTCCTGATGTCTGATACTGCGCACCCCAATTTTCATGCAATGCTTGTATACCAACTCCCATCATATAGTCGCGTATGCCGTCTTTATCGGTATCCCATTGCTCAGCAAGAAGCCATGCATATCCGGGTGAGAATGTGACAACCGTGAGTGATTCGCAGTCGCCCATCAGCGCCATACCATTTCGAATATGCCCAAATAAACCTATCGGATGATAAGCACCGGCAGCATTGAATCTTACTCGGTTGACCATGAAACTCTGTAAAGTGATGCTGCTTGACCCTTCCGGGAATCCCATCATTTCACTATGTGTTTTCCAGCCTGGAGGAAGGAGTTCATCGGTTTCGCGGAGCGCAAGCAACGTGTGGTCCTGCTCTCGACCGAGGCGATTTGATTCGTCTATTGTTGATGTATGTCCAATATTGCTCACACTCAGCTTGAATGCACGACCTATATTATTATTTTGAGCAAATTCTGAACCACCCCATCCCCTGCCACCATGGACTCCGATTTCTTCGGCAAGCGGTCCGCTCATTATTAGCATAATTGAAAATGGACCGGCACCGGTGGTCAGAGCATGATAGAACATCTTGTCAGTTTCCCATGCATTTGCATAGGCTTCCATGGCTGCCAGAACAAATGGGAAAGCCATTGGCTCAAGACCTGCCATAACTGAGTTTATTGCTACTTTCTCAACTGTGATGAGCCCTCCACGCGGCATTGCTTTGCCGATTACTTCATCTCTGCCGCGAGTGGTGGCAGTGAGCATTTCATCTACAAGCAGCTGACTGGGCGGGCGAAGTGGTAAACCATCACCAAAACCATTGATCATCGCATAGTCGTTAAATTCCCTGAGACTGCCAACAGTTCTGGTGGTCCATTCCGGAACCCCAAGTTGCTGTAATGTGATTGGGGCAGGATTACGCTCCGCTGAAGTCAGTGGTAGTGTCAAAGCTTCTCTAGCTTGAACGAGGACATTTCCTCCAACTACATTAGTTCTCATATGGATGACTGCAGTATCAAAGTTTCCAAGTCTTGTAAATGCTCTGGAATATGCCGATCGACAAAGAACAGCTGTACGCACACTTGTTATGCCATGATCCTCAGCGGCGATCCTTACTGTATCCACAAATGCCTCGGTCGTCACAAGAACAACCGGTGTTCCGCGGCTCTCGAGCTGTCTGACATGATATAGGCTCCACCATGCACATACGGCTTCGTCGGCTACCCCCAATACGATAGCGTCGAACTCAGCCCACGCATCATATTGCGCCACTGTTTTCGGACCGATAGCATCTCCGATGTTTACTTCGGTGAGGCTACCTGCTTCCAGCAGTTGTCCAAGAGCGACGACCGCTTCTCTATTTGCAGCTTTTTGATAGAAGAGCAGACCGACTTCTCTTCCATTTAAACTTGTCGGACGCTCAGCCAATCCATGGTTTACAGCCGGTTCAATAACACCCAGAGGGTTTAAAAAAGTCACTGAATTAGATGCAGTTGCACCCGCAACCGGCGCTGCAAGTCCCATGAGCATTATGAGTGATAATAATAACCCTAATGCTACTTTTGATTTTCTCTTCACGGACTATCCTCCTTTTGAGATATTTCTTTGTTCTGGAGTTATGATCTCCGTTTTCAGCCTCATTGATAACGTTCAATGTGGTTAAGCGACCTCTTTTGTTCCGGAGTTGTGGCTCTCCGTTTCCTAAGTTTTATCACCTTCCTTCTTTTTTATTTCACACATAGACAAGGGCATAGCAACTACATTTTTTTTGCCATCCCCACAGATGTACACTGTTATCCCATCAGGCATTTTTCAATCGTAGCGCCGCATTTTATGACCATCGCTTTGCACATCTTATATAGTCAAATTGTACTGAATCCCTGATAAAACATTATCTATTCATAGTAATTTATAACACGCAAGCGGAAGTAAGCAATGCAAACTTTGCAACGCTAACACTCATGTTTTTTGCGTATTGAAATCTCAAAATTCTTGCAACCTCTGTTCCGCTGTAATATAATTGGCATCGCGAAATCACTGATTTTTTATTCGTATAAAACCATGCGCTACCGGAGGAATAATATTATGAAGAAAGCCATTTGCATTATGTTGGCGGCTGCTCTATTTCTTTTCATAACCGCCTGTAACAGAGGAAGCGATGATCCCCATGTAGGCAGGTGGAATGCCGTATCCATAACCGCCCTAGGTCTTACTGTTGACGTCGGAGAGGCCTTTGTCCGCGAAACATCGCTTCTGCTGAGGGACAATGGAAATAGCACTGTCACAATAGACGGTAACTCCACAACGGGTCAGTGGAGCATTTACGGTGGTATTGTCAGAGTTTCTGCCGGAGGGCAGAATTTCACAGGTCTCATCGATCATGAAAATGGTTACTTGATACTATATTTACCCGGTCACGGAATGGAAGTAAATTTCGTGCACCAGGATGGAAATATCGTTCCGCAGCCGCGAGAACCTGAGCCGGAACCACCACCCGGCGGCTGGAGAAGTTCCAATCCTCGGGAATGGTGGTATGGGGAGTGGTTCGGCTTTATGACAGTCAACAGCGAGCTGGAAGATGGCTCGGTAATGCGGCATAAATGGGACGCTTTTGCTGTGAGCAATGCTATTGAAGGACATGAAATGTTTGTCTACATATGGGATGTGGGGCTTGTAATAGGACGACCTACTTTCTCGGTAGACTTTTACGGTGGTACCGGCGATAGGGGGATAGCTGTCGCCAGCGGGGGGCAATTACTAGGTGGGATTATTGAGCCCGGCTCTTGGTCTTCCGATCCGGAACTTAGCTTATATAGGGATCAGTTCGTAATTGATGTGCGTCATGAGCTTGACGATGGTGGATATGTCGATTACCAGATCGTCCTGCGTCCGTGGGGTATGCTTTGGGACGACGTCCCGGTAGGAGGACGTCCTCCTGCTTATGATAGATATCTCGAGCTTTACAGAAGACCCTTGTCCGAAGCTGATATACCTGATCGCTTTGAGTAGGGGATGCGGATTTAATCAGTGTTTACCTAGTACTTGAACCGGCATTCGCAGACAAACTGCCGCTTGTGATTAAAAATCACAGGCGGCAGTTTCTGTTTTTATTTGTGCCATGCGTGGCGTGACCCATAGGTCTGGTTCGAAGGTCCGGGTTGCTCCGTGTACTCGCAATGACGCGAGACGCAAGACTTACGGAACGAACCTGTTGTTGATAAGTTCCAGCACGAGCACTTGATTGCCCAAAGCGACGGTTAAGTCCATAGTCTCCCAATTGGCTCC
>Ga0136643_10001489_pt1 | contig 28770 bp, 19 predicted proteins | sample TergutLab28metaG_FD_96883 | JGI IMG/M metagenome (GOLD analysis project Ga0136643, IMG submission 96883) | Labiotermes labralis P1 segment gut microbial communities from Petit-Saut dam, French Guiana - Lab288 P1 (version 3) (version 3) | ecosystem: Host-associated > Arthropoda: Insects >... | reverse complement strand
TTAAGTGGATGTGTTATTTTTTGGTGATCTAATATGCGGTTTAGTGTGGCGACGGGGGGGGGGGGGGGGGGGGGTGTGGGGGGGGGGGGGGGGGGGGGGCGGGGGGGGGGGGGGGGGGGGGGGGGGGGGAGAAAGCCGGTACAAATTACCAGGGCCCTCCGGTCCGGAAGGGGAACCCGGATCCGACCATGTTGCATGTTTCTTTTTTCTTTTTTATTTTCTCGGTAGTATAATTCTTTTTCGATTGTACTAATCATTAACCATTGCAGACCAAGCTCAAGTCACTCTGCAACTAACGGTCCTTCTGCCCTTGCTGGGAGCCCAAAAAAACTTTTTCACCGGGGCACGAACACGGTCTCAGCGGCCCTGCCTTCATGACAAAGAGTGTTTTCCTATATCGTTGTCACAATCGGTGCTGTACAATATACTGTCTTCACAACCAGTGTTATACAATATGACATCAACGCAGTATTCTTAAATATATCTTCTGTACAATCTCATTTGAGATATTCAGGTAGTGAAATAAAATTCGGAACGGAAATTTCTGATTACAAACACCAGTCCACGGGGCTCGAAATGTCTAAACTCTCATATAAGAGTTGAAGTGTCTCTAGAGATTATCTTCTGGGATGTGACGCCGTGTAATATGATGTAAATTTACTATAATACACAGCGTCACAACCAAGAGAACACGTAACTAAAATGTCGTGCACACAAAACACAACAATATATTCAATAATGTAAAGTTGCTATATGTTTCAGTTACAAGTAACCATCATCAGGCAGACACTTCAGTACATGGACATGGTTACCTGAAATGTCTGCCTGATGATGGTTACTTGTAACCCAAACATGTAGCAACTTCACATTTTTAAATGCATTGTTGTGTTTTGACTGAACGATATTTTAGTTAGTACTACAACACAACGGAAAGGCTTCTATAAAAAAAAAAGAACATATATTCAGATTGTAAATACACTCGGTAGATTATGGACTAGTCAATATTTGGTAAATGTAATTAAAAGTAAATAAATTGTCAGACTTAAGTTAACAGCGAAGTGGCAGAGTAACAATGGACGGATGGTTATATTTATCCAAATATTCTGCTAGAATAAGTTAGGAAAGCTGAAAAAGACCTGAGGGGACCTCTACACCGTTGGCAGTTCCCCAGTTACAGCTGTCATCGTTCTAGGACAGGGCTGGCGGACGTATGGGGCGCGTGGTCACAATGGCAGGCGGAAAGATATTCTTGGCACGCGGCATTCAATGGTGTCCGTAATTTTTATTATTTTACCCGACCCGCTTCTCTATATTGGAAAGAATATGTGCACATGTACACATATCCGATTACGTACAGACTGTAAATAATTCACCGCTGCTACCAAATAATACTGCGAGTGAAACATTTTTACACAAATCGGGAGCAGTGCGAAGTGCTGACTGGATATTTATCGTTGGGGCACCAGCCTGGCGGTGACTGAGAGAATATGTGATAATGGACAAAAGGTTTTACAATTTTATATTCAAACAGAAAGCAGTAGCAGCCCCAGTTACTTCCACATTTTCTTCCTTGTCGCATTTCTCGAGAAGACCTTTCTTAGAAATATAATTATATTACGCATTAATTATATAATTATAATATTTATTGATAATAATGAAATAATTAAATAATAGTTCATGGAAGACTCAAGGACCTTATTTTGCTCTTCAAACTTCCCATGTGCACGCGACGTTTTTAGGCAATTTGAGCACGTGCCCTCAAAAAGACTAGCCAGCCCTACCCTACGAGTTCATTCAGCCGAAATAAAGTGTGTGTAGACCTACACCCGATGGTTTTGGGTGAGAAAACAGAATCTTCTTCCGATGATACGGAGTTCGCTCTGCGGTTACGTCCGTATTCACCGTCTTTTGTGCACTGGCCGGAGTCTTCATCTCTGGCTTATGTTCTTAGACGACAGCACCAAATACAGTCCGGTTTCGGTCTGCCTCGTCCTTTGTCGACCTTATTTTCATTCTATACTTCGCGCTCAGAAGTCGCATGAGAAGAGGTTAGGAAAATCGACGATAACTGGATAACACATACCTAGAATATTTTGCGGGGCTTACGCTTGCCTGATACACACAGTACTGTGTAACGTAGTAGACGGAAAGTCCGTTTTGGACGATTTGAATTTTTGCTTCGAATTCTGAAATTAACGGTTTCGATTTTCGCCCCCCAGAAGGCACGCTAGTTGAGTGAAATATTTTCAGGGTTTTCTCAGGTCCTGCAAGCCAATTTTGGGTAGTTTCTCAAAACAGACACAGACTGATTTATTTCACATTCTTTTAAATTAATCTTTCCCGTCATTTCCCCTTTCGATTGGTTCAGTTGAGAAAGTATTGTTAAATTAAATAATAAAAAATGAAGACATTTCTGAATTAGTCTAAGGAAAGGGACGAAGCAGCCAGTCTCCTCAGGCCATAATTCCCATTGCCATTCTCCTCAGTCCATAATTCCCTTGTACAAATACCAAGTAACAGGGCGGCAACCGTATCTCATTTTTTTTTGTGGCTGACTTATTCTAATGAATATTATATAGTGTAACATTATGTGCTGTTATTTCACACCTTTCAATTGAATGGCCAGTTCCCCGATAAAAGGAAAATCCGTATTAAACACCTTCCTCTAGATGGCCTTAAAGAAAGGAAAAGGTACTGGAAGTTGACAGAAGAAACTCTAGCAGGCATTGTCTGGTGAGCTCGCTTTGGAAATGGCTATGGACCTGTCGTAAGTCAGACAAGCATGTGATACAAAAAACCGTTTCAATTTGTCTTGAGAAACATAAGATAAAGTAGGCGTTGCCTGCCTCTAGCGGTGTATATGTCGACACCATGTCTCTGGTAGAACACCAACGAATGAACTAATTCCATATAGTTGAGTACTTTTCAAGGAGCCGACAGCTTGTCAGCTTGTTAAGAAAATCCTTCATTCTACGGAATCCAAAGCTTTTATTACCGCGCTCAAAAACCTGCCTTATCCTTATCCTGAGCCGATAAATCAAGTCCAAGCCCTCCTATGTTCCTTATCCAAGACCCTGACATAACATTACCCTCCCTTCTAGGTCTAGATTCTTTAGTGTCCCATTTCCCTCAGGTTTCTCCACCAAAACCTTTCATTTTTTTCTGCTTTAAGAGGGCAACTTGCCCTGTTGCATGGTATCTTGAAACCTGTAATACTAATATATTTTGCGGAATACCAGTCATACATCTCTTTTCTGTATTTTATTCAGCCTCCTGATACTGTCTTCTTCTTAGGTCCATCATTTTCCTCAGCACCCCATTCTTGAACAGCTCGGGTTATTTTCATCACATAATGTGAAACACGGAGTTTCATACCATAAAAAACGGGCACAGTGATAGTTCCGTATTCTTTAATATTTCCGCGGAGATGTAACCTGCTGTTATCGTAAAAAGCTGTAAAATAGCTCAGGGAGAGAAACTGCTCCTGGCCTTCCTCTTCAAACACAAATAATAAGCTCCAGTTAGTGCGCCATTTACATTCAAGTACGAATTCCTCAACCATCAACTTCTATGCATAATTTAGAATCCCCCCCTCCAGGTGATTCTCTAATTACTCAGTGGATGCTCAAATACAAGCCATTGCTTCCGCAGCTGTCCTCTATCATTATCCTCATTGTACGTAGTACTCTCTGTCCTGTCCTAGTAGTGTACTACCCGGCTACCTGAAGATGAGAGTAGCGATGTCTCTTCTATTGCCTCATTTACTGTAATGTCATATTCATAACGCATATTTTCCTTTGTATTTTTGCATCCAAATTAGTTTTCATCTGTATTTTATTTTGTTTTTACCTCGACAGGGAGTAACGTCTAAAATAAAACCGTATTCAAAAGTGTTTTCGAGGCTTAGCTTTGCAGCTAGTCTTCCCTGTGATGGCACAGAGAGCCGCACTTGAATACTTTTGTACGTCACTCATGTGGAAAAAACACCAGCATGTTATCACAGCGATCGATATTTCGGTTACTCACTACGGTGTGCCTAAAAGAATTCAGGTCTTTTGGGATGTGACAGTGGGCTCTTAGGTGACTAGTTCACGATGTTTAAAAGACTATCTTCCTTCAAAACTCCGTGAACCAGTCAACCAAGAAGATTTGAATCTTCAAAAAGTGAAAGCTTCCGATAATCACTAACAGCTAGCAGTATAGACAGTTTTTAAACATTAAGTATTCATAACCAAGTAAAAGGAGTGTGTAGTGAAATACCTTAATAATGCCACTTCAAATTGAGACTTTTCCTGTGAAATCTTACATTGCTCTCCTGCTGATAATGGTGTTGTAAATAATAGTAATTAATTTAATAGTAGTTCCCAGTAATTGTTTAAAGTTCATTTATAGTTTCAAGCTAACATAACTTTCAGAAACTCTTCATTTTGTGTTTCTTACAATTCTTGTAGTAAACAGCAAATATTTTCGTGTACAACATTAACCGGTGATCCTTGTCATTGACACGGAGTGTATTCTCTGTGACGTAAGAATTGGAGTTATGTATGACATACACGGACGGCCGTCTTCAAAGATGTGACACAGTGATCTATCATCCTACACCGATATAAATTTAAAATTGTCGTTCTAATGCCATTTTATTTAAGCTAATCAGTGCCTTAAGAAACATTGTGAGGTCGCGTCTTAAGACAAGATCTGTTGCAGAATCAAACAATTTCCAGGCCATCTTTGCCGCCCGGCAAGCATCCTGCTGGTTTAAGTTGCTGCTCATTACAGGTAGTCTTTGATCTGGTCCCTTGAACCCCTCGCTAATGTACACGTGTGGTTCCTTCCTAATGCTCCTAATAGTTCTGTGTGCTATAACAGGTGCAGAGGGAGCGTTCAAGAAGTTGAAACCAGAACCACAGTCGCTGCTTGGTAGCGGGGGACCTTCACCCCCTAGCGCTCCCCAGCACGCGGGTCACACACCCACAACAGCGTCATGCCCCACTCCCGCGAGAAGGCGACATCGGACAACTTTCACTCAGGTACGCAACAAACTTCCGTGTCTAGAACAAGAATAAATTCACAGAATGAACAATTTGTAGCACATTTTAAGACATGTAAGCAGCAGAAGATTAATGTGACGTTACTGAGTGAAAGAAATATTGCCACGTTTCCGATTATGTATATTTTGCTTCTGCATGATGATGGCCGAATAGAACGGCTGAGACATGGTGTACAAAAGTAAATAAATGAGCGTACAGTGTTCAAATGTTCAAGTGTTGTATTTGTTTGGATAGTAAATCAATATGTGTTTTACTTTAAACTTATAAATGGGCGTGAAAATTAACTTTGTGGCAAATTAAAGGATTAATAAAAACGCCTATTGAAGGAACCCAAATGTACCTCAGTACTGTTACATATCCGTTGAACGCTGGTTACTCTAAATTTTAAATTCTTGTCACTTCACTCACTCCATTTTTCATTGTTGTATTCGTGGTGCATATCGGAAGTTAGAAAATGTTATTTCCTAATATACAGCCAAGAATTTTTTTCAACTTATAGGACAGATGTATATATATAAAAATAAAAGTTAATCCAACATGTTTCGGCTGACACACGTAGCTATCATCATGGGGCACATAAAAGGGACTTGTTTAGTTACGAATATATAACATTGTCCGAGAGAAGTATAAATGTACATTCCAGGGTCATTTGCAATATATCCGTATGCAGTGGACAGTCATGTGTAAAACGTATAAAATAAAATGTACAGAATTCAATTAATAACAATTATTTGCGTCCAAACATCTTCATCCCAAAAAGTAGAAATTTCCATACATAGTGTAGTCGCGTATACAATAGGCAGTCACATTCTGCTGGCCTAAGTTCTTCCATTACACTGTTGCTCATAGTCTTTTCCTTAAAGATAATGGAGATCATCCGAACTAAACATTTCAAAGTCCCATTAAAGGAGTTTTTGCACGAATCTATGGTAAACAACATTCATTATTCATTTATTTATTTTTATAGAGCTAATCTAAAATTGTCTTGCGCTGACTGAATATTTACGAAATTTTATCTTCGCTAGTCTCTTAATTTCACTTGCCCCAGGGACAGGCAAAAGTGGGAGCACGCGTTGGTGCATTTGGTTGAAGTTCTGTGCTACAAGCTGGAAAGTCGCGGGTTCGATTACCCATAATCATTCCGGCCGCAACATGTCCGTTGGGTCGAATCAGCCTCTAACAGATTCAGTACCATAAATATTTACTGGGAAGTAAAGGCGGCCGGTGCGTAGGATTGACAATCTTACCACCTTCATAGTCTTGAAAACTGAAATCCTCGACCTTCTGAAACCCTCAGGGCCTGTCCAGGCCTGTATAGGGATTGCTTCACTTTACCTTTTACAGGTAAAATTACATCAGACATCCGATAGGGCTTGTGCTATTCGATCCCTGAAATAAACGTCCGTCATTTAACTTCTACGTTTATCCCCTAAAGGAGGGAGTGGTGCACCGCCCACCGGCAGGATGATCGCGGTAGGCTCTTCGCATCTCGCAGGTTAAGCGACGCAATGCCATCCGAAAGAATAACATAATTTTGTTGGGATAATCTCTTTTAAAACGTTGAAATATAGAGCTGAGAAGAAAGAAGATAAAATAACACTAAGATGGGTGGGCAAATATGTTGTGAGGAAGACTGCAGATAAATGGAACTGACTCAGGATCATGCCCAGCGGCAGACTTTGGTATTTGCGATTCTCGGTCTCCAGTGTCAGACAGTTTATTAATCATTTTAATAATCTGTGTTTATTGTATTCAGAAGTACAGAACATGTGTATTGGATGTGCCATAGGAACAGCTAGCGGAGCTGGAGGCTGCGTTCACGAAGTCGCATTATCCTGACATCTACTGCAGAGAAGAGTTGGCTAGAACAACCAAACTCAATGAGGCTCGCATTCAGGTAAGTGTGTACAATACAGTACCAAACAAAGTGATTAGAATGGTTGCAGTTACGAAGTTTTGCTTACCATATCTATTCACTTTCTGTAGATTTGAAAATGGTGTTGGTCCTTTACAGCCACGCTTAAGTTCACTCTGTGTTATACACGAACACGTAACACACTCAGTGTGCTGGTATTTGTACTTCCTCTTGTCTTCAGATGACTGCGTGTCACCATGCCAATATAATTTAGTTACTATATACGATTAGTGTTCAAAGTTTTCCAGTTTCGTTCCTGACCCTGCCACTAATATCCAAAGTAATAGTAATTATTAATTCTGAAGGTTTTTGACGATTCTGTATTAGATGTAGCATTACTACGTTTCTCGACTTTGCCCGTCATTTTATTTTCAGAAATGATTAATAATATTTAGGAAAGTGGCTTTATTGCCATTTTCAGATGAAAGGGTGGAATGGAACCTGCTGATTTGGGTCCGGAGAAAGATATATTCTCAATTAGTGGTTTCGAATAGATCTAGTCTCATAAACATTGTGTTCCTTTTGAATGCACGACAATGGGCCATGTCCACAAGCAAAATAATCCTAAGAATAATAGAAAATATTTTATAATATTTTACAGTCGCCTGAAGTCGATAGCACAACCTGCTCTCGATACAGCACATAGCCCCATATTCAGTGTACCCTAGACAGCTGATAATTCCTAATTTATTTTCGACATGACGTGAGTAATTTTGAGTCACATGGTCCATTCCAAGATTAATGTCAGTAGATTCGCCACGCCAAGTACCTGGTGAATTGTGGATCATTTTAAGTTTAAATAACTCTTAAACAAAATGGGCAGCATGTGGACTGCATTAACCTAGTGCAGGATGAAGACAAGCGGCGAGTTCTTGTGAACATGGCAATTAAACCTGGAGTTCCAAATATGGTAATGGAGACGGGGGGACGGGGGCATTTGTTGGTTAACTGATAATATATTCTGCACTCTTTTAATATTGAGAAAAAATGGGAATAAAATGAGGCAGTGCATCAGCTATATATATATATATAGGTAAAGTAGTCCCGTTACAGGCCTGGAGTGGCCCAGAGGGTTCCAGGAAGTTAAGGTTATCAGATTACATGACAACGGCACAAGACGGTGGTAGGTTGCCAGCCTTACGCACCGGCCGCCTTTACCCCCAGGAAATGCTCCTGGTACTCATTTCTGTTAGAGGCTGAGTCGACCCCAGGGCAATAGTGCTATCGGAAGGATTTTATGTCAATGAAAAGTCCACTGACACCAGCTGTGATCGAACCAGCGACCCTCCGATTTGTAGCGCAGCACCTTAACCACTGTGCTACCGCGGTCCCCATATATATATATATATATATATACTTAAAGAAAGCCTATGATTCAGGTAGGAGGGAAGTCTTGTATAATATTCTCATTGGGTTACGCGTAGACAAACATTTGTCAGACGTGTTTCCTATTAAGAATAGATGAAACAGGGAGATGCTTTATCGCTATTGCTTCTCAACTTATTTTAGATTATGCCATTAGGAGGGTCAGGCAAAACGGGAGGGCTCGAAATTAAATGCTACACATCAGCTTCTGGTTTATGCTGATGATGTTAATATAGTGAGTGGAATCACCTATATTATAAAAAAAACCTTTATTAGTCGCTAGTAAGGAGTTTGGTCCATAAGTAAATGTTGAGAAAACTAAGTAAATGGTCGTGTCTCCAGATTAGCGTGCAGGACACAATCACAACATACAACAAATCCTTTGAAATTTTTGAACGGTTCATATACTTGGGAAACCCCATAACGAATCGAAATGTCATTCATGAAGAAATTAAGAGCATACTGATATCCGGAAATTCTTGCTATCATTCGGTGCAGAATATTTTGTCGTAGAGGTTGCTATCCAAATATATTTATAAAGAATAAGATACACAGAACTATCACTCTGGCTGTTGTTTTATATGGGATGTGAAATCATTCGCTTATACTGAGGGAGGAACTTAGGCTGAGGATGTTCGAGAATAGAGTGCTGAGGAGAATAATTGAACCTAACAGGGGGAGGGGGGTAACTGGGAGATGTAGAAGAGTGCATAACGAGGAGCGTGATGATCTGTACTCCTCACCAAAAGTTATTTGGGTGATAAAAACAAAAATGAGATGGGTGCGGCATGGAGCTCGTAACGGGGAGAGGAGAGGTGCATACAGATTTTTGGTGGGGTGACCTTGGGAAAGGAAACCACTTGGAAGACCCAAGTGTTGAGAGTATTATATTATTAAAAGTGCATCTTCAAGGATTGGGGCAGTGGAATGGACTGTATTCATCTGGCTCGGGATAGGGGCAGCTGGCGGGCTCTTGTGAATGCGGTAATGAACCTCCGGGTTCCATAAAATTCAGGAAAATTCTTGACTAGGAACCTTTTACCCTCTCAAGAAAAACTCTGCTCCAGGTAGTCAGTTTTTTAGTTAGCTGAGGATCTACTAAATTCTCAATAAGCACTTCGGTCCACGGTGTTGGTTGAGGTTCGTAAATTAGTTACTGCAAGATGAAGAGCGAACTCCTCCTCCAGAGGTTCAGACAATGATCTCCTTCAGCTGCCCGGATTAAGCCCGCTGGTCTGTTGCGACAGTTGTTGAAAGAACGAATCTTTTGGGTGTTGGTTGGAGGACCTCGAAAAAGAGGTACCTACCTACATATAAAATAAACGCAGGACAGCTAAATGCAGACATAAAATCGTGACCAGGGATGGAATCGGGTAGGCCAAGACCGTGCGCACCGTACACCACTCGGCAAATATGATCAGCTCACTAACTTATTCCACAGAGCATAGTTTTTCTTGCAAAGTTTATAATCACTCAGCTTTAACTCTCCGCCTTTTCTTGAACCCAAAGTTTTATTGTCGTCTTTTTCAAGATTTCTCCTTCGTACCAGCCAATCTTGAGCCGAAAGAATACAGTGCACAATGTCATAACACTCATTTTGATATTAAGTTGCAGTGCACGACCAACTTTCTCCAGTGGTATACATACACCTAGGTTTTTCTGTTAAACTGTACAAGCATTTCTCACTGCTTATGCGCGCTTCATTGCCCGCCCATCTCATCCTTCTTCACTATAGAATACCACTTAATGAAGCATAAATTATGGAACTCCTCATTATGTATTTCACTGTATTCTCCTCTAATGTCTTCACGGATATTTAAAATTAATGTATTGTAGTTACTTCCTACAAAGACAGGCGGACAGTTTTCAGTTATTGTTGTTGTTGGTGGTGGTGGTGGTGTTGGTGGTTTATTGTTGTTGTTGTTGTTGTTGTTGCTGTTGCTGCTGCTCTGCTGATGCTGTTGTTGTGAACCCATTTTGCAGTATCTTATGCCCTTCTCTGACGTCCTAAATTTAAAAAAAAAACAAAAAACAAAAGTCAATTATAGCAGTGGAACATTTTAAAACGTTCCTGTCAATTATTATTTGGCGGAGAAGAGAAATAGCGTGTGGGTTGTGCGCTGGGTGTGGTGATGGTATGAGAGAATGGTGGGAGGGGGCGAACTGGGGGCCTGTATGAATATGAATTAATAATTGGAATAAGCGTTTTCCATTGCAATAAACATATATATGGTATCTGTGCCTAGCGGGGAGAGATGTGGGGGATGTTGTGTGACTGACCATATATGGGCATTGAACGGTCTGTGTGCCACATAAAAAAAACCACTCGTAGCAAAAGCCTATAGTGCATGGTACAGTGATGGAATTTTAGCATATAAAGTTTCTCTATCATCCTTCCATTTCCATATTCATCAGCATATAGTGAATGTGTATGGCGGTGGTTAGGGGCAGTTTCCACAGTACAGACTACAAAGCTTGTGGGGCCGGTTTACATGGAACGGAGTGGGAGATTTCGTTCGAATACCTCTGCAGGTAGGTAAATTACCGCGCTGCTCTATGTAGCTCGTCTGCCTACCTGCCAGGATACACACAAAATAGAAGTTGTAGTGCGTATTAAATTACTCTTATTAAACCTAAGTTATCTGTTTTTTTTCAGACTCCGGAATTGATATTTTCATTTTATTTACACGTATATTTACTGAATCTGTTTATTTAGGTATTTGTCATTTAACAGACGGAAGCAGTAAATACTAACAAATAACTTGTGTCTGCGTGCGTCTATGAACCGAGAATTTCAAAATGCTGATAAGGTAACAAACACTCCGATGTTGATTGCATTCTGACCTCGACGTATACATGGCACAAGTGTGGCAGATGGGGAACATCAGACCTCAATTGGTCACTATTGAATTTAAGCATTTGTCGCAGCGTGGTACCAAGGATATTATCCCAACGTACACGAAACTGCTGTAAAGAGTTTATAGCCAGGCGATGACAGCTAGTTGCACATTGGCGTCTTTTGCAAATCGCTTGCCACCCAGGTGTTCTTATTTTTAGGGGCTCGAAAAGATGGACAGCAATGGCCGGGGTATCACGATTCTGAGAGTTGTCCACATTCACTCCGTAGGGTGCTAGATTCACAAGTCTGTGGGGAGAATGGGTCGTAGGATTTTCCATCTCTTTGGACCTCTCAAGAAACTCCTGGGTGGTAAGCGATTTGTAGAAGACGCCGACGTGAAGCAAGTTGTCACTTCGTGAGTAGACACTTAACATAGATTTCTTATACTCCGGAGTACAAACCTTAGTGCCATAGGAAGACAAATACTTAAACGTAAATGTGACCTCTTCGAGGTCTGATATGTACCTTCTGCTACATATATGCCATGTATAAATCTACAACACAATAAATTTCTCGACATCGGAATTTTTGTTACCTTACTCTTTGAAAATTATATGTTTGTCTGGTTGGTTGGTTTTACTTGCCACCACGAGACAACTGAAACTAAATCATATGTATTTGGGTCAAATCGTATGCATTATTCAGATAGGGTTACTAATATCCGCAATACAAATTATTTTATGCACGTGCGTCTTTTAGCACTTAACATGCTCAGATTTATTAGAATATTAAAATCAAGGAGTAAGAGATGTTGGGAACGCATGCCTCCAATTCTTTCTGTCTAAACCGATTGAATTTCTTAACGTTTTCCAGACGAAGTGGTATATGCATCTATTTTTTCCTCCGCATTTTTGCTGCATATTATTGGAAGTCCGATGATCTCACAGACTTAAGTAAGAAATAGAAGCTGTATTGGAAAGCATATAAAATTTCTGTATATTCAGACAAGACTGTATCGGGTACAGAGATTTACTTTCGTCAAACTGTGAGTATGTGGATAATTAACGCATGATGAACTGACGTTCAACTACAATATATATATATATATATACATATATATATATATATATAACTTCAGCTTCTACCTCACAGAGATCAGTCTATGACCATTAAAACGCCAATGTTTAGGACGTTTGACCCACGAAAACAAGACCATTGTGTTGTTTCAATACGTGGGGAAACAATTACACCCAGTGAAATTGCGTCATATCCCAGAAGAACGGATATCTCAGCCACGCCACTATGGAAAACCAATGCAGTGTTTCTTAATTTTACAGTAGGTGGTACACGCACTTACCACTAGACTTTAAACAGTTAAGGGACATCTATTTGTATAATTGTAGACTATTACGCCTCTCCTAGAGATTATGGAAGCGATGACTGATTTTAAGTCATCATTGATTGATTGATTGACTGACTGACTGATTTATTTGTTTATTTATTGACTGACTGTTAAACTAGTTTCTCACTGTTATTAGAGCATGAATTTAACAGATTTTGATACAGAAGAATCTGGACTCATGTGAGGTGTTAACTAGAAAAAGAGTAATACTACATAATGACAAATGTTGCCTTTTTAAGATAATAAAACCAGGTACATAAAGACAGGCTAGAATGCATGACTGATATAGATATTAAGAAAAGCGCAACAATTTTTGATATGGAAATCTAACGCAAAATAACCTAGGGCAACGACATTCACTTATATTACGGGTATAATCTTGGATGATGTAAATCTGAATACCTCAGAACTTGATTGGTTTCAGTGAGCTTCTTTAATGATGACAATGATGATACTTCGAATAAAATGAAGGTGGATAGTTACTTATTATATGTTACACCGATAAGTTATAAATATTATGTGACATGCCCGTCATTATTCTGGGAAAAACCATGGACGATTAAGTATTATTAATTTAAGGAGCAAATGCATATAATAAAAGGGCTTTGTCACATCACAATTCAGACAGTTACTTTGCTTTCAGTGTGTTTACCAAACTACAATCCATTCCCAATTATAACCCTGTAACACAGAAAAAATGAAAATCACGTATCTTAGTGATAAAATTAAACAAAATCCAGTAAGGATTTATGCATAATTCCCACACTTATTACGTCCCCAATACGTTCCTTTCTTTTTCGCATATCACTGTTCTTCCTCCCCGTCTAAATTCCTTGTCCCTTATCCCACTTAATTTCATTTTCTCAGAAGACCTACAATTTCTCCATCCTCTATTCTTGTTCCTCTAAACCAATCAATCCTTGTATACTTCTTTCCTCCCTTTCTCTCCCACCCTTCCCTTCTTTAAAGGTCGTTCCTTTTTGTGCTATTTCATCCTCTAATGCGTTTCTTTATCTCGTTCACTTCAGTGTTATTGAGCCGCGGTTCCTTATTGGATTTTGTATCGTTTATTCGTTTCATTTTTGTACTTCTATATCTTAGAAGCGGACAGAATTGAACTCTGTAGAATACAGTTTTCTTATCCAAGAAATCTTGCCGGTCAGATCTCTCTCTTTCACCGATCCCAAACCTAAGTTGGCCTGGCGATGAATTCGTAGCAGTGACAATTCACTTAGGGCTTTGTTCTGAGTGATTTTGGGTGGACTTCGTGGACCTTTAATTACAACACCAAATTTAATTGCCTCATCTCGTAAGAAACAAATTCGGGCGAATTCCATTTCATGATTCGTAAAGAAATACCTCTATTAATACTTCCTATAGTTAGAATTACAAAGAGTTGTCAGAAATGAACTAATAAATCGTCCTTTTCTCTTGCAGAGATTTCTAGTTAATTAGGCCTTTTTCATTTCTATAATTGTTGTTTTCTTGTTTTAATTTTGTGAGGTCCTTGCTACTTATACATAAATAATGCATTATCACGCATAATCTGTAACTATGTTTAGGCTTAAAATTTATCACCCTCTTAAGTTTCACAAGTGTAACTCCATGTTTCAAGAGTAATCGCCACGAAACAGAAAGCTGAACAGATATACGACAGCTGCTATCTTGTTGTTTTACTTTGTACAAAAATATTGCCTAGAAAAAGGTTACGTGCTTTTTAAAGTTCTATTGCCGTCCATCTACACCAGTGTATGTTGCGTTAGTGTCATGGCCCCATTCGTCACGTTGTAGCACATACTAACCTACGCCTTTCGGGTGTCCCCAGTAAAACGAGGTCCGTACATAGTTTCATGCAATTGGCGAAATTATTCAAAATTCAAAGTGGATACTCAAATATACGCACGTACACATACAGATTATGGTGATCATAGAAGCCTGAATTTTATTCTTTTTAGGAAGATAAAGCAGACTATAAATGAAAATAGTCAACTTTCTTGCAAACACTTCTACCGGCGTATCAAAGATCTACTCATAACTTCGTCATTTTTCTTTGCTGACTACTCTCCGCGAAAGCTTCACTTCTGTCAGATTAGGTTGCAGCTTTCTTGTAAGGTAACGAATAAAAAACGTCAAATACATCAATAATAAACAAATGTGTTTTAATGCAAGGGAGATAGCAAATATTTACAAAAGTTAACTCTTTTGAGAAACGAACAAACATTCATCTGACTGAAAGTAAGAACGAAGAAGGGCAGTTAGAGGAAGAACATGGGGCGTATTATTGTCGTTATCGCTATTACACTCTGTAACCCAAAATGCATAACCAGTACGCCTATATGTAATTTTTTTATGTATCTACACTCTTTAACCCAAATAAACTCCAATCTTTGAGGAATGCTAGAGACGACCAATTTCGAACACTTTAATTTCAACATGGAGACTCCATAATCAGCTAGCTATTTATATGTAATTATATGAAATATGTAAGTGGCAGCAATCCTCAGATTGCTTTCCCAAACTTGGTTCTTTCGGTGGCGTACAAGGGAATAATTTAAGAGAACATATTTATATTCAGTATTTAATTTCAGGATTCTTTGTGTCAACAACAGTCGGGATACGTATATAAACCTAAGTGCCCTGCTTTTACAAAAGGAATGTATATATATATATATATATATATACGTCCTGTTTATTACTTGTGCTGCCATAGCCACCATTAACGATGTTATGCCTTCTCTCTGTTAAGAATCCTGCTAGGTAGACCTTCCGTAATTGCATTGAGCGTACACGGTGTACTGTTAGGTTTGAGAGAAACAGATCGGCACCCTACGAGGTTCATCCACCTGTAGAGAGTTGCATGTGTTTGCGTCGGATAGTAGTGTAACGATATTATGCTAAGAAGCGAGGTTTGAGTATCCAAGGGTGGCTGGCGGCCTGCAAGAAGACTACAAGCACACCCCTTGATTCGGTTAGGACTAATGAAGCACATTTAGCGCTTGGTTGATCCCGATTAACTTATATACATGGTGGGTGGGGGCACATAGTGGCTGTTACGTCTCACTGATATAATTCTATAATTCTCTCTTCTCTCTCTCTCTCTCTCTCTCTGTGGCAAAGATCGTAATTCCTGCTGCCTGTTGAGACTGTTAGTTTTCTTTTAGAAGTTAAGAAAAAAGTATGTATAAGAAATAACCAAGCTGTGTGTGTTTCAGCACACTGATTAACTAAATTCCGTGTAATTGTTGAATTACGAAAGTACATTAACTAAATGTAACATTATCAACACAAGACTTCACTAGGGCAGGTTTCTGTCCGATTACTTTGGGTTTTCCCTGTCAGTAGTAATTTCAATGCTGCTCCATATTCATATTTGTTCACCTGCCATCGACGATATATATTATAGGTAGCGATAAAGTCGACAAATAAACAACAGAAAAAGCACAGACTTGTAAGGCTGGTACGCTGGGCAATAGGAAAATACTATGTATGAATTTTGCAAGAAACTCCTTAAAAGATTCTCAGTTAGGCCTTCATTTTTGGCATAATACTTTGAATTCCATGAATATAAAGACAGGTACGAGTAGCTACCACGACCGCAATTAATAGGGTCATGCATTTCCGATTCTGGTTGGAGTACCTTTTTGGTGTCTCTTTCCTTCCTTCTTTCTTTTTTAGTCTCACTTCTTCTAAATAATCATTGTAGGTGTAGAGGGTTAATGTTGTGCGTCCTCTGGCTAAGGGATCGGATCGTCGCAAGCAACATTCATAAGAGACATGATATCCATGCCCCTGACAGAATTCGAATCCGCAATCCCTGGAAGCGAGCAGCCGCAAAACTACGCCTTAGAGCGCGCCACCACCGAGATCGGCTTGTGTTATTTCCTTCCTTCTAACATTTATGTGCATGGAGTAGAATATCTCAGTCGGTATAGTTTCGGCCATGGGGACGACGGCCAAGGAAGTTCGAATCTCGACAGCAGTAAGAGACTCTTTTTTCTTTCAAAGCGTCTAGACTGGCTGTAAGTCCCACCGAGCCTGCTATTCAGTGGATACTGCCGATATTTCCGCAAAGGTAAAGTGGCCTGTGCGTGAATTTGACCACTCAGACCAAACTAGTGGAAATTTAAAAAGGCGCGGTGTTGCACCTCCTCTCCTCAGTATACCTTTGTCGCGTACACAGGGACAATTCAGTTATTTACAAGCATCCTGTATCCTAATTTCCAAATTGACACCGGCTTCACATTCCTGAATGGTGCGATTAAAAAAAATGAACGGACATTGAATGGTACTGGGGCCTCCGAAACAAAAATAAACGGCAGAGTAAGATGCAAATAAATTAAATCATCTCTCTCGCGGTGAAGGGCAGGCATTAAACAAATAGTCACCTTTAAAATTATGTAGCCTTTTTCCCCCACTCAGTAAAGACAGATTTTATAGTAAACTCATCAGATCTTAAGGATTTGGCATTGCATAGCTTGTACAGTGCTAACGCTTAGAAAGTAATACATTCTGTAGGCACACTTTTCGAATATGAGCTGGGCTGTCGGTTTTACAGCTCGGAATCTTCGAGGATATATTCAGCATTGACGATGATAAGAGGTTAGTGAAGCAGTGCCACCTTTAAAAATGTAAGCTATATTAACAAGAAGATGAAAATAGGGAACTTCTGCTGCTGAAAGTGGCTTACATCTTACCTGTACTCCACATAAAACCTAATAATTTATACCACCGAGACCTGGCATAAACAAAAATAAATCAAGGGCATGTCAATATAAAAATGATTAATTACAATCACAATCTAACCAAGAAATTTAAGCATAATTAGGTTAAGCGCTTGACGATAGATGAAATGTTTTTCGATTCGTGTATAGAGAAAGGTATTTTACTCTTCACTACCCCCCCGACCGGCCCTTCGACCCGCCCTAGCTCGTATTCAGTGGGTACCCAAGATTCTTTCTGACGCAGTTAAATTGACCGGTATGAGAAAATGACCGGCCACTTTAATCTAGTGAAGCTATACCTCGACTTCCCCATATGTCTTCATGGCGTTCGCAAGAATAACTTCACGTGATTTCAGGCTACCACCGCGGTGTAAAAGAGACCTGCGCTCTTTTGGGATTTTACGCGACGCAGAATGTTATTTTGTTATCGTCGCTTCGCGACAACCTATCGTGCCCCAACTTCAACGGCCAAGCAGTCCAAGAAGACCCTTGAAGATGGGACCAACAGGTAGTCCCGACACGTCGGTAAGAAACTATCATTTTACGCTGCGTAAAATACCAAAATAGTGCAGATCTCGAATAACTTCATCTTTTCTTTTTTACTAGTGAACTTCATTTTCCCACTGAGCGGGCTAATGATAATAATCACCGCTGGTTCAAGAGACGTACCAGGAAGAAATGCCTGTGACAGGAGACGTACATATCGTATAATAATAATAGGATATTACCTTAATAATATATTATTAACAATTATTATTAAATATTGCATTATTATTAGTAGTAATAGTAGTATTGTTAGAGTTTTAGTAGTTTCGCTTCTATTGGTTTTTGCAAAGTGCGCCTGCTGATGGCTTCAGTAGTCTACACATTGTCTATGCATTCCGTATGTTGAACGTAACCTCAAAGATTCTTATCGTCACAGTGTCTGTGACACAACGCTGTAATTACACTCCACCATGTAGCTTTGCATATTAACGTGTATTCATTAATAAATCACAGAAATTAACTTTTATCGTACGGACATTTAATTCAGTCTTCGTGCCCGAGGTACGGAGTTTTTCGACGACGGCCCTTTCAATCGTTTTCACGTGTTAAAAAATAGACGGTTATATCTTATGAACCAAAGATCATGAAATAATGAAATAATCTGCATTGTGTTGGGAATAAAACAAAGATATTTCAGCTAATCAAAAAATGCAGTAAAATGTTTAGTGCCCACAAGCACGAAGCTAAGTAAAAAAATTAATAATTTTCAATATACTCGTATTTTACTTACATATCTGTTTCAGGCCACACGTTTGCATAGGAAATCCCAGCTTCAGAAATGGTGGAGTTGCGCCTTGGCCTGGTAGTCAGGAACATCAGCTTACTACACACGCATGACACTTCCGCCACACTTCACTAAAAACTCATCCATTCCCATCACTCTAGCGTCACACGCGAGATCGTGGCTGCATCACCGTCAGGGTCCGAGACAGACCATTCTTTGTTGAGTGTTTTTCCTGTGTACCGATTTGCGCCATCGTTTCCAGTATATCATTTACAAGGATGAATCGAGAATCTCCGTATGAAATTTCCTCCCCCCCCCCTCCCCCGGTCAAGTAAAGAATAAACTGTCATATACGTGTATCTAGTCTCGTCACATAATTTGTAAATTTTGATACCAAAACGTTTGTGTTTCTTGGGTATGTAATGTCGGAAAATTACCCTTCTTTTGAACAAAATAATTACTTCGTCTACGGCCAGATGTTCAGAAGGGCTGTAAAATTTTGAAAATGCCTCGTTTAGAATTTCAAACAGATTTCGCACCGTCCATAACCTGTCAGAATTTTCGTCCGTCATGTCAGGTTCATTCTTCTTGTCTGCGAAGTGCAGAAAGCGAAGGATGTGAACTATCTGCCCCGTTTCACAGCGGTACTGTAGAAACGTGTGTGGAATTGTTTGGTCGTTCAGTAGTAGTCTGTCAGTTTGTCCCTATGTAATGTGCTATTTGTATTGTTTTCGCAAGAAACACAAGCATTTCGGAGCTAGTCACGTAAGGCAGGGGAGGAGGTCCGTCGTCAATTCTGTTACGGTGGCCGTGGTAGTATCTTTTCGTCTCCATCATTTCGCAAAATACAACAGGAAAACGCTAAGTGGACTGGAGCCGTCATACGTGGGGCGCTTCATTGCCTTTTTGCCCCCTGGGGCCTCCTCTAAAGCAGTGTACGACGCTTCTCTGAGGGCCAGAGGGCTGTGTCCACTGCGAAGTGGATGGTGTTTGGTTTGTTGACCTGGCCCCCTCTGAAAAATTTCCTCTTCATCAGAGGCATTGGAATAAAACGAACTGGATGCGTGACCTCTGGATGTCGGTCGGTCTGGTTGCAGATGTGACACCCCTGGCTCGTTCTCGAAACCTTCGTCCTCATAGCTGCTGTTGCACCTGCTTCGTACCTCTGGCTGTCCCAAACCAATTCTGGTAACCGGTTTAGGGACAGGAACCTGGGTCTCATACGCACACTCAACACAGACTGCTTGCTGAGGAACGAATATTCAGTCCGGGTTACAGGTACGAAACAGGTGGTGACGTAGTGAAACGCCATATATTTCTGCTCTATAATTACAGGTCAGTCTGTTTATTTCTACAAATCAGACTTCCGTTGTAATTATAACCCCAAGTGGAGTTCGCCAACGAGGCATCTCAGTTTCAGCTTACGTTTTGGGAAAAGCCTGACATCACAGCACAACTGCTACTAACACATAATTATTTGTGTGGCAAAGTTATGCAGTCCCTGATTCGTCTTTTTTCAAACCCTCCGTCTGTAACACTGCACGAGCTGAACCGAAATGTAAGACAGGCATAAAACAACCTGCGTACCATTGGAACGTTACTAAACAGAGACAGTTGGTGCTTAGTCCCTTTTAGTAGTAATATATCCTGCGGCCGTCCACAAAGAGTCTCTGTATTGGCTAGGATAAGAAACAGAGTACCCATATCAGTCGACGGTATTGCGTAGTTATATTTCAGTGGGGTACACAGCAAGAAAATTCTGCTACAAAACATGCCGTCACTAGCCTTTCCTTTGACTACAGCGCTTGGCAGAGTGAATGAAGCTTCGTTCCCAGTCATGCTGATCGGTCGTTACTGCGAACTACGTCGCAGTGCTACGCGTATCTTAGGAAGGAAATTAAAGCGTACTATTGTATAACAAAACAAGAAACAGGGCTCGTATTCGTGAGGTACATGGGTTCTTAATAGGGCAAAGTGGCCGGAGCGTGAATCTGACCACAAACCATAATGTAATGTGGAGTTAGCGAGTGGGGCTATAATTCTATGCCTGTACACGAGTGTACGGCGCATTTAAATGGCCGCATCATACCCCATTGAGTACCTTCGTCATTGACGGATTTAAATCACCTACCACTTATGGTGTGCCAGTATGATAGAGGTTAAAACCAAGAAATACAAGTAGGATGTAAGTTACAGACCTATAAGGGGTTTTCCCTACAACAGTATTTGTTGCTTTTAATATCTGTGACACAACTTATGGGTTATAAAAACGAATCAGTTAATGCTATATAAGGAAACAAGGGCAGCTTGCTCTGACAACTATAATAAACACAAACGTGCAGTCTGTGAACACAGTGTACAACTTTAGAGTGTTAAACGTGCAGACACACAAAGTAACCGCCAGACATTAAATGGCTAAACATTTATTTAAATCTCAGAATATTTCCAACACCATCGGTCATTGAAGAGGGGTACTTTGCAAATGCGTAATTTTTATAGTCACCAAAGTTCACACATTAAAATAGATCATAAAATAACATAATTTTATTTTTTCCGGCATTTGATTAATCGGACATTTTACTCAATACAGTTCCTGATTTCTGAATTACTTGGCACCGTTTTGCCAAATAATGTTAGCTAGTACTGTTCCTACACACGAGTTGACACTAAGTGTCACTGTTGTGCCTTTGTTAACAGCAACAAGTTTCTGACAGTGGCTTCAAACAAGAGTGCAGTAACATAATGACATTGGAACTGTGGTTCCGAAGACGGGTACGATGGCAAAACGTTGGTCCTCGCTATATATTCTGTGTCACGGCTGCTTTTAACTTATAATCCGTTAATGTTGCCCTAATGCAGTAGCATATCAGGATGTGTGTGATTTCTGTGGAGATCTCAAAGACAAAATCGGTGCAACCTGGAGAGTAAGACATAAAATAAAAGCGAAGTTGTTCCTATGGACGCCATGAAGGTGTGTAGTGGAGGAAGTTTAGATTTGCTACTGCTTGTCCTCTTCACTAGACGTACATGAGTGGTTTGTAGAGAATTTGGTCGGGAAACCTGAAAGGAAAAGACCACTTGCTAAACTTAGACTTAAATGGGAGGTAAAATTCTCCATGTGCACGTCACGAAGGCATATAGGAGAATATAGGTATAGCGTCACTCATTCTTAACTTCTACAGTAGACAGAGTTCAGCAGCAAGGTACACGCCACTGCCGTTTACCCCCGGGAAAAATCGCCCGTCGTCCATTGAATGGAGGGCTTGTTGGGCTCCATAGCTGGTCTGAACGCAGTGGAGAAGAGAAACATCTCCTATCCCTGCGGGAATCGAGTCACGATTCCTTGGACATCTGATCTCTGCCCTAGTCACATGCGGACAGCGGTATACGTACGTATGAAAACTTAACCTCAAGATCTACGTCAGTATCTTACAGCAACCTCTTCTAAAGTTCAGCCGAATTAATGGGCAATTTAATATTGTGGAAGAAATTGCACTGAATTTTTTTTACTATATAAACTAGACTGCCCCATTTAATTTTGTCAGCCCCTTTATCTTGCCCTTATCATTACAATAGAAGAGGAATTTTGTATCTTCTTTCGTCAGCCGATGCACGACAGTGTTGTCTGCCGAGGGTGAGTTGTATATGTGAGTCAGCTCTCGCACGACTATGTTACGGCTTGGCTTGGGGGTGAGATGAGGGTCGAAGCAGTAGTAGTTGTTGTAGGGGTTGAGACAAGACGTGGAGACTGGGTGACATCTAGGAATACGACAGTTGGTTGCGGAGGAGGGGCGGTACGTCTGTAATGAGGGACTAATTCAATCAGAGACTCCGGGAACAACTGGAGGGGTTTGGGAAGGGGGATGTTTCACGGTGCCGTAGGGGATGGTGAGGTTGAGAGGGTTGTGGGGAGGAAAACGCCAGGTTTGTCGCGGGCTGTTGCTGCATAGGATGATGTTAGCTGGAAGAACTGATGATGGAAAAGATGTAGCAACAGGGAGAGACTAAAGAAATGAAATTTGAAAAGAAGAGTGCATGTACAGGAAGTTAAAAAGAAAAAAAAAAGACTAAAATAATAGCACTAAAAGCAACGGACCGAATACAGAAAGTACGCATAATTTAAGTTTGTGTTTCCAAATGTGTTTTAAGATCCTGACCTAAGTGAGCAAATGTGGTAATGACGTAGCCAGATTTATTTCCCAGCATCCGTGTGACCCGTGAAACATAATTCAAATTGTGCTAAAATATGGCGTAGGAACACACCTATCAGAGCTTCCCATATTGACGGTGTTTCCAACATAGTGCCTATGGTATCAGAAAACCCCCATACAGCTAACACGACGGCTATCACAACATAACAATCATGTGCAGTCACTTATCATCTATTTCTTTAACATTTATCATATATTATATTATATTATATTATATTATATTATATTATATTGTATTATATTATATTAAAAGGCTATTGTACTAGATCTATTTGTTGTGTTTGGTCGGCTAATTAGCACCTTAACGAAAATCATAGTTTATTTGTATTATTTATAAGTATTTATGCTTGAAATTTTGAATTATTAAGCGAGTAAAAATGTTAATCGATTAATTACTTAGCAGTAAGAGATTGAAAAGATACAATAATTCTTCTTCACAACCAGCACACTTTTACGAATGTGTTTATTAAACGGCGACTAGTTTCGGCCCCGAGCTTGTGCCGTTATCAGACCATATTATGTCCTGATGATGGCCCAAGCTGGGAGCCGAAAATATTTTTAAACATATTCATAAAAGTGTGTTGGTTGTGATTTTTTTTAGATCTTTGTGATTGATTCGCCAAGGGGGTGTACCATACAAAGTTTAGTAATATATTACATTGTGCATTCATACTCTAAAGAAAGATGCTTGTTAAAAATACTAAAACTTCATTACGAGCAAGTTAGTATCATTTAAACTGTGAAGCTATGTAATCGCCCAACAGTATCCTGCCTCTTGGCAAGATGAACACGTATGTGGACATATTCCTTGATGTTATGTAGAGAAGGACGGAGCTAAATACGCAGAACTGTAACACAAACGCTGTGTTTAAAAAATAAAGTTGGCGAGATCTGAGGTTCTCAGAGCGGCGTTGATGAATATTCTAGTCTTCTGGGATACGATGCCATGTAGAATGATATATAGGTATCAAGCGTTTCGGACGAGCATCTTCAGCAACTCCACAACCAGATGGAAACTGCACGTTTCACCGATACTTTGTTCTACGGGTAGCAGTCTACATGACGTCATGTACACCTCCAACGCAGTTCGTGCCGCACTAACATTCCTGAGACGTGTCCGGTTCTTAATCAGGCTAGGGACTGTTGTGTGTAATCCTAATGAATTGGCTCTCAAGGCTCGAATTTTGGCATTGAGTTAATCATTCCCATATATATATATATATATTTATTAAACTAGAATATTAAAGACCAAAATAAAAGACCCGAAACTTAGATGGATACTCTAGCCCAAACTTAAGGGCAAATTAATTTCGAGAAATCTACGCCACAGGTTACTTCAGAGACTTTTATATTTGCAGGTCCCAACTGAAAACGCAAACAGTAAAATGCGCAAATCTACGATTTTTTGTTGTTGTTGTCTTACACAGATGTGCAGTAGGCAATGGCCGTGCACGCAAATATATGCGATATCGAAAAAAAAAAACAGCACGAGAGCAATTTAACCTTCATTTTGGATCTGACTCAAGAAAATTTGCAACGAAATACACGCTACTTGCTTTTGCTTCCATTCGCGACGTTAATTGTTCGGATCAATTTGGGTCAAACCAGGAGATTTCAGCTAATATTCAATTCTAAAATATATTTTTAATGGAAAATAATGTTTTAAAATGTCAGTCTTTTTAATTTAGTTGTGAAAAACAATTATTTATCTTCCTTTCCGGTTTCCGTGTAAGTTGAAATATGGGTTCTCTTCGCTCTCAGTGCAAACCAACGAAGTTTATGAAGGTTGAATGCTGCGGCAGTTTTTCAGTCAGTATGATTATTTAAATTTTAAAAAGCGGTTTGAATTTTGGTGAAACATCCTAAGTGCTACACCTGGAATTCTATACTAGAATGATTCCGAAAGACTGATTCATATTTGACCACTTTACAAAATTGTTTTCCCACCTTCGTATTTACATAGATACCATGCAGGCCATATGTGCGTCTACATATATAGATATTGTTACACGTTTCTTGAATTACTGAGTTACTGTCACCTTATTAGTAAGGCACTCCAATTATTTTAACACATTCTAAAACCACGTCGTTTTTGAGACGGTCCCCCTCTGTCCTTTCTCAGGTAAAGAATGCGGAAGTAGTGTAACAATCTGCGTTAGTGTGTCTCAGCATCTTTCGTACCGTGGTGTAGCACTTCAGCTTCGTATTTAAGAGTTCTGGGTTCAAACGTCGACCTGAAGGCTTACGCTGCCTGTGACTGTTGTAGTTGCGCAGTCACTCTGCACAGTATTTCTAGACATTACTTTAAATCGGACAACGACTGTTTCCCTTAAATTTTTTAAAAATTTATTGTTCACTTATTACCCTGTAAATCAACAGAGTATTACCTGGATTATTGAAAGAGTCTTTCAATAAGTGATGCGTAATATACATGAGGCGGTAACTGTCCAATACATTTTGGCCTATTACACCAGTTTTATCAAACAATAAACTCAACAGGGTAGAGAGTGACAGATCACAAATTTATTTAGTGTCTCGTACATATTTTGGCCTTCTCGGCAATCCCTAAAAATGGCCGAGAAAGTCGAAACTTAAAACGGATATTAAGTACATAATTATCCATGAATGCATACATTCCTAGTTGCATTGCTAAATAAGATGGGAATTTTTCACTTCACTGCTTTCGGGTTTCCCAGAACCTAAGCGATATTTTAATCAACAGTTATGCATACATACTAAGCGGTGCCGAAATATAAACAATCACGTCTTCGGGGCTATTAGATCATAGTGCTTCCGTATTCGGGGTGAATCAGTCCGAGAGACTGCTTCACCCCGAATATAAAGGCAATATAACCCTCTGAAAATTCAGGAATTATTTACTAGTCGCCACGGCGTAACGTTCAGGATGGCTGGACACTCCATCAGCACTGCTGTAAGAATTTCGTATCTCTCGTTACCGTAACATTTTTGAAGTAAAATATCATCCTCAGAGGCACATGTTATTAGCGATGACAGTAGGCCTATAACTGAAAAAGGCGCTATACATTCGAATGTTTAAAGGAGTATCTGTATACGGAATTTATTGAGTCGGTTTCAACATCAAAATCATGGCGAAACAAAATATGTTGTGTGAATACCGTAACATTGTATGCATGTACACGTCGTACGAATGCTATTAAAACTGACATGTCTTAATCCTTCAGAACACTAAAACAAGTTATAAACTAGGCTAATTATGGCACTTTTAAGACTTTTCATTCAAAACTACTAAACCGATGCAGTTGACAAAGTGGTTTAAACTGCTGCTTCCGTCTGACTTCTTGTAATGTAAAGGCCACGTTGTCAGAGGTACCTCATCACGAAGACAGAGCATAGATTCGCGCTTTATTTACCTCGGAACTAGAAAGAGGTGGGTCAAACTCACACTCCGACCGCTTTAACCCTGGTAGTCATTGCAATGGCCGCTGGTCGGCTACAGAGATTGTCTGCAAGCAATGGCGAGTTAAGTAGCTTCTCTTGATTGAAATATAAGCACATTCTTGCCGTTCGTCAGCATAATGTCTGAGCTATCCAGGCTCATTTTTGGTAACCACTTAATCTCTAGTATATCTACAGACGTTTACTTCCTCACAGTCCATCAAACCTTTTACATTGCTATCAAGGTTCTATCTGTAACACCCTATTGGATTGACTCTTGTTATTTTTAACGTGATACACATAAGAAAAGAAAGCCAAAACCGAGACCATCTTGTGAGAATTCTGCGATATGAGGGATGCTAGATTCCTCTCCCATCCACCACAGAAATGATTATGATGAAATAGCCTTGGGGTACCATGTTCACACAGTATTCTGTTTTACTCTCAGAGGTAGGTAAGAGGGAAAGCCTTTTCCATATCCTACAGAGACATTCTACCCACCAAAAACCCAACCACCCTCTTCTCTTCAAACTTCTCTGTCTCACCCTTAGCATCTCACTCTCTCCCATTATTCCTAAGCTTGCGTACGTACGGTAAATCTAATTTGCGTATGCTGAAAGCCTTCTCTAGAACCTCATCCCCTCTTACCATCATTTCTGTTGTATGTGTGTGTGTGTGTGTGTGCGCGCGCGCGCGCGCGTGTGTGTGTGTGTGTGTGTGTGTTGTGTACATGTATACCCCACTTCTTCAACCTCCTCCCATATACATACGTACTTACATACATACATACATTCATACATACCACGTTTCTGGGGTTCTAGGATGAAGAGCACCGAACGCTAGTAGAAACCTAGTATAAAACGGTAACACAAGGAAGATGTGGCACGAGCGTGTAAGATGGAGATGATAATGTAATGGAAGAGAGAGACGGAAAAGGAGGAAGACAATTTACGATGAACATTAGAATTAGCCTGCACTAACATTACTGCCTTCCTCTGAAGCGTTTCCTTCTCTGTCTGTCCCACCAGTATACAAAGAGTTGCGCGAAAAAATGATATATTCTACAGTTTCACAACCCGAATGAAACAGTCGTCTGACCATTAAATGGGTGACTGTGTAGACAGTAAGTCTTGAATGTCTTCTCCAAAGAGTCCCAATCGCCTCTTGTTATCAATCGGCCACTTATCCAGTGGATTCCGGGGGCTACTTCACAGCAGGTAGACTAACCGGGGCGTGAATCTGACCACTCATCTCCGTTTCATGCAGAGGTTAGTAACTGATGGAGCTGTACATCTCCCCTGTGCCACTCCATGCTGCCATCCACAGATAAGATTAGGTACAACTTCACCTTTACTTTAGTTCATAAATTGTATCAACACGGAATAATTCAATTTAGTATCACATGCCCACGTGTCACTTAACATTTCAGTTCGGTTATTCGTCAGCTCGCTACTAGGACCAGGAGTCTGCTTATGTGGTCAAGATTTTCCCGCCGTTTTGGGACCAGAAACTTAGTACTGTTTTCACAGAACTCCGTTATTGGATCCCACTCTGAGCCACTTTAATCCAGTTCAAACCCTCACAATCTACTTCATTAACGTATCCATTTCAATATAACCATTCCATCTATGTGTGTCTTCCAATTGAAGTTTCTCTGAGGCTAGCATTGCTTATGCGTTGCTCGCTTCCCAACACCCACTCTTATTCGTCGGTGCAATTAGCCGAATAATATTTGGTGTACGTAGAGTTTCGACGATTTTCAATAAATACTTTTCTCCAGTCTGATACTTCCTTTTCTTCGGGTAAAAATATTCCCGTCCGCACTCCAATCTGCTCTTCCCTTCGAGGTTTACCAGAGTAACGCACACAGTACAATCTAAATTAATCAGTTCAACATCCATCACTTGCACTCATTCCCTTCTTTTCCTCAGTTGCAGCACGTTACTAGATGAAAGTCGTCGTCAACATGGCGAGAGCGCGCATCTACTTCATCCAGACTGATGTGAAAATAATGAAACTTGCATGCTCTTGGGTTTTAGGTAGGTTTATATGAAGCGAAGGTCTAGTTGGGAAGCTGCAGTGAATTTTTATAATGGCGTAACTAACGATTCCCAGGGTAGAGTTTGTAAATAAAAGCACTTTTTTGAGTGCATAGTAACATGCCTCCTGCAAGTTTTAAAACACTCGTCTGTTTCTTGGAGAAAATAGATTATTTCTGGAAATTCCTGACTGATGAATTTATTTTTCTTCCGATAATAGTAAAATTTTGTTAAACTTGTAGAGTGTATATTAATCTTAATTCTTCCTCCTGTTTCTTAGAAACGAATGCCCCATGCAAGGGAGAAAAAGTTTGATGTTTGTTGGACCGTGCATCATTGTGATAACTGAAGAGTAAAAACCAACTTGATGTCACTTATTATTTTATTGTACTTTTTATAGGCTCAACATGTTTCGGGCACTACTACGCCCATCATCAGGAGCTCGCGACTATAATGTTGATTACCACATTGGTCGTTTCGTTCTTGGTTTGCTGTAGGTTGGAGGTTAGGTGCTGTTAGGCTGGAGTAGTGTCCGGGCTGCAG
>Ga0136643_10001487_pt1 | contig 28775 bp, 13 predicted proteins | sample TergutLab28metaG_FD_96883 | JGI IMG/M metagenome (GOLD analysis project Ga0136643, IMG submission 96883) | Labiotermes labralis P1 segment gut microbial communities from Petit-Saut dam, French Guiana - Lab288 P1 (version 3) (version 3) | ecosystem: Host-associated > Arthropoda: Insects >... | reverse complement strand
ATCCTCTCCGTTTTTTTTTTCTTCAAAATGCAGTTTGTTTCATAATTGTATCGTATTTTGTTCCTGTATTATTCACATTTTATATACAGGGTGTGCTAAAATTTAAAAAAAAATTCTGTCGCCAAAAGGTTAATAAAAATTACACCGTTTCCGTAATTACATATTTTTGTTCTGAAGAAAAAAAATGATGAAACATATCTCTTGGTTGAGGTCCCATGTATTTTGACATTCTGATAACCGTACATCGTGATATATTCTTATAATAAAACCAAAGAGATGCACTAATTTCTCAGATTTATTTTTGGAATAGGACTCTACATGTTTTGGACAGTATCTCTGTCCATCATCAGGAGTCTAGCACTGTACACACAGTAATAAATACACGTTATGCTGACTGCTTGCTAGCAAGCAGTCAGCATAACCTGTATGACCTATACCTATTGATGTGTGTACAGTGCTAGACTCCTGATGATGGACAGAGATAGTCTGAAACATATACAGTCCTATTCCAAAAATAAATTTGAGAAATTAGTGCTTCTCGTTGGGTTTATTATAAGAATGACTCATGCATGTTAAACAAGCATGATAAGCTTCAAAACCCACTTTAAGAATGTTAAATTATTAACAGCATAAAATTATTGTAAAGATATGTAGTAACAAACATTTAACCAGTCACCTGTATGCATTTGAGACCAGTGGTTCTCAAAGTGGGTGGCATGCCCCCCCCCCCAGGGGACCACAGGAGAATGATGGAACATTAGGGTATCACAATAGTTTTTGAGTGGGGCCAAAGAAACTTAACTGCAGGAATAAAATATTTCAAATTTGACATCTAATCAAAAGTTCCCTTCTCCCCTGCATCCTCCACAGAACAGAAGGTGGGGGTGTATTTTAATGCTTTTCCCACGTCTTATCTAGTTCAATCTGGTTTCAGTTGAGTGACTTATTTGCTGTCAAATGTAGGTTACTGCCCTGATGTTGTGAAGAGTGATGATATTCACTTATCACAGACCACACTGCAACTGGACATTCAGAAGCTTGCAAGCGACTCATCAGGCCCAAGGAACACACTGAATACCATGCCAATTATTATCAGAATATTTTTACTTTTATTAGTAAATAATGTGTTATACCCAAACAAAATATTTAAAAATGAAACAATATTGTAAATAAAAGTAATAAAATCATTCTAATACATATATCAACAATATGGAAATAAAATAACTTTTTGTAAGTAGCAGCATCTACAACCGGGTGGCCACACAGATAAATCAAGCTCAGAGGGGGGCGACAAGCAAACATTTGAGAAACACTGTTTTCAATGATACATAATACATTTTCACCCATGGTTACACTGAAGGCTATTTCAGCATTACAGCACTAGTATACACAAGAGGCCTGTGAAATCTCTCACTTTCTTCAGCACTGGGCGGAAATCACTGTACAGACGCCAACATTATGGTACACAAAAACATTTTTTGCAAACACCATTAAAGCACACACAGAAGTATTTCACAAAATAAACACAAGTACCACCTGGCTGAGAAATGCTCTCTGCTGGAACTGGAACCAAAACTCCATCCCTTCTTGGTAAAATGTCATTACCTTTCAACATTCTCTTACAAAGCTTTTGCATCACAGCACAACCCAGAATGCAGCAGATCAGAATATAATAAATTCTACACCTCAGAGATGATTAAGACAAATTTGTAAGTACAATAAACATAGGAAGTCCACAAACAGGTATCTTTATTTCCTAGGCATACCATAACAGGCTAATTATTCAAATACGACACCGACAGTTAGGCTTGAAAGTTCAAGGATTTCACACACTTTAACTTATTTTACAGAAGGATATTTCTGTTCAACTCTTTGTAATGACATTACAAATCACCAACTAACACGATGTGTAAGTACCAACCAACATTTCAAGAACTACTCATATTCCTTAATAAGGGTGATCATGAGGTAAAAAATGTGGTCAGTCTTCCAGAAATGAATTCACTATCATATATCAGAAAAATCAGACCAACAAAACTGTAGAGCAGAACAATCAGTCCACTTTTTCAGGTATATATTATAAGGGGAGGAATTTGTTTTAAATCAAACTACAACCACAAAACATCATCACACTGTGCCATACAAAACAGTGTAGTGCATACTTGAAATGCCTAATGTCAAGTTTGTACTATTGTCATATTCCCCCCTTCTGTACCCAATCTTTTTCAGTTCTCTATACACAGGATCCTTATTTTCTCAGAACTAGTTTGTCACTTCCTGCCAATTGGCTGAGTGGGATACATTATGATGATAATGAACCAACATGAAATGGCAACTAAGAAGTTGCCACATACCACAATGACCCTACAGAACACATAATGCAACATTAAGTGTTCCTTCCTCATTTCCAGTGAGCTACCTGCTGCTTGCTTGCTTGTTTGGACTTTAGCATATAAGCAACCAACCACACAATAAATTGTTGTCTGAAAATTCTTAAGTTGGCACCAAAAGGGTCGGCAATCTACGGCAAATATGCCACAGAAGGAAAAAACAAAAGAAAATAAGCACACAAGTATACAGCATACCCAAAGTGATGTTAATTTCTTGTTATTAGAAGACATGATGTGGTGAAATGTAAGGCCATTAACAAACAATTTCCATTTAAAATTTATGAGACATTTCTGTCATAATTTGCATCATGAAGGCCTGCAAAAGTGGGTAACTGACAACTTGTAAAGGTCCACAATACACTACTTTCACCAGCACCTGTTACTTCCTCCCCCATAGGTCCAAATATTACAGCATGATATAGCAGGGTCCTCAAAATTATAGGCAACATGAAGCAAGTTGCACACTTGGGAAGCACAAATATTACGTGCCAGTGCAATGGTACAGGCACCAGCCACAGCAAAAGATGCAGCATCCAGCATTGGATGATTCACAAAGCTCTAAACTAACAGGCCAATTATATTTCACTATTCCATTAACCAGCAGCACCCACCACCAATTCTGAGAGTATGGCCCTTAAGAACTGGTGTCTTGTAGGATCATTTACACCATACATACACCTCCACAAATATGCTGCAGTCATTCACCAAAATTTAGTCCGGTGTGGCTTGTTGGCAATTGGTACTGTAGGACCAATATTTCTAGAGGATGACATGAACTCTAAATGTTATGACAACAATTCTGGAAGACAACTTTACTCTTTTTAGCAAGGAATGGCTGAGGAGCTGAATGAAATGTTTCTTCAACAAGATGGGAGCATAGCCTATGAATACTTTTCTGGACATTTTAACCCTGTGGCTCTGAAGATTATAAATATGTAACATGTAGTGTACTGCTCAAAACACTGAACATCACATAAATATCTGTTCTTATGCAGCCCCAATTTAAGATCTGGTTTTTGTTGGTCACTACAGGCATTGAATTCCAGCACCAAAGGGTCAAACACTCATTTCCAAGACCATGTAATTTCAGACCAATACCCAGGATGGTGAGCAGGGCAATCTTGGCCACTATATTCTTAACGTAATAATTTCACATGGGGCTCTCATAAGGATCACGTCCACATCAATGATCTCCAAATTACTCTACATCCGAAGAGTTAAATACACAGTCACCAGAACACTACTGTGTTTTCAGGCAGACAGTGCAAAACTGCCTTGTACAAGACCAGTCCAAAAAGATACTGAACATTTGAAATAGCGCGCCAGTGAGCCGGCGCAGGACGCTTGCGACAGTGGTGCTGTGTAGCTGGGACTCTAAGCTTTATTTTGACACTAGCCACATCACGCCACTTTCAATTAGTCATGTGTTACGCGGTCTTGAGTGAACGTGTGTTTAGTGCCCTCGGCGATTTTTTGCAAGTTGAAGAATGAAGAATCTTGAAGAGCAACGTGTTTGCGTGAGATTCTGCTTCAAATTGGGAAAAACCTTTACGGAGACTTTTCGGATGTTGCAACAGGCTTATGGGGAGGACTGTTTGAGCCGTACACAATGTTATGAGTGGTATCAGCGTTTCAAATCGGGCAGAACGTCCATCGAAGATGATCCCAAATCTGGACGGCCTTCTTCATCAACGGGCGATGATCACATTGAGAAAGTGCGTTCTGTGATACGTAAAAATCGTCATCTAACTATCCGTGAAGTTTCCGAAGAAGTAGGCACCTGTAAAAGTTCATGCCACACGATTTTGACTGAAAAACTGAAGATGCTCCGTGTTGCCGCAAAATCTGTGCCGCGTCTGCTGACAGAGGAACAGAAACAGAACCTCATCACAGTCAGTCAAGAGCTATTAGATCGTTCGAATACTGATGAAAACTTTCTGAAAAATGTCATAATAGGTGATGAAACGTGGGTGTATGGCTACGATGTTGAAACAAAAGTGCAGTCGTTGCAGTGGGTGGGAAAATCCTCGCCACGACCAAAATCGCCGAGGGCACTAAACACATGTTCACTCAAGGCCACGTAACTCATGACTAATTGAAAGTGGCGTGATGTGGCTAGTGTCAGAATAAAGCTTAAAGTCCCAGCTACACAGCACCACCGTCGCAAGCTTCCTGCGCCAGCTCACTGGCACACTATTTCAAATGTTCGGTATCTTTTTGGACTGGCCTTGTATGTACATGACGTACTGTTTGGGTGGACATGTTGAGCATATACTGAAATAATGTCAAGATTAATGGTGGACACACTAAGCATCTACACCACAATTCTAAACGTTCATGAAACTGAATGTGGTTTCAGTTCTGTATATGACCATTTCCATAAAAATCATTTAAAACCCAGGACATGGCATAAGCTAGAGTTATTAACTGTTGGCAACTAAAATCTGTTGTACCCGTCATGCAGTGTCATGCTTAGAACATCAAATAACAGGTCCAGACACCAGCCTATCCTGGACGTCTTTATACAACCGCCATTTAAATTCTGGTCTGCCGCATATCAAACGAGGTATTTAATTCAAGCACCAATGGGTTAAGCTTATTATGAAACAGTATGAATCAGTACTTTTCAAAAATGTCAAAAAAAAGTTTTCTAAATATCATAAAACTATTTAACAGCTAAGAATACGGCCCCACAAAAGATCTTAAAAAATAACAAGACCCCCCCCACCCCTAACCTAACTTCTTTCTCACAACAACAGTCTTCAGACAGCAAATGGCATACTGGTAGTTTTCATACACATATCAACCATCAAAAATAACTGTTAATATTCTATAGTATAAAACTGTTTATATAGTGCTCAGTTCCTCAGTGATTTTATAATATTGGAATTTGAAACTCCTACTTTTGTTACAAGTACAAGAGAAAAATGACCCTAGTAATTCTTCACATTAAATCAAATACATGATACAAGAAAAAATTGTTGAGGAGAATTTTTAAAAATTTGGACAGTAAAATTAAACATTACAGTTTTATGTGGACATTACTTTCGTATTTAATCACAGGTTTTGAATAGATGAACATATTTTAATCACGTTCTAAACCCTGCTACTTTTAATTCGTGACACAAGTTTCTACATTACACACTCAGAAAATCATTCTCTTATAAGCAGCACACATGCCATATCCACTACTTCCCTGCACTTCTTCAGTCTACTCTTCTGCCAGAATTACAAACATCACAAATGCAACTTCAATGAAAATTCCAACTTAAGGTCAAAATTTTTTTTTGTAAGTCAGCAATGTGGGAATAAAAAAGTGAACCTAAATTGTTATAATTATGATTTAATCAGCACCAGTTACAAATCCCCAAAACAACCTGTAGATCAGAAGCATTATTGTAAGTGCACTGGAAACAAACATTTGGCATTGACAGTATGATCTGAAGCTTTCATGATGACTGCTATCCAGCCTGCTTAGGTGGCTACCCATGTAAATAGAGGATGGAACTCCACTGGTGTGGAGATGTCTCCGAAGACTTCATTGCAAACATCACAGTGCTATAAAGCAGCAACTGTATCTAAGCTACAGGTAAACTATACGTAAGGATGGTTCATATCAGACCAGGCATCTCGATAACCCATACTGCACTCACTATTATAAAGCAAAAGTGCTTGTAAATGGCAATTTCTACAGTACAGACACTGACATGCCTTGATGAGATTCAAACCCTGAAATCAAATGGTTGTGCAGGATAAGTTTCACACATGTTCACATGGATGACGGACATCTACAGCAGTCAGATTTCGCACTGTGTGGTATCTGTTCTTTAACACAGTACATCATCATAAAACACTCACAGTTTTGATGGTGATCGCCCCTGAACATCACTCTAAAAACACTTGTCAGTATCAGCTAGTTTTGAACCTGCTCTCACAAAAAATGTTATTACACACCAGTGACCCGCATTCCTACCAACTTCCATAGATTACCTCTTGCAATATGACAAAGTACACTCAAACAAGTATAGTTAACGTGTGCAGGATGTAAATATGAAATGACTGCAAAAACAACAATAATAACAACTGCTGTTTACAATAAAAATAATAACTCCAGGTCAAGGATAAACCATCCATGTACTTCTATTAGATGTATTTCTGAAATTGCTCATAACGAGTAAAAAGAAGATACTGTATATGCTCAAATTCTTTCAAAGTCCATTCCAAACCTTAAGGTATGACAAATATTATACTGTAACATATTTCAATACTATCAACACAAGGCATAACCATCCAATGTAAAACAGCAACCAGGTTCCCCCAATAGCACTTTTTTTTAAAAATGTCCAGATAAAAACGTAAAATGTTTTAAAATATTTTTATGTCACGCTATAGTTAATATAATTCAATTTTCACTATATGTGTCAGTCACTTTACCATACTGTGTATTGATATAAACATACATAACATATATTGTTATGGCCATACCAAACCATGCTATTGTATGTATATAATGACACACAATGCTGTAAACTGACCAGAACATATGGCGAACTGGGTAATATGTTCTGCTTTGACACATATATGTGTCTGACATTCTTTACCACTGAATATGACTTGTCAAATGACACATCGAACATGACATCTGAAATATTACTGAGGAATACTGTCATGTAAATTGGGTGCACTGTAAGTATGCTTCATTTCATGTGGGGAGGGGTGGAAAAAACAATGTATATACAAGGGTGAAAAATATTGGCATTTAAGTAAAGCTCTAGTGGGCCAGACAGCAAAAGTGTCAGAAGGAAACTGGTGGTTGAAATTTGCACCCCTGAATATAGCTCAAAACTGCATGGGATAAGGAAACTTACTGCAATCTAATGAGACATTATAAAATTACAATGGATTAAATGCACATGGAAGGTGAATCATTTTTATCATATATCTGTCCAATGAATGGCTCTGTTCATTACAATCAAAAACCATCATTAGTTGTCTCAAATTAATGCTACAAAAATAAAATATACAGAACTGTGAAATATGTCTAAAGTGTTAATAACTGTAATAATGGTGGACTGTAAATGGAAATACCGGCTACCAGTGGTGCGTGCGTGTTTATACCACCTGTCATAGTCCCGCCTTTGCAACACCTTCGAGGTAGTTCCTCCTCTTCTGCTAGAAGACTGAATTGAACCACAGTATAAGTTCACTGGTACAACATAACACAATCCATACCCTCAATCATTGCAAGGGTGTTTCCAAGTCTCAACAGCAAGTCATTTGTAACATACTCTACATAATAGAATTTGAACAATTGTCTTAATACTAACAACACTTTCTTCACTCATATAAAGGAAATAAGAAAGCATCTGGTAAGACATTCTGCATGATATTGCCAGCAGAATTTCAGTATTTAAAATTAAATTAATTGTTCAGTAACACTCTCATTTCTGATACTTACTGAACAATTACAATTTTCACATGCGATAAGCCTATAGTGAAATAATTTATTTGAAGTTTTGATAAATATTAGTAATAAGTTTAAAATTCAGTATGATTAAACACTAAATATTAGCTTCCCTAACATTCCAACAGGCCTACGTATCTTTTAAGATATACTATAAATATTTTAAATAAAATCATATTAATATTTTTACTAAAAATATTTTTAAAAAGGCATCCAACTTATAGAAAGCACAGCCAAATAAAACCTTCAATAACGAAAACGTTTCAATAAAAAATTATTTGTTACGTGTTACTGCATTTACAGAAATAAAAATGTTTGCTTTTATTTAAACAGACGTAAATACCAAAATTTTGTTTTCAATACGTAAAATCCAAGCAACAAATACCATGTTCTCCAAATGATAATGTTCTAATTTCATCCATTTGTTCAGCCGATACAGATGATATAATCCGAGGACAACATTCATCCTGCATATGAAAGTTTCTCCACAGGACGGGAGATGGGATGGATGTGTCTCAATGGGTGTTTTAGACTACATTTATGTATAAAAATACGAATCCAAAACTTCAACAAATTAAAACGAAATTAAAGTTCTGATAACTTCTTTGATGAAATAACAACCGACATTAAGACCTGGTCAACAGACAATACAAAAAAATACTTTTATGCATCCAATGCACATATATTTATATGTATTTCCTTTATTTATTAAAAATAAATGAATTTAACAAGGCATTTACTGCATGAAGTACCAACCTTTCCATATCGTTTTCGTTATAGTGACTCAATGACGAGGGGTTGACTAAAGAAGGCAACTTGGATTTTACAGCTGAAGAAGTAATCCGGCAAACTCGTGCCAGCGAATTGATGAATCACAGATGAATCAGCTACAAGTGAGAAGGAGCCACAGCCCGATCAAGCGAATCGAGCGGAATTCGCACTCCAAGTGAGGTGAAGTGACAAGTTTACAACGTAACTGTCTGATTGGGCGGAAGAAACCGGTAACAATCAGTTCTAGAATTTGTTTTCTTATTTATATATATTACCCAATACCCACATTTTTTTTTATTGTCGTCATTATTTCATTCATATAAAAAAAGTCATGGCCATTTTATATACATATATATTTGCATGTATGGGATAGACTTAAAGTGTTCTGGTATTAAAATTACCATGAAAGTGAACATTCCACTCCTTGTAAGTGAAAATATTTCCTATGCTCAAGAACAATCACCCATTTATAAACATATTCAAGGAGAACACTTACAAAAAAAAATGCCAAATGCAAAATAACAACATTCATAAATTATTGTCACTTTTTTTAAATTTCATTCAAAACCAGTTACTAAAACAAATATGAGCTCCGCATCACATTATTCCCAATCTTTTAAATATTATCAATAGTATTTTGATTGTGTACATTCATCCTTGTGCAGTAATTTTAATACAGACCTTGCATCAAAACCCTAGGAGAAGTTATGAAGGAAATGGGAAGAAAGTCCAGGTGAACGACAGCAGTAACAAAAGCAACATTATGAAGTTACAACTACACAACTCACTACAGGAAGTTAATATGAACCTTTCACAAGACTGCAAAACAACAGATGCAAACAGTACCTTCTCTGCCTCTAGTTGGTTGAAGACAAATTCAACCACGACATCATCTTCTATTCCGAGGATTTCTGTAATTTTCTGTGCGATCCACGGCTTTATGACGTCGAGTTTCACTTTTGACATATCCACCTAATAATACAATTTCAACATAAAAGCATTAACTGCAAAACTTACAATTCTAAGATAAACAATGTTCATCACAACAACAACAACAACAAAGATAACAGTGCTCTTTTAAGAGATTCACTTGCAATGTCACCAACATCTTTTGCTTCTATTGCCACATCAATAATCACTGTCTTTTGAAAGTAAATAAGAAACCAAAGTAAAACTGTCATAAATTCAAATCAAGAAATGGCAGCTGGAGTGGAATATGGTCACACATGTCAGAATATGATCGTTTCCTCTGTTCTTTTAAGTAACTAAGCCTACAAGGGGCACTCAGAAGGTAGCGCAGCCTATTTTTAAATCACACTATTCACAAGTTAGACACAAGAAAATTTCACATAACTGCTATATAAGAGGCTATCTTTTAAGGGACCACTTGATACAAATCTGATGGTGGGAAATCAGACTGCAGTATGGGTGCAACAATACTGTCCATCCAAATCTTATAATGCTCTCAGTGGTTTGTGGCCTGCTTCTTTCATACAGGAGCAACAAGGTTGATGTTTTTCTTATGGCATGAAATCAACAAAGGTGAGCATTCTGATCTCTTAGTGTTTTTATCGAGCGGTCAGCATTCATTGCTTCCCACCAAGAAGTTCAGAACAGCAACATCTACCTCATTCTGAAACACTGTAACCAGGATACGTACAGCTGACAGTCCATTGCTGGATTTCTTCTTCTGTCTGGTACCATTTTAGTGACTGCAGCTTGAATTTGCATTCAAAACCAACGACCCAGCTTGGCTATTCCAATGGTCTGTGTTCAAAGGGCACCATAAATGTGAGCACATGCACACAGAAGCAGGAAAAGGAAAAGCCAACCTTTCACACTGATAACCAATCCCTCAGGGTCTCCTGTCACAATCATGGCAACGAACGAAACCTGGGTCGGCCACTCTGAGCCTAAATCCCAGCAGCAATCAATAAAATGCCATCACACAACATACCCAGGGAAGAAACTCAAGAGTGTACTGTTAGCAGGAAAGATCATGGCTACTGTATTTTGGGATGAAAAAGGTGTCTTACATGTCTGGTGAATTTATTGCCTTGAAAGACAACAGTGAACTCTGGCTGCTATACTAAAACTGTGAAGTCCAAATACTTGCTTTCATCAAGCTCATCCCAAAAAAATAGTCCAAAGTGTCGCTCCTCCGTGACAATGCCAAGCCACACACAAGTGTGAGCAATAATGAGGCCATCACAATCTTTGGATGGACAACACTGCTGCACCCACTACAGTCAGGTTTTCATATTTTTCATCACTGGAAAGGTGGCCTACAAGGATACCATTATGTGGATGAAAAATAATTCAGGTTAACCTTGCATCAGTGGCCGCAAAGGAAGGACAGCTAGTTTAAGCAGGTTGGAATATCTGCACTTGCTCAAAGGTGGATGAAGATCATCAACAAAGATGCAGACTATAATGAACAGCTAACTATGCCTTCTACAATGTTGTTGTGAAGTTCTGTGAAATTTTCACATGTTTGTTTGTAAGTGGAATGAAATAAAAAAATAGGAGACATTAAGTGCTGACTAACCCTCAAGATGGGTGGTCTGACAAATGTCAGTGAAGTAGCCCATATCAGATTTCAACAATATCTGTGGAACTGTATATGGGCTACACAAAAATATCCATTTATGCCCTCAAGTAAAATAGGCTTTATCACATCAAAAAATCAGAACTACCCAATAAATTTCAGTGGAAGTACCCGAAATGGAATTTCACTGAAACTTGTAAAATAGTTTATGGGATATGTGTGAAGTCCATTTACATAATCCAGTCTTAATTATGGCTCAAGATGGCTGAAAATAGAACTGCCCCACCAATCTCAGAAGTCTAAAAATTGTGAGTTTTATAAAATCCATCTAACAGTTTTGGTACAGACAAAACCAACAACAGGTCACACACATACAAACAAACACAATTGGCACAAATGGTTTTCTTTCAATTTACTATGTTGAGTACAGCCAAAAAGGTGAGTGCAGCAGCAATGCCTTTCAGCCTTTTTTGACCTGCTGAATCAGGATCCATATTAAAACCAATGAGCTACTTCTGATGTTAACTCTCCAACCACACTGCAGTGACCTATGCACAAATGGGTGCAAATACATCAAGATCTTCTGTTGTATTTTTCATAATCTAAAGTGACAAAACACAAGATACACATACCTTCCTGCTAAGACTATCGCCAAACTTCATCTGCTTCAAGAGTTTCTTCTCCTTATCACTGAAGCGATTATCTTGCTCCGCAGATGTTCCCTAAGAATTAAGCAGCAATGTACAAGTAAGTATTCATGACATACTTGAAGCAAAAGTTCAAGAACTAGGAAAAGATAACTTATCCTTTCCTAACTGAACATCTAAATGCACGGTCATAAATTAACCATAACAAAACAATTTTAAACTTTGCTCTTAATCTATCCACCATCTGGACACTAGAATTCTCTACAATAACAAGACTCCACAGGGTGAACTCCATAATGTAGTACACAAACTTACAACAGAATACCCACCCTCTGGCCAATGCAAGGCTTGCGGGTTACAATGTAAAGTCCCCTTACAGACTTAGGCAAACTGCGATCTATTATGAACCAACATGACTGACAAGTGGATATGACCAATAAATTTCAGTCCGATCTCCAACACTGAGGCACCAGAACACATTTATCTCCGCGTAATATGGCTTGCCCATCACTATCATTCCACCAATGCCCTATATTCACGTCACTCAACTAACATTCACATAATACTCTTTGCAACGAAAAGCATAATGAAATAAAACAAGTGTGCCATCTCAATTAATGGCTAATTTTAGATTACTACCTTACTTGGCTAATCTCTTTTACATTCGATTATGAACAATGCAACAAGGTGTAGGTCAACTGAAACGCAATTCAAACCATTATAAATGAGAAACATGCCACACAAATGTCCCGATTTTCTTTCACACACAACTACAGACCAACATAAGAGACCAAGCTTCAATTCAACAGTGCCAATATGTAAATGGTTTTGAACCTGATCAGCTAATGCTTGATTTAGGCCGGTAATACAGGTATGCCAGTGAAATGGAAGAAAAATGAAAATATTTCATATAATAGAGTTCCATATTTCTGATATGACGTTTGTCAATATTTTTGATAATGACAAACATTAACTTGGTCATTTCACCTACACCCATGATGAAGGCATGCTCCTTTGAAGATATGATTATTTTATTAAAAAAATAAGGAAGTTAAATGTGAAACAACTCCCTTGCCTATAATGCAAATTAATGAAGATAATATAATGAAATATGAGTTCCAGATTACTTTTGTACTTGGGACTGACCAGATCAAACTAAAATTCACAATCAATCTGCAAAGACATAAAACATATTACATGTGCAGTAATGGTCAACTGTCTGGTTTCAACAAAAATTCATGTCCAAAGCCAAAATATAAGTCGAATTCTATACCCATTATTATGTAGAGTGTTTGGTTATGCTGATACTGGAAAACATACAGCTAAAATGAAGGTTAGTCCAGATTTGAGAAGGAAAAAATACTGTCACCCACATAAAGGTAGTCTCATGGCCACCTAAATAAGGCCATTAAACTGTTAGGCAAAAAGTTATCAAGTAAAAGTGCTGCAGAATGAATCGCAATCAATACGAATACCAAAGTATCACCACAGGGAGCATCAGACCACCATTTTGAATTACAAAATGCCCATTAAACACTCTATGCGTCTCAAATGTAGGTACAACACTCAAACAAGATATGCTAATTAACCAGGAAACAAATTCAGATACAATATTTGAAAATTCTGAAAAGTGAGATTAATAGGTTGGAATATGTGTATCATTCACTTTTTAATGAAACTGAGAAAATGGAGAAATGTAAGTGGTACCATAAAAGAAAAGTGCACATATTATACACAGCAGGTGCCAATCACCTACAAGCACACATTCAAGTTCAGGGCAAGTACAAGCGTATGAGGCCTGGGTTGAGGGAATAAGTTTTGTGTTTAGCCTGAAACACAACTTAATCAGCAAAACATTCTGAAAGTATGCAAGATATAGTACTTCAACTGGATTTTTCAAAATATTCACAATGACAAAACCGATTCCATGCCTAATTTATCAAACAGAAAGCCAAGTATCATTTCAAGAGTTACTAAACTCATGGAACAAAGTATCCCTAAGATGCCAAGCATGTTAGGTTATCAGGTGCCATTACAGTATGTAATATAATTCACAGCAGTACATGAAGACAATTCGGAGACTTTTTGATCAGTCATCTACAATTAAAAATTTATGCAAGTATTCAACAATATAATGCAACACAACACATTCTAGAAAATGTCATGGTGTCTCTACTGCATTCATTTCACAATCAATCAATCAATCAGCCAACATGGTAACCTAGGGTGAAAAACGTGTGCCAGATTTGAATACATAGAATTTTATCACTGCAGAAACTTACCGAAACAATTTATACTGTACATTCCAGACATCTCAAAAATAAATATCCACAGTATTTTCAAGAAATTTAGAACACCTTATTTCAACAGCTGCAGAATGATATGAGGTGTGAGGTCCTCATGACAGTTACTGTGAAGTTCAGTATCCTCTGGAATGTGAGATGCCAAGTAGTTTGTGAACTTCAACCAGACTAATCAGCAGTGCATCCCAGAAAATGGCATTCTTTACAGAAATATGTGGTAGAATGTGTGGCAAGTACAACAATTTAAACAATAAGCAAATATACTGGAAATATATGGAACAGAACATCCTCTAACAGGAAGGAATACTTTGAATTAAAAACTTTTACGAACATTATCAAATCAAGAGAAAGTTCTACACCTATAATTTGACAACCCAGAAAGTATATCCAGTACAACTCTGCATAGGCAATCACTAATTTGAAGTCTTAATAATCCTACATAAGTACCACGTATTGAAATACCCCCTGCAATAGTGTTGTTAGGATTCTGATCTATTGCAAGGAGTCTCTTTTAATAATTCATTACTGTTCACCTACAACTGGTTTATGTATAAAAACAACTGCTCTACCTACTCAATGCATTAGTCCTTTGTGAGTAGGTAACAGTCCCTCAGCTATCTAAGACATTCCACAAGTACTCTAGTCTTCTGGGATATGATACTGAGTAAACTGGAATATTAAAACTACTATCTGAGGGAGCTTGCTACCTCATCTTTTAAGTCAGCTCTTGGGACTATCTTGATGATGGAGGCAAAAAGCTCTTCTGCAAAGCAGGTATTTATATACAGATCTATATGGCATCATATTCTGGAAATCTGAAACCTTCACCATAATCGCATGAGAAACTCACAATCTAACACAGCATTCATCTTTACAGTACCCAAATCTTCATTTCAGAACATTCTGCCACTGTTGGTCCCTATCTGTGCCTTGGTCTCCTCCCAAGTGATGTCTTTCCTTTACGCTTTCCAACCGGGCTGTGTGCATTTCTTCTTCATTTTTTATGTATTTGCTACATGCCCCCACCCTTCTCACATATCAAGAACTTATCATTCAATTATCTGGTGAAAAGTATGGATTATGAAGATCTTCATTACACAGTTCTCTAGTGCCTCATAAAACATCTAGTCTATACTGACAACAGATAATATTTCTGACAGTTTCTAATAGTGGTGTGTTAGGTGATGACCACCCACCCCATCTAATGCCAAGGTTAGAGAAAGAGCACAGCTATACTTGCTGTCCCTCTGAACCTTCATGGCCTGTTATAGGGTGAACTTTACCTTTACTTTTATGACTATTAGTTTGGACATTGTCCATCACTTTCAGTTTTTTCACTTTTTTTTTTGGAAATCTGTTCTATTTCTGTCATAATGTGAAATCAAAACAAAATGTTCTTGCTACTTACATTTACAGTCACTGAGACTCTTTCTAACAGGTCCACCTGAACAGGAATCTATCATGCCTTTAAATCTGATAACAAAAAGGACCAGTTTCCAAATTCTCGCACTTTAAAAATTCAAGATGGACAATGTACAAAATAATGGTATAATGCTTATTATGCAGAAAGTTCAGTGATTTTCATAAAGAAAGCAATGTTAATTGATTAGATGTAACATCTTACTCTGAAAGATTCACTTACTGATGATCAATGACATATCACTGCATGCTTGGACACAGAAATGAACAATGCAAGCAACAAACAAATGGAACTTACAAGTTGTATATCAACCTTACTGACACCTCTACCTGGATTATTTGCATTAGCCATTACTTAGGAAATATGCATCAAAATTACCAACAGACTGTCCGCAGTTTTTGCACAAACACAATGTACTGCACTACATACACCAAGGGATATATAGTGCAACCATGCTAAGAAGCATGATTCCTTATCAACTTCACAGGCAAAATGTTTTACCCTCCTTATTCACAAATACAGCACTATTTCTTTACCGTCGTGGCACTTCAGATTTGTTGGAGCACATAAAATAAAACAAACCACCACATTCCAAGACAAACTGTATGTGCTTGACCATTTCCTGGCTTAAGCAATTGGAATCACCTCACTCTATGATTTCTGCTCCCTGGGCTTCAAAGAGTAAGGTACTAATGCTGCACTGCACAAGTCTGTTATGTCCCCCATGTCACTTAAAATTGGCTTTAGGAAAACAAAACAAACAACAACTAGGGTGGCCTCAAATGGCATTAACACTGATAACTAGGTTTACAAACATGGCACCATGACATAAAAGTGGAAGCCACCTCACCATCCTCTGAGAGGTACTCTTCACAAATGACCTTACTACATGCAACATTGGAGATTTTCTAATGCTCTGTGACAAATTTAATTTACCCCACTGCACTACATTTCAAACAAAGGACAATATCCTCAAAATTCCTATTCTACAGTAAAGGTGATAAAACATCCCCTTGTTTCAGGTCACTCTGAATATGAAATGTATAAAACACATGTTCACATATATGGACTGTAATCTACTATGGGTTTAATTTACATACATTTTATTTAACAAATACAAAATAGCTTCAATTTACAACATGAATTATTCATTCTTTATTTTAGCTCCATTTTGTCACCAACCAGCATACCTACAACTACAGCTACACCCCAAACAATATCACATTGCACAACACTCTTCTATCTTTACACTGTTACAGAACCGAAAATTGTATTTCACATGTTGTTGGGAGAACACAGTATATACTTGGAAAATTTCATTAACTTTCATTTTTTGTCTTTTTCACTTGCAAATAATTCTGTTCTAAGGCAGTGGCAAGTTACAAGGGTTGGATACAAAGTAGTGGTAACACTGCTGTAACTTGAAGGATGTACGTCGGGTGACACTACTGTCATCTGTACCTGATAGCAGAAGTTCAGTTGAAGTAGTACCGTGAGTGGTGATGGTTGTGTTTGATTGAGTTGCATTGTTCATCGTCTTGAAGTGAAGAAGTCCAGTTCAAGCGCCCTAACAACACGTTTATGAAAGAATACCTATGCTCCTGGATAGAAATTGAAGTTGGACGAGGTCGTAGTGCACAAATCTGTTTTCAAGGACTGTGAGAAGCATGTGGTAATGCTGCTTTGCCATATCGCACAGTGGCACGATGGGTGAAATTGTTCCGTGAAGGGAGGGATTCAATTCAGGACAGCTGTCGTTCAGGACGACCCCATGTTGACAACCACACAATTGAGCTCCTTGCTTCTTTGCTGGATATCGAATGTCGATGGGCTGCATGAGAGTTAGCTGCCGAGGTAGGCGTATGCCACAAAACCGTGCTCCACATTCTGCACAACATTCTTGGCTACCGCAAAATTGCTGCACATTGGGTACCCCATACACTGTCTGAGGTACAACAATGGCAACGGTATGCAACTGCACAGGACTTGTTGAACCAGTAGCAGGGGGAAGGTGATGACTTCCTTGGAAGGATCGTCACTCTGGACGAAACTTGGGCTTGCTCGTACGAACCACATTTGAAGCGACAATCAAATGAATGGAAGCATCCTGGCTCCCCTCATCTGAAGAAAGTGTGCCCTACACAGAGTAATGTGAAGGCGATGTTCATTGTGGCATATGACACTGATGGAGTGATACTACACCACACTGTCCCTCAAAGACAGACAGTAAATGCTGCCTACTACTGCAATTTCCTCTGTAATCATCTTCGTCCAGCACTCAGGAGAAAGCGACAGCACTTGTTGGCAACGAATCCCATCATCCTTCATGACAATGCAAGGGTTCATACTGCCAACGTTGTCACGGATCTCCTTCGCTGCTGGCGATGGGAGATACTGGAACAACCGCCATACTCACCTGATATGAGTCCATGCAATTATGATCTTTTCGCCAAAATGAAAGAGCCACTGCGAGGGATACGTTACAACACAAGCAAGGCGATTATTCGTGCTGTAGGGCGGTCATTGCTGGACATCAACAGAAGTGGACACGCTGATGATGTACGATGCCTTCCACAAATCTGGCAGAAGGTGGTACACATGGGGGGAGATTATACTGAAGGAATGTACAATGTGTTTACCTCAGGTAATAAAGTAATTTCAAAACTATAGAGGAGTTGCCACAACTTTTTATCCAGCCCTTGTATTTGGGTTCCTGACCCATCAGGAAAGAACCAGACATGACTTTCATCGCATTTGCTTTTTGGCTATCATGCTGATACCATACACAGTCTCCTGAATGGATGTGTCACATCATTCAGTCTGTGTTCCAGACTAGCTGTGATCCTGTACAATAGTATATCCATCTATTCAAGTAACCCATCATGTTCTGCAATCATGAAATGGTGCTACAGTAAATAATTTGCTGTGAAGTTGCATACAGTTATTTAGTTTGCCACGAAATCTGAGATAAAAAAATGCTCAATTTTTCTATATTCCAAGATGACTGCAAGTTTGTTTCTCAAAGCTCATACATTTCACAAACAAAAGCATGTCACTGTTCTCTCATGTCATTAGCACAACGGCTTAATTCTTTTTACCATTCCATACCATAAGCAGGTAATTGTAAAGATGTCATATTTAACACACATACACACACCAAAAAAAAAAAAAATGTAAATCAATGAAACATCCTGAGCTTGAAATACTGAATACAATGTGAGCATGATGAGAGGGAGAAACAAAAGTGATATATAACTATCTCTTGGTGGTTAAAATACAGCAATGTACCACTTACAAGGTAACACACTTAAAAGCAGTTTCTACCCATTTGGTCTTGGACTAAATTTTATGCAAACATGCATAATGCCACAACAATCTTATACCCTCCTGCCAAGTTCTTTGGTGTTTGCATGCACAAAATGATTCAGATGCCCTCAACAATGTCTGAATGCAAGAGAAGGGAACCTCCACCTACTGATGAATGATATGGGCTACTTCCATATGTGACACGCCATACAAGATACATTCAAATTTCATTATACACAGGATACAAATAAAATTAAATACTATGTAAAAGAAGATAAATGACTACAGGACACTGAAAAGCAATAGTGACAGAATCTCAGTAATGGACTTGATGTTATTTGGAAGACCTCTTTGGTAATATACTGTGATATTCAAATGATGCATCCTATTTGCAAATTAATTATATTAAGTTTTAGTTTCTACTCAGAGTGAACAATGTCCACAATCTTAAATGGAAGCAGTATGAAATCTCCGTACTTTTATTATGAAATTCAACCTACACATACTGTCCGAGTATAATGAACATGTCACCAACTTTGGTAATCAACCTAATTTATTGAAAAATGAAGCCATGCAACTAGCACATACTTAATTTTGAAGACAAGAATCTTCATTTAATGGCCTGTACACAATTCCCCCTTCCCATCTCGCAAAACTGTCAACAAAACATACATCCAACAATGGAGTCAGTTGTCTTGGAATCTGGCAGCATACAAAACTAGCATTCTGCTACTGCGTTAACTGAGGGCACATTTTGGGCTATTTTCCCTACAATCCACCACTATGCTTATGAAATCTAGTTAGTGGTAACATAAATAAAAACAACAGTAAGGACCCCATATTTCCGATATTGCACTATCCGACTACAGCTATGCTAAACTTATCTGCAAACTGAAATTCTAGCATCTAACAACAGTTCAGCGTCTGTTTTGTTATTCACTTAAAACAAGTTAGAATAAGTCATATCAGTTTAGTTCTACAAATAAAAAATTAACTTACAGTATACATCATGGTTAGACCGTGTGTCGTACTCTTCCTCTTTCCTTAAATCTGAAAGCCTTAATTTTGATGTAACAAGCGCAAATAAACTTCCAAAATGTCTGGTTATGTGCAAAGTAATTTCAGCGCGCTTCTGATACCACTGTATTAGCAAGTTACCTAAATCAGAACAACGCGTCGCTGTACTATCGTGATACCGCAAAACCTGTCTGCTCAAGGAATGCGGTGGGTCCGTGAAAGCTTCGAGAACGGCCTAACACGAATAATTCTGCTACTATAATTCGCACTTTATATATATCTACGTTAGACTAATTTACGGTTATTTATCTACTATAGAGAATTAACATTACCCGAAAAAAGCCTGCATCTGTCATTTTGTAGCCGATTTTATATTACCAATTTTTATTTCACTACCATGCTAATAAAGATGGCGTACACTGTAGCGCACAAATAGCGCCCTCTGCAGCACACTCTAACCATTTCGATTATAATCGATTGTACGAAAATTTATTCGAAAGAATATTACATATGAGCAATCTGTAACCACAGCAAATTAGTCCCACACAATTTTAGGAATGAAATAATAAGAACTTCAATAACTTTTATCTTCCTTCCATAAACGATGGAGCGAAGAAATATAGCCCTTAAGGTTAAATTATAGTTAGCCATGCACAATTTCTAGGTTTACTATAATCCGTGATGCCACGAGTGGGTTTGTGTGTCGATAAAAGTGGTCCGGATTGTAGTTTAAACGGTGCATGGAGATACGACCCGTGAGATAGGTCATCCGTGGATGCCGTGTATCTTGCATTAGAGCTCGTGTAAATGGTAGAAACGTTTCGGAGGAACTTGTTGCCTCCATCTTCAAGGTAGAGGTGAACATGGCAAACTACCAACAAAATTTCATATGTGGGGCAGAGGCGCAATTCGTGTGTATGCAACATATAACTCGAAAGGGTTCCTTTTAAATTTTAACAGGGTGTGAGCTAATCATATGGGTCTAGGCTATGGCCTTGATATGTACACGCAATTTTTAGATTCATCATCCCAGTTGTGTTTTATGCAAATTAAGAGGGGGTAGGTATGTCAAAACACAACTGTCTTTATATATCTGTTTTATTAGGCCGACAACATGTTTTGGCCACTGTGGGCCATCCTCAGGTCACAAAAATCTATAATGAGGAAAACTGTACAGTGTAAGATCATTAGTTGTGATACATATTCTGAGCTTTCAACGAGATCTCGTTGTTGTGAGGTTCGTCCATATTGAACTAATTACATTTTCAACTATGTACTTTAACTCTATCCATTTTGCTAGTCGAACACGTTATTAGTTCAATATGGACAAACCGCATAATGAGATCTTGTTGAAAGTTCAGAATATGTACCATAACTAATGATCTTACACTGTATAGTTTTCCTCATTATACATTTTTGTGACCCGAGGATGGCCCACAGTGGCTGAAAATGTTGTCAGCCTAATAAAACAGATACAAAGACAGTTGTGTTTTGACGTATCTACACCCTCCTAATGTACATGTGAAGTACTTGATAATGGTCAGAGGAGATCCTCTTGTAATTTGCACTTTTGGAAGAAGGGTTCGGTGCAACAGATGTCCAGGCAATGAAATCTGCTGGGTTGTGATTCCTTTGGCTGAAGGCCTCTGTGAGATCAGATTGGCTAAGTCTTCTACGATTAGGTGCAATGGTACATGCCCCATTTTCACATGTACAGCAGTGTTTGTCCTGCACTTAAATAATTGAAAATCAATCAGAGTAGCTGATTAGTTTTGGTAATTAATCACTCTATTCAAATAGTTACTGGCAGCCTCTATTGCTCTGAAATTCAGACAGCCCTTGGTCAGCACAAGTTTTTTCCAGGCTGTTTGCTGAACTATGGAGGTTGCTGTATCAAGTAAATTCAGACAATTCTCACTACTGTCATGTGGTGGGGAGTAAGGGACAAGAAAAAACTCCATACCCCAATGAATTTGCTGCTTGTAAGTTTAGGATAATTGTAGTCATGTCTGCAAGCAGCAGACCTCCAAAGAGGAATGCCTAATCCACCAAGGAAATGACACGCTGCTAAGAAATACAAACATCACTTCAGATGTATGGAATCATACCACTAAAACCAGAAATTTAGAAAATGGTGCAATTTATTACAAAGAATATTTTATTGATTAATATTTCTTAAAGGTACTTACAAAATGCTGTAAAAACAGGTGACATATATTTATGACTTTTCCCATCATCAGGTAAAATACGTCAAACATACACTGTTGGGTCCAATGAATGGAGTAATTGTCTAACAAAAGCATGAGGTCTAATCAGGGTATGTGTATATATAAAACTGTGAATGAGAACTTGATTCCATGGGAATAAGAAGAGAAAAACTGTAAAACTAATCGTGTAACTTCCAACCAAGAACATTCCTTTAGTTGAACATCACAAGTGATAAAAGCATAAAATGGGCAGAGAACCAGACTGTACAATTTTCTTAAATAAATTAGGTGACAGCGTTTAAAAATGAAGATTGTGAATGAACAGAACCAACCACGCCATTATTACAATGCAGTATAGTAGCAAAATAATTCAAAATGTGTGCCCAGAAAGGAAGTCAACATGCCTTTCTAAAACAACCACAACTTCTATTTCATAAAACTGTGCATTTTGAGAAACAAGTGTTAAGCGAAGACGACCAGATAAAAAGTGCAACTGAATGCATGTCAAGAAATTGTGCAAGACAAAGAATACCGATTTGAGCTATTATGTAACTTTCTAACTTCCTTCCAATGACAGGGGATCCAAATAGTTGTGACATCCAGAGCGGGTTGACTAATTGGACTGAGCACATGGTTCATGTAAGCTGACTCCTTGTATTTTCTACATGTGTTCCTTTGCTCAATTTGTAGGATCCTACCATCCCTCAGACTTACGCCTACATGATGGCCTACTTCATATGAATACTCAGCCAATCTGAATTTATCCACTGACATTGCCTAAGTATGTGTCTATGTTCTGTCACATGCTCCCAGTGACCTACCTGTTTCACCAGTACAAGACCTACTTCACTGCCTCATAGCCTGCATATCACTGTTCAGTTTAATTATATCAGTGATCAATAAAGTGTGTTTTTAGCTTTGAAAATAGTGCTAATATTGAAATGGCTTTCAGCGCATCAGAATTTGTCAAGTTTACCCCACACAGAGTTAACTGCACCCAGAGGTGTCTATCTACAGGACAGTCTGACTTAGTGCAGCACAGTCAATGAAATTATAAAGATTGCCCCTAAAAACAACAGTCCTATTCAAAGCTGTCCCTTTTTTATAAGAATCTGTTTCAAGGGTTTTAATTTTAACTGATATTTTAAGATACAGTATCCCTATTGTGCTTCAAGGATACATAATAAAAGAATAAATATTGTCTGTCAAAGCACAACTTTACTGTAGCAATTATAAATGGCACCTACATGTTTTGGCTACAAAGCAGCCATCATCAGGCTGTATATATCACAAGTAGAAAAGGAAATTATATACATGTAGTCAATGTTCTACACTGGTGGTAGTAGGCAACTTGTGTGGGCAATTGTAAGTTTTGAGGCGGTGAGCCAATGTGGTGTGTCTTTTTATATAAGTGACATATTATGTAGTCCATACACAATGTATTGTTTATATACGAAGACAAAATATATCGCTTATAGAAGATGCTGTACCAGCTCACCACCTCAAAACTAACGATCACCTGCACAAGTTGCCTACTACCACCAACGTAGAACATTGACTTTTATCAAAGTTTTTAACCTTCATTTTTTAAATTATATACCATAATTGTTCAATTTTATACAATACCTTTTATACTGTAAATGGTTTTCTATGTGTAACAATTATATATATATATATATATATATATATAAAAGGATGAGATCATGTACACTAATCATTGTAACTACATGTAAACTACAGGTACATAATTTCCTTTATACTTCTGATATATATAGACTGACGATGGCTAATTTGCAGTCAAAACATGTAGCTGCTATATACAATTGTCACAGTAAATTGTGCATTGACAGGCTATATTTCTTCTTTTATTATGTATTCAACTACAGAAGTAGTGCTCACTTGAAGTTACATAATTAATTTTACTATTTTTTTGGAGTTTCTCTTCTTGTATATTGCTCATGAGATCTGACAAAGTTTACATAACCTGATTACAACCACTATTGTTGGGTGAGAAAGATTAACTCCATCCCACAGAAGGAAAAGTGGGTTTCATAACATACATCTTTATCTGATGAGAGTAGCAAAACAAGTTGTGCATTCTGATAAGAATGAGATGATGGAAAAAGTCAAATACAGGTCACTTCAATAACACACCAGCCTCACGAACCTTTAGACTTACATTGTAAAAACACTTTTATCAAAAAATGGCCTTAGCATATAAACTCTTATAAAGTACAAATATAAAAACCATTCTCACCATACAAGTAACAAAAAATACTTTCCTTTTAATATAAAATATGTACAAACATGTCTAATTTAAAAAATGACTTCACAGTATACAACAACTGATAATATGAAAAATGGGATAATTTAACAGAATTTGCAACAATTTAATTTGCTGCTATTTTTTACATATATTTTTCTTAATGTTGAAATTTATATAGTGAAAAGACGATATTAACATTTTACATTTACAAGCAGGCCATTGCAGAATTATGTCAACCGTCACTTTACTTACCATCACAGCTTCTAGAATTTCAAATTCTGTATGCATTAATGTGAACAGATACAGCACTCCAAAGCATATAGTCATCCAAAGTTCACTGCTGTTTACTGACTAGGCAAGTCAAGTGGTACAAAGTCTTGTTTTAAACACGGCAATGTATATACCTCTACATGAACTGTTCCCTTGTAAACTGTGCACTGAGTACCTGCATCTCTAAAAAAAAAAAAACAGATGAGAAACCCCCCCCCCCCTTCAGTTGGCACAGACTGGCTGATACTGTGATCCTTAGCTGATCCATGCTACACTTCCTGTGTAACTCACCCACAATTTAAACCTACTCACTTCAACCCTGAAGATATGGAGGTAAGTGGTTCCTCCCATCTGTTGATGTATATATAACTTAAACCCTGAAGATCGTAGTATGAACTCTCAATGCTGTGAAAAGTTCAAATATCATACACAATGAATATGTTCATCTACCATATTCAGCACACTCAGGACGCAATAGTTATTCCAAACACTAACAAAAATGGCAAACATTTAATTAAATATTATCACTAAAGAATTTAATAATTTTCCAACCAGATGCGACTTATTCAGTTTATTACATTTCTGTAGGCAGCTCTACATGTTTCCTGTGTTGACACCCATCATCAGGAGCTCATACAACTGTAAATACAGCTTCTGGTATTGATTAACCGGATCTACTACCATCCGCTCTCGTTGTTGAGTTGGAACTGATTCATGTGTATCGTATGGTAGGTACCGTACGATACACATGAATCAGTTTCAACTCAACAAGAGTGGATGGTAGTAGATCAGGTTATTCAATAACAGAAGCTGTATTTACAGTTGATCGAGCTCCTGATGATGGGTGTCAACACCTGAAACATGTAGAGTTGCCTATAAAAATGTAATAAACTGAGTAAGTCACATCTTGTTGGAAAATTATTAAATTCCATTCACGATGCACGGACCCATGTATATAAAATTATCACTAACATTTCATATCTTTCAGAGTGGTTTGTACAGTTACACCATCAAAATGTGATTTGCTGCCTTCAATGATTCAGATATAAAACAACAACTTGTAAACATGATGACATAAAGGCACACATAGCAACATATGTACATATGGTGACTGATAAAAGAATAACTCTTAAAAAAAAAACAGACACAAATAAAAACAGTGCATATATTTTTCCCACCCAGATTTTGTGAAAATAAAAACAGAAGTTTCTATTTTCATGACAATTCCCACACAAATGTTTCATGCAAAATCATGAGTTTTGATTCTCAGGAGTAGTGCTTGTGTAGAAAGGGCAGTGCTAAAATACAGAAGTCCATTCATCTAGGCAATGACAGTGGCAAGACATGTCAACATTGTCTGTAAAGTCAGTTACATACTTTCCAAAGTGAAAACTATAACATATCATTTTAGCTTCTTCTTCTTCTCAGATGGCACTAAAGTCCTGTGTGGACCTCCGCCTCCTTAATGAACTTCTCGCAGTCAGCTCTGTTTTTTTGACCTCTCTTTCCAGTTTTTAATTTTGCATCTATTAATATCTCTACACAGTTCCACCATCTGTTTCTGGGTCATCCAATTAGCTGACTTCCCTGGGGATTATTATTAAATACCTGACTTACTTTTCTTTTAATGTCCATTCCATTAACATGACTAAACCAATTCAACGGACTTATTCTGAGAAATGAAAATATATCTAAATCACCAAACAGCTGCATTACTTCCTTCTACTGCTGTCTCCATCTTTCATTTACTTTATTCCCCCAAACATTCTTCTTAACACTTTTCTATCAAAACTGGCAGCCATTCAGCAAAATCTTTATTCACAGTCCAAGACTCTGCTCTTTATATTGCCACTGGTCTTGTCTCATAGATTATTATTTTTCCTGCTCTGAGTACTGCTTGACTCTTACTAGAGGAAGAGGGGTATAATATGCTCTAAATGCATTTGTAATCCTTGTTTTCAATCTCTGGTCTTAATTCACTTTTATTTATTAGAATTGTTTGAAATTATGTATATAGACTTTCACTATTGTAAAATTATATGTACCAATTTTTACATATTCATTTTCACTGTAAGGCATTTGTGATACTATCATAAAATTTTTTTTTTAATTTATTTATTTCTAATACCACCATATTTGTTTGTTCTACCAGTGATGTAATTCTTCTTGTTCACATGACCTATGAAGATGGAAAAGACAGTGTTCCAAAACATCAGGACATAAAATTCAGACACTGAGGAATCCCCCAAAACAAAGAATACAACATATAATTACTTCTTTTACATAGTGTAACATCCTTCCCTTAATAACCACTTCATCAGCATATGCCATAATTTGACAACATTCGTCAAATGTTTCTACTTTAGATCTCATAATTGCAATTTCCAACATTACATTCAACAGCAACCTCAAACCTCTGTTAACTTTAAATTCAGGAGATAAATGTTTACCAATTTTAACCTTAGCATTAAAAAAAAAAGGTAAAGTGTTCCCTTTACACACCCGGTGTGGCCCAGAGGGTGGGTATAGGTATAGCTCTACTCTTCCATGACTGTGGCACTAGAAGGGGATGAGTGGTCAACAGCATGCCCTGGCTGCACTTTACCCCCAGGAAAGACCTGGTACCCATTTTACAGGAGGCTGGGTGGCCCCCAGGGCCGGTCTGGACAGGCGGAAAATCTCGACCCCACCGGGAAAACTTAGCATATATTTAATATTCTGCATAAATTAATTAATTTTGGGGGGGAAACCTGCTTAATGTATTTCACTCCATATTTCTTTTCTCCATACACTGTCATATGCTGCTTGAAAACCAATAAATAGATCATTTACACCTATACTCTGTTCCCAACATTTTCCCAATATTTGTCTCATAGGAAAAATTTGATCAACAGTTGAACTTCCCCTTCGAAAGCCTCCTTCGTATTTTCCTATTATTTCCTCAGCATAAAGTACTAATTTTACATATGAAATGTTTGCCAGAATTTTATATGTTGCACATAGCAACGTGATTGCTCTATAAATATCACACATCATGGTGTCCTCTTTCTTATGAACTGGACCTATTATGCCATATTTCCACTCATGCAGTATGGTCTCTCCTTACACATTTTTAAAATGAGTTCATAAATGACCTTGGTGAGCTTTTTACCTCCCTCTTTAATCAATTCAGCCAGGATTTTATCATGTTCAATTGCTGTTCCAGCATTTTAGCTTAGAATTTTAAATTTCTTTGTAAAAGGAGTTTGCTACATGACATAAGTATGCTGCATTCTTGTAACACAGTTTGGCAGCATTCATTGTAAGAGCCCCAACAGTAACTACAACAGACTGTCATATGTTAAAGACTTGTCATAGCTGGAGGGCGTGCATATGCCTTGGGAATGAAGCCATATTTCCGAGTCTTAGGAGCATATGCCCACAACCATCCATCCACAGTCTGATTGTTGAGATCCGCATAAATCCAGTCACCTCTTCGAACGGACAGGTCATCAGGAGCCTGTGCCTATGCAAACACAAAACGAAAGAGAATATACTGAAAGTGAAACTTTGAGGCTACTACAAATACCTAGGAAATGGTACGAGGGGTGTTCAATAATTTATGAACCTAAGTAGGAAAGAAGGCAATGAGCGGATTGAAACAAGTCTGTGCATGTTGGGACATGTCTTGAGGTGTCACATATGCAGCCTCAGCTCAGTGCAATTCTGTCAGAGTGACAGCATGTCAAGTGAACCTGTGTGTGATGTTTCTAAGAAACTGCTCAATTTGGAGCAAAGATCAGTTATAAAATTTCTTACTAAAGAAGGTAAGAAGCCAAAGGAGATACTTGAACGCATGGTGCCCCTTCTTACTACAAAGTGAAATTTTGGAGTAAACAATTTAAGTGGGGAAGAGAGTCGACTGAAGATGGCCCTCACACTGGGCATCCTGTGGAAGCAACTTCTGAAGAAATGTGTCAGAAATTGGTAAGTTTGATTTTGGCAGATAGGTGAATGAAGGTGTCGAGATTAGCTGAAGAGACAGGCATCTCAGCAGGAGCAGTTTGGACCATTATTCATGAAAAGCTGGACATGTCCAAGGTCAGTGCAAGATGGGTCCCAAGAATGCTGAGTCCTTTTCAGAAGGACACTCATCGCCAGTGCTGTCAAGAGAACTTGGAGCTGTT
>Ga0136643_10001481_pt1 | contig 28802 bp, 21 predicted proteins | sample TergutLab28metaG_FD_96883 | JGI IMG/M metagenome (GOLD analysis project Ga0136643, IMG submission 96883) | Labiotermes labralis P1 segment gut microbial communities from Petit-Saut dam, French Guiana - Lab288 P1 (version 3) (version 3) | ecosystem: Host-associated > Arthropoda: Insects >... | reverse complement strand
TTGTGCAGCGTCTGCAACCAGTGTGCTGTAAGTGGGCACAGATACCATAAGCGCGAGGGGCGCGCTTGTATCAATAACATGAGCTAATGCTGTATTGTTCAGCCCCACAAGTGATGCGCCTAGTAGTCCGAAAGATATAGCAGATACCCCTGCTATCTTTAAAATTGAATTTTTCATTTTTCTTCTCCTTAATTAATAATGTATTTTATTTTCAGCAATAAGGCAATTTCCTTAGCAAGAACTCCAGCCTCCTCTCATAAAACCCCCTTACAAATTAAAATCTCCCTGCTGCTGATGTAACCATCATAACAAGGAGATGTAATATACTTTCGCCGTAATTGTGTTATAGTTGTAAACCTTTTAAAAATTATGGCATATACACCCATGGGTGCAAAGGCATCCCACTTAGCCCAATATTTAGCCCAGTAAAATATAAGGATCTATTGGATATTGCCCCACCTGATGCCGCAATAACAGCACTCCCACCCTCGTCAGCAAAACCTTGCCTCGCCACCATGATGTTTTCAAAATATACGCCAAAAACATACGCATCCAAGGACATTTCTATAGAAGATGGTAATGTTGGTAATTTTGAATACACTATTTGAACATTATCCGTATCAGAAACCACGCCCAAATTTAATAAAAACGCCGATAGTATATCCTCAACTTCATCAATATTGATATGAAGCATGCGATCGAAAACAGGAGATATAATATATGCTGGTTGCCTTGTGAGTATTTCTATTCCCCAAACCTGCCCTGTCACTGCGTTAATTGTCATCCCAATATCAATATCATCGTTAAGAAAAGAAACTTGCCAAAAACTGTAGGTTAAAGGAAAAAACTGCCCCTCTTGTGAGACATTTTGGCTAAGCATTGCCCGCACATAATTAAACCCTAACATTTCATCAGGTAATATATTATACTCCTGTAAAAAAGCGAGTCCTGTCCTGCCAGCGGCAATCGCTTGTTCCATATCTATCTGCCCCGGTGCCGGTTCATGCATTCTTCTATGATCGGTGAGTTCTAAATTCTGCAAAATAGAGACCATTTCATCTTCCGTTAAGCTTAGCCTAATCGTTGGATAGCCACTTTCCTCATCCACATGGGTTACTTCTATCGTTGGGATATCCACCATAAATGATGTTGTGCCAGATAAAAGCCTATCAGACTCCATATCTATTAACCAGCTTGTTACTACCCAGCCACAAGCGGCAATAATAAAAGATAACACTATCCCAATCAGTGTGAATACATACTTCTTAATCATCACCCTCACCCCTTCCGCAGGCCAAATCAAATCTCACGTCCGTACCAACACCCTCTGCACTGTTAAAAGAAAGTGTACTGCCATGTATCTCGGCGATCTTCGCCACCAGTGCCAAACCAATACCTGCACCATGCTGCCTGCGGGACCGAGACTTGTCTACTGTATAAAATGCCTCGGTTATTTTTGAAAGTTCAGATTGTGGCATACCGCTGCCATTATCAACAACTCTCATATTGTAACGCTTTTTATTTTGTTTGCCACTGATATCAATCATTTTACAGCCCGCTTTTACAGCGTTATCAATGAGATTAAACATCAAGGTTTTAAACAAGTCATACTCTACCCGAATATATCCAGGCTGGATATTAAGATGCAGGGATACGTTTTTATCTTCAAGCATCGGTTTTAAACTACCGGATATATCCTCAAAAAGTGCCTCAGCATTCATTTCTTCCAAAATGAAATCTTGCCTATTAAGCACAATCAAATCCATTAGCTTTAATGACAATGCTTCAAGCCGCAACCCTTCGCTAAGGATATACCATGCGGCGTCCTTAATTTGCTCAGGAGAAAGAGATTTTTGGTAAATCATATCCGCATAACCGATAACAGAAGTCAGAGGTGTTTTTAATTCGTGGGCAAAATTAGCAACAAAGTCTTCTTTCTGCCGGGCATTTTCTACAAGCTCGTAGATTTTTTCTTCTATCTCATCTGCCATTAAATTAAAGCTGTTTGATAATTCGCCTATTTCATCTGAACTTCTTAAAACATGTAAACGCTCATTGTAACGCCCGCTTGCAATTTGTGCGGCGGCCTTATTCATTTTTTTAATTGGCCTTGTGATAAATGCAGAAAGAATCAATATAATTACCATGCTAAATAAAATAGTAAGGGCGTATATTTGAATAAAACTCTGGATCATTTGCTCTCTTTGCAAAATAACAGTGCTAATATCATTTGCAATTAACAAATATACTGTAATACCACTTTGAACAATCCTTCCACCAACCATAAGATAGGTTTCACTACCCATCCTTTGAATTTGCATAACATGGGCATTATCTGATATGCCGTCAAGCAAAGTAAATTCAGCTTGTGGCGGAAGTGCAGAATAAATGACCTGCCTATCTTCACCAAAAAAAGCCGTCAACCCACTTAATTCAGATGACAGCCTATTAAACATATTGTGTGTCATTCCTTCTGCCAAATTATCTGCGCTTACAATTATATTTGCCTGCACTGTAAATCTATCAAATTGGAATTGGTTTAATGCCCGGTCTATTTCTCGGTTAATTGCACTTTCATGGGAAAGAGTGATTAACAAATATCCCGACATTAAAAGTCCAATGCTAATAACAAATGTGGCACACAGAAAGATTTTTGCAAAAAGCCGCATACCCTTACCCCTCTAGCCTGTATCCAATTCGGAATACTGTCTTTATGTAGCTCTCCCAGCCAAGTTTTTTACGCAAACGTTGGATATGGGAATCTAAAGTACGCGTCTCTCCAATAAATTCTTCTTGCCAAACCTTTTCATAAAGCCTATCACGGTATAGGGCAACATTTTTATTGCGTATAAGCTCCACCAACAAATCAAATTCTTTTACAGTGAGGTCAATGGCGCGGTTGTCTTTTATTACTTGGCGAGAATCAATATTGATAGATACATCTTTGAATGATAACTGCTTATCGCTTTTTCCATAGCGGCGTAACACAGCTTCGACCCGGGCCAACAACTCACCTATTTGAAATGGCTTTACAAGATAGTCGTCTGCACCCAGCTTTAATCCTTTTATTCTATCCCCTACCGCGCCTTTGGCGGTAATAAAAATAACAGGGGTTCCCATCGGTTTTATAAATTCGAGCAGCTCATAACCATCAATCTCGGGAAGCATGATATCAAGCAAAATCAAATCATAATTTTCCTGTTCAATTAAATCAGCTGCTTGTTTGCCGTCAAGGGCACAGGTGCAATTATATCCTTCTTCCCTCAAGTTTACATAAATTAGATTAGAAATGACTTGCTCGTCTTCTACTATCAAGATATTTAGCATATGTCCAACCTCTTTAATTTGACATGAGACCTCTTGCATAACTAGCAATGCACGGTTTGCAAGCGGTCGATTTTATTATATCCCAAAATTGTGTCAAAGTTGTGTTATTGGACCACAATATCAAATACTTCCCCTTGAGGTAAAGTATGATAACAAGACCGCTGCTTATCATCAAGTACTTCGTACAACTCCTTATTATAGGCACATGTCCAAAAATAATTACTATCCGTAATACGGTAAGTATCCCTGTGCTGAGGGAAAATATATTTGGGATTCAATCTTTCAATAAGAATTTTAGACTGTCGCACATGCATGTTATGCTCTGTAGGCGAAACCATTAGCACATCTACTTCCGGCAGTTCAAAATGTTCCTCAAGTAAAACAGAATCTCCCGGATGAAACACTTTAAACTTATCGAAAATAGATATCAGATACCCACAGTCCGAAACATTGTAGTGCTTATAAATAGAGCCTAATATATGTCCATGGACAGCAGGTACCGGCGTAATGACTAAATTAAACTCAGGCAAGTGAATGGGCGTTGACTGATTATTGTCATACTTGCCATTATGCCCTATGATCATACGCGAGTCCGGTATCCCTATTTCATGAGCGGCTTGCACGCAGCCGGGAGGTAGCACAAAAACGCAATTTGATTTTTCTAATAAATATTTAGCCGTATAACGATTAAAGTGATCCCCATGTTCATGGGTTATTAAAACAACAGATACATTAACAAACCAATCCTTTGGAATTTCAGCTACGGAAATACGGTTCGGCTCGTTTTCTATATCTGGGTCTATAAGCAGGTTAAAGGATTGGGAACTGATTTTCCAACCTGCATTTCCCAGCCATGTTAGTTTTAATTTCATAACAGCCTCCTATATTGGGCGAAATTGTTTTGACGTTAAATTTCTATAACTTTTATTTTCAACTGATTCCATTTTGTCATCAGTTGAGTTTTTTATCGACCTCACCAATACTTTCGGTCTAAGCCTCTATAAGAAATCGCCTCAGCCACATGATCTTCCCCTATATCCGCGTTATCTGCCAAATCTGCAATACTTCGTGCAATTTTTAAAATCTTATGGTACGCCCTTGCACTTAAACTCATACTGTCAAACACTTGCTTTAACAAGTCGGCGGCTTCACCACCCAATTTGCAATGCTTTTCTATCATAGAAGCAGGCATTTTTGCGTTAAAGTAAATAGATTCATTTTTGAATCGGCGCTGCTGCCTGGCGCGAGCGTTTTCTACCCGCTCCTTTATAGTAGCAGAATCTTCTGCCGCCCTTTGTTTTTGAGAAATCTCATTATATCTTACTGCCGTGGCTTCTACCTGTATATCAATCCTATCCAAAAGCGGGCCGGATATTTTGTCTACATACTTAGAAATTTCGCCCTCGGTACATGTGCATCGGTCTGTTCCATGATACCCACATGGGCATGGATTCATGGTTGCAAGCAGCAAAAACACACTGGGATAAGTGCATACGCCACCGATACGCGTAACGGTTATATGCCCATCTTCTAAAGGCTGGCGCATGGTTTCCAGTGCCTTTTTTTGAAATTCTGGAAGCTCGTCCAAAAACAATACGCCATTATGGGCAAGGCTCATTTCTCCAGGCATGGGAGTTCGCCCGCCACCTGCCAAAGATATATATGAAGCCGTATGGTGGGGCGTGCGAAATGGCCTGCGCGTCATAAGTAAATTCTTTTGTGTAAGTAACCCCGCAATGCTGTAAAGCTTGGTAATTTCCATGCTTTCAGCAAGGGACAGATCAGGCAAAATTGTTGGCATACGCCGGGCAAGCATCGTTTTGCCCGCGCCTGGCGGGCCTATCATTAACGCATTGTGATAACCTGCGGCGGCTACTTCCAATGCCCGCTTTACTAAATTTTGCCCGGCAACATCTGCAAAGTCTATGTCGTATGTATTTTCTGTTGTGCCAAACATTTCTGCTATATTCATGCTAAGTGTAGAAATAGGCTTGGCAGAAAAGTGTTCAACTAAATCCGTAATAGTTTCAATAGGATAAACCGCAACATCCCCAACCAAAGCAGCTTCTTTTGCATTTTCTGCCGAGACGTAAATTTTCTTCATTCCATCGGCCTTTGCTGCAAGCACCATAGGCAGAATTCCGCTAACAGGACGCAAAATACCGTCAAGGGATAACTCCCCTGCAAAAAATGCACCATCTACAGCCTCCGGCGTTAAAACCCCGGTGCATATTAAAATACCCACCGCTATAGGTAAGTCGAAAGCAGGGCCAGACTTGCGGATATCCGCAGGTGCTAAGTTTACCGTAATTCTTTTGATAGGAAAGCTAAATCCTACATTGCGAATTGCAGCACGTACGCGCTCCCGGGATTCCTTTACAGCAGAATCCGGCAAGCCAACAATTTCAAAGCCCGGCAAGCCGTTTGACAAATCAACCTCAACATCTACAATATAGCCATCCACGCCCAAAACTGCGCCGCTTGCAACTTTGATAAACATGTTTATTTCGCCCCTTTTACATATAATAGTATTAGAATTTAACACCCTAAAAGTATATATGGATTACAAGAGGGACGCAATCAACATTTTGCATTATTACATTGATACAACTTCGAGACAAATCATCATTTTTCTTTTCTCATAAAAGGAGGTTTGTCGTTCACTGCATAGCAGCTTACAACAAACCCCCTTCTATTAACCCTTTCGGGTTTTTATTGAACAGATATACCAACAACAACGCAACTTTATAGGAAAATCTCATAGAAGTCAATAAAAATTTGCTGGCATGTATTTACATTTTATTCAGCCGTGCACTACCTTCGTCCTTTATCATAGGGCTGTCCAACCGCCTTTGGTGCCATCGTATTTTTAGACGTAAACGCAAGCACTATCAGCGTAGCAACATATGGCGACATTCTGTAAAAATGCGCCGGTATTTCCAAATCACGCAAAAAGTCTATCGCCGCATAACTTGCCGCCATTGCGTTCATTAACCCAAAAAAGAATGCAGCAAACAAAATACGCTGTGGTTTCCACGCGCCAAAAATAAGAACAGCCAATGCCAAAAAGCCAAAGCCGGAAACAGAACCACTAAATACAGTTTGGGTAGGTATAATTAAAATAACCCCGCCAAGCCCTGCCAGCCCACCGGAAATAAGCACCCCTGCATAACGCATTTTTATTACGCTAACACCAACCGAATCCGCTGCCTGAGGATGTTCACCACAGGCACGCAGGCGCAGCCCAAATTTTGTTTTGTACAAAACAAATGCCGCAATAGCCAAAATAACAAGTCCCATATATGTTGTAATATATGTGTTTTGGAAAAACATTGGCCCAATTACAGGAATATTTCCAAGTATCGGCATATATGGGATTCTAAATTGATTGAGAAAATGTACATTTTGAGTGCCAGTAATAATTCTAGATGTGTAAACTGCAAATGCAGGAGCAAACATGTTAATAGCAACCCCGCTAATAATTTGATTCGCCTTTAAATTAATTGCCGCATAGGCATGAAATAAGGAAACAAGAACACCTGTACCCGCAGCAACCAACAGCCCAAGTAATAATATGGGCTGGCCAGGGAGCCTATCCTGAAAAGTTGTAATAAACATGATTCCGGTAAAGGCACCCATTATCATTTTGCCTTCTAACGCAATATTTACCACGCCGGATTTTTCTGAAAACAAGCCTCCAAGTGCAACAATTACAAGAGGTATCATAGAAAACATCGTGTGCTGTATTACAAAATAAAACATAATCAATTACCTCCTTCGCTACTTGCAGCCTCAACAGATTTTTCAGTGGATTTCTTGAATCTAAAAATCTTATTTTCAAGGGCAGATTTAACCAAAAATACAAAAGCACAGAAGTAGATTATTACAGATATCACAACTTCTATAATTTCTATAGAAAACCCAAATGGCTGCATGCGCGCACCACCCAGTTGCAAGTAAGAAATTAATATGCCGGAGAATATAATTCCAATCGGATGATTCATACCCAAAAACGCTACGGAAATGCCTGTAAAGCCTTCCTGGGCCAACATATCAATTGTACTCATAGATAATCCAGTGTCATTCATAAACGCAAGGGCACCGCCAATGCCTGCAAGGGCACCGCAAATCATAAGAGACGAAACGATATTTCTATTCTCATTTATACCCGCGTACTTTGCCGCATCTCTATTAAAACCACAGGCCTTCAGCTCATAGCCAAAGGTCGTCTTTTCCAAAATTATATACACCACAATAGCGATAACAATTGCTATAATTATTCCTGCGTTAACCCGGGAAGACCTGATCCCATCTGTAAAGATATTCTGGAAACCAAGTGTAGGCAAGTTAGAATCTGTAGGTAGTGGTAATGTAGTACCACGATTTCTATCAAAAATAGAGTTCATAATCATAAAGTTAACTAAAAACATAGCAATGTAGTTTGTCATAATGCATGATATAACTTCGTGCACATTACGATAGGCCTTTAGCAAGCCAGGAATCGCACCCCATAAAGCACCTGCGAGTGCCGCCGCCAAAATAGAAGATATAATGCGTATCCATGGGGGCAAAAATGTAAACTCCACACCAATGTAAATGGCAACAAAAGCACCCATAGTAAATTGCCCCGTTGCGCCTATATTAAATAGCCCGGTTTTAAATGCAAAGGCAACAGAAAGCCCAGTCAAAATAATAGGCGTCGCCATCAAAAGCACATCCCCAATATTACGCATAGAGCCTACACCAAATGTAAGTATAGTCCTAAACGCACCAATAGCTTGGCTTGCATCACTTATAAGTAAAATTATAAACCCTATTGCAAGTCCGGCAATTAACACTAAAACAGATGATAAAAAATTCATAATTCCACTACGGCTCATTTTGTCACCACCTTATCACGCTTCGCACCCGACATATAAAGCCCAAGTTCCTGAAATGTAACATCTTTAGGATTTACATCCGCCGCAATTTCGCCTTCGTACATAACCAAAATTCTGTCAGATACATTCATAACCTCTTCCAGCTCCAAAGATATCAGGAGCACAGCCTTTCCGGAATCTCTTTGGGCAAGCAGCTGTTTATGAATATACTCAATTGCCCCAACATCCAGGCCTCTTGTGGGCTGTACGGCAATAAGCAGTTTTGGATCCCTGTCAATTTCCCTTGCTAATATAACCTTTTGCTGGTTACCCCCAGACATAGAGCGCGTAGGCGTTTCTTCCCCTTGTCCAGATCGTATATCAAATTTGTCTATTAATTTTTTTGCATATTGCACAATTGATTTATTTTTCAAAAACCCTTTTCTTTGGAAGTCATTGTCATAGTAAGTTTGTAAAATCGTGTTATAGGCCAAAGTGTAATCCAACACCAGGCCATGCTTGTGCCTGTCTTCCGGAATATGCGCTATTCCTGTCTCCGTACGATGGCGGATTTTTGCTTTGGTAATATTTTTGTCTTCCATATATACTTCTCCAGAGTCTATGCCTTCGATGCCTGTTAGAGCGTACACCAAATCTGTCTGGCCATTGCCTTCAATCCCTGCAATACAAAGAATTTCTCCGGCTTTTACGTCAAACGATATATCTTTAAGCTTATCCTTATCGCCCTCGCCAGATTTGCCCTTTTTACTTAAGTTTCTGACTTTAAGTATTGTATCTCCAACATTTGCTCCTTGTTTATCAAGACTTAGGGTTACTTTGCGCCCAACCATCATTTCGGATAATTCTTCCTTAGATGTAGCTGCTACATCCACAATACCAACCATTTTTCCCTTTCGCAAAACTGAACATCTATCAGCCACCTGCTTTATTTCGTCAAGCTTATGGGTTATAAACAAAATTGACTTGCCTTCTGCCACCATATTTTTCATCGTTTTCATAAGTGCTTCTATTTCTTGTGGCGTTAAAACCGCCGTTGGTTCGTCAAAAATCAAAACTTCATTATCCCGGTAAAGCATTTTTAATATTTCTACCCTTTGCTGCATTCCTACGCTTATGTGGCGTATTTCCTTATCTATATCAATTTCTAATCCATATACTTTAGATAATTCCAATACTTTCTTTCTGGCCTCCTGCATTTGCAAAACACCGTTTTTTGTTGATTCTACACCAAGTACAATATTTTCAAGCACAGTAAAATTATGCACAAGCTTAAAATGCTGGTGCACCATTCCAATACCAAGTAAATTGGCATCCCCCGGCCCTGCTATGGTTATCTCCTTACCGTTTTTATAAATACTGCCATGCTCCTGTTTGTACAAACCGAAAAGTACGCTCATTAAGGTAGATTTTCCCGCACCATTTTCTCCAAGCAGCGCATGTATTTCCCCCTGCTTTAATTGCAGTGTAATATCATCATTAGCAATAATTCCCGGAAATTCCTTGGTTATGTTGCGCATTTCAATAATGTACATAAACATTCACCTTTCCAATTTTGCGATTATGTAGAAAAAAATCCAACTGGTCCGAAAATCGGACCAGTTGGATTTATATCTTTTAAATTACATCTCTTCTACAACTACTAATGTTGTTACGATATCAGGCATATCTAAGCTGCCATTTACAACAACTGTACCATTTGCCACTTGTGCAAAAATTGCGTTGTACTGTGCTTGTGTAAAGTTTTGGAAACGTGCTGTGTCCATAGCAATACCAACACCGTCCATAGATGCGTCAAATATAATTTCTTGGCCGCCATCCCATGTACCATTTAAGAAATCTGTTAGCATGTCATAAACAGATGGCGCAAGGCCTTTCATGGCAGATGTGATAACTGTATCAGAGTCGCCAGATTGGTCTACGTCTACACCAATTGTTAAAGCACCGGCTGCGTCTGCAGCAGCAAAAACGGAGAAACCTGCACCACCGGCAGCAACAAAGATAACCTCTGTATCAGAAGCATACCAAGCCGCAGCCATGGTTGTAATTTCAGGCGCAGGTGCAAATGTAAATAGATATTGGTATCTAATTGTAACTTCTCCTTCTTCTAATCCTAAAGAAGCCGCCGCATGTTCTGCACCTTGAACAAATCCATGGCCAAAACGCACAACCGGAGGTATTGGATGTCCACCCATAAAGCCTAGGTTTCTATGTCCATCCATCACTGCGGCATAACCTGCTAAAAAGCCTGCTTCATGCTCTGCATAGTGGATAGCTACTAGATTGCTTTCGATTCTTGGTGTGCCATCTCTTGCTGGTGTCGCATCAAGCAAAACAAATTTAACATCCGGGAACATATCTTGTGCATCATACAAAGAGTTTACAAAGTGGAAACCCGGTAAAACAATAATGTTAGCGCCTGCAAGTACAGCATCTTCAATCATGTCAAGACGTGCATCATCACTTGCTGCATGTGCTTGGAAGAATTGATACTGCCCGCTTGAAAGTCCATGGCTTGCTACAAAGCGTTGGATACCTTGCCATGCGCCTTCGTTAAACGATCCATCATCCAAAATAGATTCAGGTGAGTGTGCAATTAAAGCAATTTGTACATCGCTTGGGCTTAGTGCGCCAGAAACTGCAGGGGGTGCTTCTTCAACAACGTCTTCTTCGTAATCTTCATCATCGGCTTCATCGGCAGGTGCCTCTGTCGGTGCTTCCGTTGCTGCGGGAGCCTCCGTTGCTGCGGGAGCCTCCGTTGCCGCAGGTGCCTCTGTTGCCGCAGGGGTGTCTGGGGTAGCTGGTGCAGGGTCACTTGTACATGCGCTTATAGCAAATAAGGCAAGTACCAATGCAAGTGCGGTGAAAAATGTGAATACTTTTTTCATTTTTTAAATCCTCCTAAGATTTGTCCTTTTAGTCCTTTTAGACTTGTTATTTTAATAACTACCGGCGTCCACTCCTGTTAAAACCTTAACAGCAGAGCTTGTCCCCAAACGAGAACAGCCTTCGTTAATAAAAGCGATAAAATCCTCTCGGTTTTTCATACCACCGGCAGCTTTTATTTTAACATTCGGGCCTATGTGTTGCTTAAATAGCCGAATATCTTCAATAGTTGCGCCACCTGTACCAAACCCTGTTGAGGTCTTAATAAAATCTGCCCCACTTTGGGTCACGCATTTGCATAGGGCAATTTTTTCATCTGTAGTTAAATAACAACACTCAATGATTACTTTCAAAATTTTGTTTCCTACAGCCGATTTTAACGTTGTTAACTCCTCTGTTATTTTATCAAAGTTTTTATTTTTAGCATCGCTAATGTTAATGACAACATCAAATTCACTTGCACCATTTTCACTTGCATTATTAATTTCTGCTATTTTAGACGATGTAACGCTATAACCAAGTGGAAATCCAATGACTGTGCATATATTTATTGCTGCGCCATATTTTTGACTGACTCTTTGTACATAGGATGGCGGAATACAAATAGAAGCTGTTTTGTATTTTATTGCCTCATCGCAGATAATTTGAATATCATCCCATGTTGCAGTTGGTGACAGCAGCGTGTGATCTACCAAGGCGTAAATTGCAAAATCATCCAAAATTTGACCTCCTTATAAAATAAAACAGAATTAACAGCAAATGTTTCAGTTTGATGACACTATTATACTCTTCCCATTTCATCTGTCAAGACTTTGGTGCGTATCATAACCTAAAAACAGATTCGGGGTTATACTTACGCGGTTATCGTGGTATAATGTCAAAATCTTAGAAAATGTCAAAGACAGGAGGCAATCACGTTGGATAAAAAAATTACACCGGATCAAATTATTCTAATTGAAGACACTTACCGGGCACTACTATCTAAAATTAGAGAATACAGGCCAACAGCCTCTTTAGAGTTAGTAGATGATGCCTACAAACTGGCAAAAGAAGCCCATGAGGGGCAATTCCGCCATTCCGGCGAGCCATATGTGATGCACCCACTTGAAGTAGCCATTATTTTGGCGGAAATTCGCGCAGATTTAGAATCAATTACAGCTGCAATTTTACATGACGTAGTCGAAGATTCCCCCATAGAAAGCAGCGAAATAAAAGAAAAATTTGGCTCGGATGTTGCGCTTTTAGTAGAAGGCGTAACAAAAATAAACCAAGTAAAATTTGTATCCAAAACCGATGTACAAGCCGAAAACTATCGCAAAATGTTCTTCCATATGTCAGAAGACGTACGTGTCCCCCTTATAAAAATTGCAGACAGGCTGCATAACATGCGCACAATCGAAGCAATGTCCGTTGAAAAACAAATTGCAAAAGCGAATGAAGCTTTAGAAATATATGCACCCCTTGCCCACCGCCTAGGTGTTGCAAAATTACGATACGAACTAGAGGATTTATCCTTTAAATATAGTGACAAAACACTTTATGACGACCTTGCCCGCCAAGTAGAACTTAAAACCACCGAACGCATAGATTTAACAGAACAACTCATGAAGGAAATTCGCACCGCACTGGAAAAGCAAGGAATAAAAGCCGTAGTTGAAGGACGGCCCAAGAGACTTTACAGTGTTTACAAAAAAATGAAATCCAAAAACAAAACTCTAGACCAAATTCATGACTTATACGCCGTACGTATTTTGGTGGAAGACATTGCCGGCTGCTATTCAGCCCTAGGCTGTGTAAACGGACTTTTTCCAATTGTACCGGGGCGCATAAAAGACTACATTGCAGGCAAAAAGCCCAATGGTTATCAATCCCTCCACACCACGCTCGTTGGCCCCGGCGAACCCTTTGAAGTGCAAATACGTTCTTTCGAAATGCATGAAGTTGCTGAATTTGGTATTGCCGCACATTGGAAGTACAAGGAAGGCGGCAAGGCCGCAAAAGATAAATGGCTGCAAGAAATTATGGACTGGCAGCACGAAGTTTCTGATAACGATGAATTTTTAGCAGCATTAAAAATGGACCTTAGCGCGTTTCACAGCCATATATCTTGCTTTACACCCGCCGGTGAGCCAATTAATCTTGTGACAGGTTCATGCGCAATAGATTTTGCCTATGCAATACACTCTGCAGTAGGCAACCGCATGGTTGGTGCGCGGGTTAATGGCAAGCTTATGCCAATCGACCATGTTCTTGTATCTGGAGATATGGTAGAAATCTTAACCAGCCAAAACTCAAAAGGACCAAACCGCGACTGGCTAAATATCGTTAAAACAAATCAGGCTAAGTCAAAAATTACCCAGTGGTTTAACAAAGAAAACCGCGAAGATAATTTGCAAAAAGGGAAAGAAATACTGGAAAAATCCGCACTAGAACTAAAGGTTACATTGGAAGAACTTTTGTCCGAAGGCCGAGAAAAAGATCTCCTCGACCGTTTTAATTGCCGAGACATGGAACGGCTGTATTTAATGGTTGGCAATGGTGGATTAAAAGAAAAACAAGTAGTTAACCACCTGTACCGAGAATACGCAAAAGTACTGCCGCCACCAAGTGACGAAGAATTGATTCAAAGCCTACTCACCACTAATGCAAAAGTTGAAGAAAAAGGTAAAAAAAGTGGCGTAGTTGTAAAAGGCGTTGGGGACACAGCCGTTAGCTTTTCTAAATGCTGTACACCTGTACCGGGAGATGAAATTTTAGGCTTTGTAACCCGTGGACGCGGCCTAACAATACACCGCACAGACTGCGTAAACATCCTCCATATGGAGGAACTTGACAGGCGCCGCCTGATTGGTGCCCAGTGGAGTATTCCGGAAACAAGCCGGCAAACTTATCGGGTAAGCCTGCGCATAACCTGCCGGGATAATAATACCCTTTTATCTGCAATAAATAACGTGCTTAAAGACGAAAATGTACGCGTATTCTCCCTAACCGCCAACGTGGTATTACCTAACGCCATTTTTACCATTGGCCTTGAAACTTATGATACAGAACATTTAAACCATATAATCAAGCGCCTACAATCTGCAACAGGTGCCTATGAAATTAGGCGGATACATGCGTAATGGGCACTATCACATGTGTACTAATAAACCATAATTTTACAAACGAAGTGCAAACAATGACCCAAGTGTTTTTTCCGGGAGAAAAGTTTCAGTTTATTTACGCATCCGACCTATGTAAAGACGCACTGTATCCTCACTATATCATTAAAACTGAAATAACAAAAAATTCAGCACATGCATATGTATTAAAAAACGGAAAAGAAATAGCAACCCATTCCATAACACTTGATAAGCTGCCGCTATATTTAAGCCCTCGACGTGTACTAATGCTCACACTATATCACGCATTACAAACTGCTGTGGGGGCATATACACCTTGGGGCGCATTAACCGGAATCAGGCCATCCAAAATGGCGAGAGAATGGATAAATAACGGATTTAGTTATGAGAAAGTAGTAAATACACTTATTGACCCATTTTGCTGCACACCTGAAAAGGCGAAATTGGCACTTGATGTGGCCTTAGCGGAAATTGAGCTGACTGAACGGATTTATTCTAATACGCCGTCCACTCCCATTGGCATATATGTAAGCATCCCATTTTGCCCTACGCGTTGTGTCTATTGCTCTTTTAATATGTCGCAAAAATTAGCCAGCGAAGATTTCCAAAGCCAGTATATATCCGCAATGATACAAGAGTGCAAAACCCAAGCAAAACGCCTGAATGAAATGGGTGGGCGAGTTTCTTCCTATTATATAGGGGGCGGCACACCAACGGTGTTGTCCGAATATTTGCTGGAAAAATTATTAGATACTGTAACTTCAACATTTGGACAAAGCAATATTGAACTCTCGGTAGAAGCAGGCAGACCCGACACATTAACCCCAGCAAAATTAAAAATCTTACGCAAATACAGCGTAAACAGAATTGCAGTAAACCCTCAAACTCTAAACGACAAAACCCTTTCTATTATTGGTCGCAATCATACCGCGGCAGATTTTTTTTACGCATTTAACCTTACCCGGGACGCAGGTTTTGAATGTATAAACACAGACTTAATTGCCGGGCTGCCCGGCGAAACCATAGACGATATGCGCCGCACAATGGAAGGTATCGCCACGCTTGCCCCAGAAAACATCACGGTGCATACATTGGCAATAAAGCGCGCGTCAGCTCTTAACGAGTCTCAAGCAGATTTTACGCTGCCGAATTCAAAAACCATAGAGGCTATGCTAAACATAGCAAGCACAGCCTGCACAAACACAGGGCTTTATCCATACTACCTATACCGTCAAAAAAACATGGTTGGCATGTTCGAAAACGTAGGTTACAGCAAACCAAACCACGAATGCCTTTATAATATAGGCATGATGGCAGAGACCCAAACTATTTTAGGAATTGGAGCAAGTGCCGTTAGCAAATTTGTAAATGGCGATAAAATAAGCCGAGAGTTCAACACAAAAAACCCAGAAATTTATATAAAAACTATTGCCGCACAAACAATATAAAACTATTTGCGCGCACAGCGCGCACCCGCAACGTAGTGAGGAAGCGTAGCTGGGCTTCGCCCAGCGGAGCGGCGGGGTTTGGGGCAGCGCCCCATTCAATTAGAAACGGAGACAAATATGATTCAAGCACCAAAAGGAACAAGGGATGTATATGGGGACGAAATGCTTATTTGGCACAAAATAGAAGCCGCCGTCCGCAAAATCACAAACGCATACAATTTTGCGGAAATCCGCACACCAATAATCGAATCCACAGACTTATTCTTGCGCGGTGTAGGTGACACGACAGACATTGTGCAAAAAGAAATGTACACATTTAACGACAAAGGCGGCCGCAGTCTCTCTCTTCGTCCGGAGCTAACCGCAGGTGTCGCCCGCGCCTATATCGAACGTGGTTTACACAACCAGCCACAGCCTATAAAGCTATGGTATATTGGCCCAAACTTTCGTTACGAAAATCCACAGGCCGGACGATACCGCCAACACTATCAATTTGGAGTAGAGGCCTTTGGCTCGACAAATTACGCGGTAGAAGCAGAAATCATCTCTCTTTGGTGGTCCCTTTTGCGCGAGCTTGATGTAACAGGCGTTACAGTTCATATAAACAGCATCGGCTGCCCCGATTGCCGCAAAGTTTATCATCAACAATTAGGCGCCTATATAAACAAACGCCTAGACTCTCTCTGTAATCTATGCCGCGCCCGATCAGAGAAAAACCCCTTACGTATATTAGACTGCAAAAACCCAAACTGCCAAGAACAACTTACAAATGCGCCATTGGTATTAGATTCCCTAGACCAGGAATGTAAAAACCATTTCGAGGGTTTGCAAAAGCTGTTAACTAATTTTGACATTCCCTTCATTGTAGACCCAAAAGTTGTACGCGGACTTGATTACTACACGCGTACAGTGTTTGAGTTTTTCAAAGGCGGTGGCCTAGCCTTAGGCGGCGGCGGCCGTTACGATGGACTTGTTGCCCAAATTGGCGGATCCCCCACCCCGGCCGTAGGTTTTGGCATGGGTATGGAGCGACTTGTCATGTTGCTGCAAAACCAGAACGAAACATCTATAACCAAAGCACCAGATATTTTTATAGGCCACGCAGAAGAAGCCGGGTTTATAAAATCTCAAGAACTTGCCCTTGCCCTGCGCAAAAAAAGTATCTGTGTAGAAACCGACCTAATAGGCCGCAGCGTAAAAGCCCAAATGAAATTCGCAGACAAAATAAAAGCCAAGTACACAACCATACTTGGCGGAAACGAAATAACCACAGGCGAAGCCACTCTTAAAGAAATGGCTACTGGCGAGCAAAAGAAAGTTAAACTCGATAACTTATATGAATTATTCTAAACGCGCATTTGCGCGTTTTTAATTTTCAGCAAAACCAAAGGTGGCCAAAAGTTCTCTTAGCTCATTTGCCTGGGCTGCATTATCATAGGCGGCGGCTGCTAAGGCATCCCAAACACATTCCGCAAAGCTTGTAAAGTCATCTTCACCCATCCGAATAAGGTTGCTTAGTACAGTTATCGCACGCAAATAAAGCAAATCAAAATTGTTATATAAATTAGTATACTTTTGCAATGCCCCATGTAAAATTTCAGATGCAGCTTCAAATTCGCGATTTTCAAGGTAAATGTTTGCCTGTTCAATATAATAGCTGGCTATTATAGGATATACATATGGCAGCATATCCGTATCATAGCTATGGCTAACAGCAAGTGCTTCCGTCATGAGCCGATAATAATAATCAGAACCAATATAACGCGCAATCCTCACACCATTTAATAGATTTTGAATATGTGCTGATGGCGCAACAGCCTCTATCCACTCGTATTCAAGCAATTGCACATAATGTAAAAAAGCCTGTTCCCAATCTCCAAAATGCGAGTAAATTTGCCCACGCACACTTGCCTCTTGATAGGCACTAATAACACCCTGCACTTTTGGCTTTTCTAACAAATTAAACAACGCGTCCCAATTTTCAGAACTATAATAATGCTGTATAGCCCTACTTACAGCATTTACCCATGTATTACGAAATATCATATCATCATAGCTTAAAAATTTTTCAAAATTAACTTCTTCATGTTCATTAAACAGGTTAACACTCTCCGTATATCGCCCCATGTGTACCAGTAAACGCCGTCTTCGTTCGTACCCATATGGCAACTGGGGACGGCGGTATATATATCGCTCATAGTGGGATAGCGCTACACTATAATTGCTCATACTTTTCATTTCGTCGCCTCTGGAGATCATACGATTGATCACTTCATTATTCCATGTAAACACGCCATAAATAAGTGTCGCCGCAAAAAGCAATACCAAAAAAACGGCAGCGCCAATTCTCAGCTTAACATCTCTTTTTTCAAGCGCCTTCCGCACATCACCCATAGATTGATATCTGCTGCTTGGTTTTTGAGCCATACATTTTAATATAATTCGACTAAATTTTTTAGAGATATCTCCCCTAGCCTCTAACTTTTCGGCAACTCTTTCTATATTATTATATCCGCTTCTACTGGGAATTTCCTTTGTTAGCAAGCTATATATTGTTGCGCCCATAGAGTATATATCCGCCCTATGATCATCAATATGAGGGTTTATCATTTGCTCTGGCGAGGCATATCTCATCGCCCTACCAGAAGAATCAGATTCTACAGATTTAGAAATACCAAAATCGATTAAATAAATATTACCCTGGTCGCTTAGCATAATATTAGAAGGTTGGCAATCCTTATGTATTACACCCTCGCCATGTAGATATTCAAAAAGTTTACATAATTGAATCATGTATTTTTTTGCGGCTTCTTCCCCAACAACTTCATCGCTATTTATTACTTGTCTAAAATTTTTACCGGGAATATACTCCATAGCAATATATAAAGCCAATTCATCTTCAAATACATCAAAAACAATGGGTAAAAAGTCATGCCTAAGAGCGGTTAATATATCTTTTTCGGTTTTATATAAAACCACATGTTCCTTCTCTATCCGTTTTATAATCCAGTATCCCACATCTGGCTTCACAGCCTTGTAAACACTACGGATACCAATACTTGACGGCGATATACATGTAATATCCGTAAAGCCTTTTTTTATAAGTATTGGAGGTATATATCCTCGCAAATTATTTGAAAATTTAGATTTATCCATTGTTTTATCACCATCATAAAAAAATATTAAAAAATTCGCTGATGTGAATGCCGCACCAGCGAACTTTATTTTCCTATAGAAAATTATACCTTTAAATTTATCATTTCACTACATGAGAAGAGTCATCCCTATCAGAAACAATATCCTCGTCTGAATTGATTATATCCTCTTCATCTTTAGCCACATCACCAATGGGGTCATTCTCTTTTACATGATAATCATAAATCACGTTGTCACTATCAGACTCACATTCTTTTGAATCATTGTCCTGCCCATTTAAATCAATATCTGGTCTGTATTCATATAAATTATCATCGCAGGGTAATTCATAATTAGTATCATTGTCATCCGGGCAATAATCCGGATATTCATCCACTAAATCCGGTATTTTCTCGTCATCATCGGTGTCGTCGTCATTTATTGCACCACATCCGCCGCCGCCATTATCGTAATTGTTATCGGAACTATAATCCCTTTCAATTGAATATACCGCAATATTAGTAAACTCTACCGAGAATATTGTTCCAGGCCGTCTACCATACAATTCAAACCATATACTTTCACCCGGATGTAATGCATAATTGCCTAAAATCATAACGCGATTACCCACTTGGCGCACGCTTGCACCATTCGCACCTAACACATACACACCACTGCCCACATCAAACTCTATAGACCAATTATAAAGTGTTCTGTTGCTTGTATTTGTAAAAATTACATCGCGATAAAATCCACCACTAGTAGAATGTGGCAATCTTATAAACCGCAAATCGTATTCATAAAACTCCAGCAATCTGCGCGTATATATGGGCAGTTCAGGATCGGTTGGGTCTGTTGGGTCTACTATATCCGGTAAGTTGTGTAAAATAAATACAAGATGCCAAATTAGTCTATTTTCAGGTGATCCCAAATTTGAACCGTCAAATCCTTGTTCATGTAGAAGATATAGAATATCAAGAACTAACTCGCGTATTTGCCCATTCATATGCGCACGAGCATAATCTTCCAACAACTGTTGAATATTTTCTGTAATTATAATAAAGTCTATCGGCCTGCTGTCCGCTAAACTAATTAATTCTAGCATCAACACTTCAAAATAGCATTCATCTACCGGATCCGTTGGCTGTGGAATTGAACATCCAGGATCTGTAGTTTCCGGCTCCGTCGGGTCTGTAGTCTCTGGCGCTGTCGGGTCCGTAGTTTCTGGTTCAGTTTCCGATTCTGTCGGGTCTGTAGTCTCTGGTTCTGTTTCCGTAGTTTCCGGCTCTGTTGGATCTGTAGTTTCCGGTTCTGTTGGAGGTATCAAATCCGGCGGAGGTAATGAAGGTTCCGGTTGAACTTCTGGTACAGTGCCTTCAGCCTCTGTTTGAGACTCGGATTCATTTTCAGGAACATTTTCCGGCTCCGGTACATCTTCATCTTCATCTTCATGCGTATCATAAACTTCTAATTGATCCGGCGGCTCTATGGGTTCTGTCATTAATTCAGTATCAGCCGTATCATCGGAATCACCGGAATCAACTAGTACAGTGGTTGGTATAATCAAATCATATTGGGATAGATCAAAATCCAAATTATCTAAAATATGATCCAAATTTAACATGTCTTGATTAAGCATATTATTATCTAAAATTATTTCTGCAATGCTTTCGTCTCTCGGTGTATCCTGTGATATTTGATAATCTGTCGGTAGCAACACGGCTTGTACACTTTCATTAATAAGGCCGTTTATCTCTGTATTACCCGGCAATAAAGACGCGATTACCGCAGCAGGAATATGATTTGGCTCAAGAACAGCAGTTTGCGAAACATCCAACGAACCATCATTGGATACACGTACCAAAAGGCCATTCATACCGGCCGGCACACTATGCCGCACAGTTTGGCTTGAAGCCACGCAAGTAACGGCTATAGCACCTTTTAAAAGGCCAATTTCACTAATACCTATTTCAGCACTATGACTTACATGTATTGCTGTGCCAAGCACATAAGCTCTTGTTGCGGGGGTGTGTACCTCGAAGCGCTCATTTTGTGCAAGTGGTCGATACACATATGAAAATACATTGCCCTCATACACAAATAATTCAACATCAAGCGTACCATTTCCAGTGTCAGAACTCACCAGCTTTAAATGGGAATTAGGCGCAATAGTTACATTTGCGCCATCAAAAGCAAGATGCATAATACCATTATAGCCGGTTCGAACAATTTCGCTCTCCCCTAAAAATCCACAATTATCACTTAACGAGACACGGTAAACAAGCACATCTCCCTGCACACGCTCTATTATCGGCAACGCAGGCTGCCGAGGTAAAGACCCAGGCTGTAATAGGGATTGAATCCCAGGCATAACTATGCTATTGCTAAAATTAGCAAAAGGACGTGCATCACCATTGCCAACAAGTGCACTTGAAAGTGCCGAGCTTAAAAATAAAACTGCTGCAACTACCAAAGCAACAATTTTATTTGCTGTTTTCTTTGTTAGCAACATTTCCCCCACCTGCCGATCTATGTCGTTTGCGTAAACTTTACACAAAAATTGGCAACATCTTTTCGTGTACATAATTTATCATTTTATGGCTAACATGTCAACGATTATTTATACGAAATATGCCCGAAATTACTGCATTTTTCGCATGTTGCACTGCCTCATTTTTGCCTTAAATTTGAGGCGATTTTAATGCATTTTTGAGGCAGCTTTGAGGCATGTTTAACTAAAAATTGTAAGCTGCTCGTCTGCAAGTGGTGCATCAAGTCCCATATGCGCATAACCAAGTCTGGTTACCATACGTCCACGAGGTGTACGTTGAATAAAGCCTAATTGCAGTAGATATGGTTCTGCAACGTCTTCTAATGTACCAGATTCCTCATCTATGCTTGCAGCCAAGGTGTCCAACCCTACCGGACCGCCGCCAAATTTTTCTATAATTGCACGTAATATTTTTTTATCTACGGTATCAAGGCCTACAAGGTCAATTTCAAGTCTGTTTAAAGATGCATTTGAAACATCCCCTGTAATTACACCATCATACTGCACCTCCGCAAAGTCACGCACGCGCTTTAACAAACGATTGGCAATACGCGGCGTCCCCCGGGCACGGCGGGCTATTTCTTTCGCACCCTCAGGCTCAATTTCCACATCCAAAACAGATGCAGAACGTGTTACTATTCTTGTTAAATCCTCCACACTGTAGGGTTCTAAGTGGTTTACCATGCCAAAACGGTCACGGAGTGGAGCAGTTAAAAGCCCTATGCGTGTGGTTGCCCCAACCAGTGTAAACCGTGGCAAATCCAGGCGAATGCTTCTGGCACCGGGCCCTTTGCCAATGACGATATCAAGCACAAAGTCCTCCATTGCGGAGTACAAAATTTCTTCCACATTACGGCTTAGTCGGTGAATTTCATCAATAAAAAGAAAATCCCCTTCGTTTAAGTCATTTAAAATGGCCGCCATGTCACCAGGGCGCTCTATTGCGGGACCGGCAGTTATTTTTAGTTTTGCATTCATTTCCGATGCTATAATTGCTGATAGGCAAGTTTTACCAAGGCCCGGTTGGCCATAAAACAGCACATGATCTAAAGTTTCGCCACGGTTTTTTGCTGCCTGCACAAATATTTTCATATTTTCTTTCACTTTTGTTTGACCAATATATTCGTCAAAGCTGGCAGGGCGTAACTTTAATTCAATTTCTGCATCTTCTTCAGGGTTAAAGCCTGTGGTGTTTAAACGTCGCTCATCCATAATACTTTACCTCGCCAGTTTTCGTAATGCAAGCCTTATAAGTGTATCCGCCGCCATACCTTCTTCCGCAACCTCAAGCACAACCTGCATTGCCTCTGCCCGGCCATACCCTAATGCAAGCAGTGCATCCATTGCATCTTGCTTTTCTCCTGCCGGTCCGGCAACTACTTGCCCAGCCGCCATGCCGCCGGATTCTTCCCAGGCATCTGTGGTTTTTATTTTATCACGAAGTTCCAGCAGTAACCGTCCTGCGGTTTTTTTACCAACACCGGGGGCTTTACCTAATGCCATCACATCTTCTGCAATAATAGCCATTATTATATCCTGGGGTGACATTGCCCCTAAAATTCCAGACGCTACCTTAGGGCCAATACCCGAAACAGAAATGAGCAAGGTAAACATGCGCAGTTCTTCTTGGGTTAAAAAACCATGTAAGGATTGACCGCTTTCCGTTGTTTGCAAGTAAGTAAAAAGCTGAATGCTGCTATTTTTTGCAGGCAGGCGGCTAAGGGTTGCCACGGATACATTGACAAGATATCCGACACCGTTTACATCCACCACTACAGATTGGTCATTTACAATATCTAGTGTACCTTTTACATATGCAATCATTTACAATCATCCCTTCATAATGCAACTGGTGTAAAATTTCAGTTGGTAACGTTTTGTTACCAACTGGTTTATTTTCAAACTTTCACTTCTGCCGCGCAACAAATCAACCCATGGCAAACTTCACGAATTTTCTCAAATTCGGTATTTTTACTAATTTCGCCAGTTTTCTGATATAACTTTCGATTTGTTTCAATCATAACAGACATAACTCCCTTGTCTTTTCCGTAATGCTTCATTGGTGTGATTGTGCCGCTATATGGGATATTTTTTATGTGGCTATAACCTAATGCATCTAACTTTTTACATAAGGCATCGCTTAAAGCTGGCGGCGTATGAAAATCGTCTGTGCCAATATCAAAGTCAGGCATATCCGCATCATAAAAAGAATGACCGTCTATTATAAGGCACTTTCCATAGTTCGCTAACGCAGTATCAACCGCAGCGGTTAAACGCGCGTGGTGAGGATCGTAAAATTTCTTTAAAATTTTATCTCTAAGCAGGTTATCATATGCTCGCAATTGCCTGCCGTCATGTGTATGGGTATACATTAAGCCCTGGCCTTTTTTGGCACAGGGCTCATCTTTATCGTCTCTAAACCGCTCCATATCACACACAAGACGGCTTACCGGTGCTATTATATGGCTGCCGGCTTCCACAAAAAAGTAAAGCTCATCACAAAAAGCGTCGGTCATGGTTAAAAGTTCTGCATCAAGGTCTTTTTCAGTAAGCAGCATAGTTTTCCGGTATTCTTCAGGTATCAAAAGAGATGCATGGGGCACATGCACAACCACAAACCCATAATCCGTCATCTTTGATCTACCCATGGCGACCAGTAGTCATATATAGGCGGGTCTATTATGCGGAACTGAATTATATACAAAACACAAAATATCCCTAACAGCAATATAAATACGCGTGCAATCCAATCGGCACGCGTTGGTTCTTTTTCGCTGTACCAAGTACGTTTTTTATGCTTGCCAAAACCACGCAAATCCATCGCATTTGCAATATTATTTACCTTACCAAAGGAAGTCATAATAAGCGGTACAAGCATAAAAATTGTTTGTTTCAGTTTTTGCCTAATCCCTGCTTTTTTTGAATCCATTTCAATACCGCGCATCATTAATGAGTTTTTTATATTGGTAAAATCCCGGGCAATATCCGGTATCGTGCGGAATGCAAGCGCCATTATTGTACAAACTTTATAAGGCAGCCGAAGCCTATTAAGCCCCGACGCCATTTCCGATGGAGTTACCGCAACAATAAAAAGTATTGCAGACGCAAAAGAGCAAACCCGCTTAAAATACATCATGCCCACATACCATAAAAGTTCTCGTGATATAAAAAATCTGTCATTTAACTGCCAAAGAATTGTCTCGCCACCTACGCGCGTAAGCCCCGATGTAGGGCGTACTAAAATGATCATTACACTGCCAATAACGCCCGCCATAATAAACATGAACATAAACATAAAAAATACAATTTTCCAGTTTGGTTTCATAGAAATTACACCAATTGTACATAGAATAAACATAGGCAGCAGCATTCGCACATCAAAGGTCATTATTATGTAAACTGTGATGGCGATAAAACCAAGCATTTTTGTTGTGCCGTTTAGCCGCTGAATTGGAGTGGTACCAGGGGAATAACTAATCATAAAACGTCTATTCATTCACTCTCACCATCCTCTCGTAGCGGATATAATGCTCAATAAATTTTTCCGGCGGGATATCAAGCTTGCGTGCAAGCGTATACAAAGAAGTCTGCTTTAAATTTGCTTTTTCTATTATATCATTGTTAGACAAAACCGAAAAAACATTAGAATCTGCTACCAGCTCCCCATCCGCAAGCACAATGGCACGGTCGGTATTTTCTATTGCCAGGTGCATATCGTGGGTAATAAAAATAATTGTCTTGCCAAATTCGGCGTTTAGTTTATTTATAAAAGTAATAATCTCCATATAATGGCGGTAATCTTGCCCGGCGGTTGGCTCGTCCAATATAAGCACTTCCGGCTCTAAAGCCAAAATTGCCGCAATGGTTACACGCTTTTTTTGCCCATAACTTACAGCATCCACAGGCCAATTGCGCATACGGTAAATTTCGCAGGTACGCATGGCTTTTTCGCTTTGGGCAGCCACTTCTTCATCAGACATTTTGCGAATTTGTAGTGCAAGCTCAACTTCTGCTTTTATGGTGTCTTTTACTAGCATTTGGTTCGGGTTTTGCATAACGAAACCGATATTTTCGCCAATTTCTTTAATACTTAGCTTTTTATAATCTTCGCCGCCAATGTAAATGGCTCCGGTTTTTGGGCGGCTAATACCGCATATAAGCCTTGCTACAGTAGATTTTCCCGCGCCATTTTTGCCTATTAAAGCAACCCTTTCACCTTTTTTTATAGAAAAGGATATGTTGCGCAACACATTTCTTGGGTTTGCTTCTTGCTCATATGCATAGGTTATGTCGCTTAAACCTATCACTTCTTCTTTTGGCTCAGGCTTAACCTCGTTTGTTGCGCTCTCAAAAAAAGCAAACAATTTTGCCCGATGTTCATCCTCTAGCTCTATATTTTCTATATCATCTAATTGTTTTATATTTTCTAATTTGCAGCCCGCATACTTTAACGCAGTAACATATAATGGCTCGCGAATGCCATACTGGGCCAAAGTTGTACTGCACAAAAGTTCTAATGGCGTAGTATCTGCAACAATTCGCCCTTCGTCCATTACAATAACCCTATCTATAGGGCGATACAATACATCCTCTAGGCGGTGTTCAATTATTATAACCGTGCGATCTTTTATGCTTGCAATGCGATCTATTAAATCTATTGCGGCTGTTCCTGCTTTAGGGTCAAGTGACGCTAAGGGCTCATCAAATATTAGAATATTCATTTCCTCACCGAGTACGCCTCCAAGGGCCACCTTCTGCTTCTGCCCGCCAGAAAGGTTAAATGGCAGGGCAGCTAAGAAATCATCCATTCCAACTTTTTTACTGTTTTCTAGCACCTTTGGCAGCATTTCTACGCGAGGAGTATTGTCATTTTCCATTGCAAATGCAATATCCTCCCCAACAGAAAGCCCTACAAACTGTGCATCCGAATCTTGAAGCACTGTTCCCACATGCTTGCTTAACTCAAAAATGGAAAGATCGCTGGTTTCCTTACCATTTACTTTTAAAGAACCAGAAATAGTGCCCTTGTAAGAGAAGGGCACTATTCCGTTAATACAATTTGCTAATGTAGATTTTCCGCTTCCAGACGCCCCTAAAATAAGAACCTTTTCACCAGCATAAAGAGTAAGGTTTATATTATGAAGGGTGGGCGCATTTTGCACTTTATACTTAAAACCAAAGTCTGCAAATTCTATTATAGGTATCTTACTGTCCATGTATTAGTCTTCCGCCTTTAAATTGCTGCGCTTTTTGTAGCGGCTGGCTAATAGGAACAATAGCGGAATACCAGCTATGGTGAGTACAATGATGTTGGCAACAGATGCAAATGCAGATTGAATAATTGTAAGCTCTAAATCTGCTGCATAAAAAATGGAGGTAAAAATTGGAGTAACAACACCAAATGCAATACCGCAGCCAACAACTACCAAAATTGCATAAATGATTGCATGTTTTAACGCAAATATACCTTCATCGATACGTGCGCCATAAAGTGGCAGTGCGCCAATAAATAACCCAAGCACAGCATTACCAACAGCCCAGTCAAACCAAAAGCCCCATCCGCCAATGGCATCAGCAATAATATTACCAACGCCCATTGTAACAAATGCAGGCACAGGGCCAAACAACGCACCAACAAAAACAGGTACGATCATTGCGGTGGTCAAAAATGTGTTAGCGAATATAGGTATACTTCCATATACCATAAGTACACCAAACAGTGCCGCACCAACAGCTACGCTAACCAGCGTTAGGGTGTTCCACTTGCCTAAAAACATACGTCCAAATCCTTGCATAATTTTCCTCCTTTTATTTTTGGGGAATCGCTTGTATGTAGAAATATATACATAATTGAAGGCTGTGTCAATTATTATATTCTTCTTCATTACTACCAAGCCATTCACCATACAAAAGCTCCAAATGCGCTTCAAGCTTAAGTTTTTCTTGATATAGTCTGCCCATTTCCTGATAATCCGGCGATTGTAAATCTGTCTCCAGTAACTGATTAATTTTTTCCAGTTCTGTTTCAGTCTCGCTAATTAAAACTTCCGGCGAAACTGTTGCTTTAATTTTTGCCGGGCTTTTTGTTTTAATAGACGGTTTTTTCTTTTTATGAGCAGAGGCGGCTTCGTCAGATTGCTTACTAATTTCCGCAATATAATCATCATAACCGCCATAAAAATCTGTTATTTTACCGTCCTTCATACTCCATATTCTTGTGGCAAATTTATTTATAAAATATCGGTCATGAGATATAAATAATATTGCGAATGGAAAATTTGACAAGGCCTCTTCTATCCACTCTCTTGATTCAATATCTAGGTGGTTCGTAGGTTCATCAAGTATTAACAAGAATGTCTTATTTTGCATCAATAAGCACAACTTTAAGCGGCTTCGTTCTCCACCAGATAAACTACATACGGTTTTTAATACATCCGGGGCTTTAAAACGAAAACCGGCTAAAATGTTTCGTGCATCCCCTTCCAACAAACCACTTGCATTGCGAAAGGTTTCAAGCACTGTGGCATTTTCATCATCAAACACGATAACTTGGGGCATATATGCAACTTTTACATTGTCAGCAATCTTAACAATTCCACTGTCGCAAATTTCTTCACCTGTTAACATTTTAATAAGGGTTGTTTTTCCGCAGCCATTTTTACCGATTAAGGCAATTCTGTTACCATCATCGCTTCTAATCATAACCAGACTCACATCATCTAGCAGTTTCTTGTCTCCATAACTTTTGTGTACAGAATCCAACGTCAAAAACTCTTTTGCAACGTGATCGTGATTTTCATATTTAAAATCTTCCGTCAGCTTTTTCGATGTAGTAGGCCTGTCAACCTTATCCATGTGGTCGATCCGGGATAAGATAGCATGATGTTTTGTAGTAAAACGGTTGTTCTCAACAAACCATTTTGCCCTATCTTCAATCCGCTTAATTTCCTTCTGCTGCCTGTTGTACTGCTCCACCTGGGCAAGATATCGCTGTTCACGTTCTTTTGCATAAAATGTATAATTGCCCGAATAAAAATGTGCACGGCCCGCACTAATTTCAATAATGCGCGTAACCACATTATCCAAGAAAACCCTGTCATGAGAAACGGTTACAACCGTTCCCGGATATTCTCGCAAAAACTTTTCTAGCCATTCAATAGAAGCCAAATCAAGGTGGTTTGTAGGCTCGTCCAGCAAAAGAATGTCACAGTCTCGCAGGAGAATACTTGCTAAATTTACGCGAGATTTTTCTCCGCCGCTTAATAAACTGAACAGGCTTTGTCTCATTTTTTCGCTAATATTCATTCCGGTGCATATTTTTTCGATTTTATAATCTGCATCATAACCGCCTAGGCGCTCGTATGCTTCCATTAATTTTCCGTAGCGTTTTAAAGCTGCAGGATCGGAGTCTCCTTCAATTTTTTTCATGGATTCATAAATTTCCATGGCCTCATTA
>Ga0136643_10001479_pt1 | contig 28829 bp, 18 predicted proteins | sample TergutLab28metaG_FD_96883 | JGI IMG/M metagenome (GOLD analysis project Ga0136643, IMG submission 96883) | Labiotermes labralis P1 segment gut microbial communities from Petit-Saut dam, French Guiana - Lab288 P1 (version 3) (version 3) | ecosystem: Host-associated > Arthropoda: Insects >... | reverse complement strand
TGGTGTTTACTCTCCTTTTTTTCTCTTCAAAATGCAGGTTGTTTCATAATTCTAGCGTATTTGGTTCCTGTATTATTCACATTTTATATACAGGGTGTGCTAAAATTAAAAAAAATAATTCCGGCGCCAAAAGGTTAATCCAGCACACACACTTATCTTCTGTGCCGATGTACTTCTCGCATGAAAAGCTACACAATATTCACTGCACTGAAAGCGGGCGACATCCGGGAAGCGATATTCAAAAAATACACACAATATTTTCATCTATGGAGACGGTGAAAGCAGCTGCCTTGGCACGAAAAGTCAGGCGGGGATCCACCTGTTGTACTGAGTGCGGCCACCAACTTCCTCAGTATAATGACATTTACAGAAATACCCACAGTTGTGACGTAAGGCTACTTGCCATGGGCGTTTACAGTGACGTCACGACGATTGAGTGACGTCTCTCATAGTGTGTTGAACGGCTAGCTTTGCTGCACCCACTTCACACACACACACACACACACACACACACAGAGGGCATACGCAACTCAAAAAATGGCAAAAGAAAATGTTAGTGTAACAGAGACAATCTAAACATCAGTGCAGCTACGTTTCTAGGGGCACGGACGCAAATTAAGAATTCGGGCCCATGCACGCGATTATACCTCGAAGCCGCATAGCCCAGCGATACAGCATCACGTCCCAAACGACCTGAATCCTCCACACAAGAAGCACTCACACGTCCCTTATCAATGACTCAAATTTAAAAAATAATGTTCCAAATTGTGCTGTCTCACAGAAGAATCAAATAACTGGCAATGCAAATTGTTTTAATTGATATTATTAGGTAATTACAGAAAGAGACGGAAAGATATATGGACACTGGCGTTATAAGATTGATGGACATGAAATGGAAATGAAAATTAAGCTGGAAAATTAGTACTTACTGTTTCCCAGGGGCGAGGAGCCGAGGGAACCCTGCCTTACTAAGCAATGATACCTACTTCCCTGATTATTCTCGTGTGTTTGGGGGCCTCCCGCTCGGCCTAAATTAGGTTTATTTGGATGCCCTCATTCTCGCCTGGCAAGTGATGAGATATTTAAAGCAACGACTGCTCCCTGTCAAACATTCTGCAGCTGACTGTTCATGATTATCTGTCCTTCTCGCAATGAATAGTCGTGACATAATCCAGTATCAATGCCCCCCTCCACAATATTTTTTCTACCTACAAAAAAATTTGGCTACTGAGTTGAAGAGGGGCGTATAAGAAATAGAAGCATGTTCAAAACGGTTATTTGGTTGGTGTAAAGACAAAAAAACTGCGTTATATGTGACGCAGACTAGAGGCATCTGAGTTCCTAACACCCATGGTCGATTCCCGCCGCCCCAACACAACCCCCACCACCACCACCACCACCAATGTTATTAGCCAAGTTACACCTATGTATAGAAAGATATAATTTAATCGTTCGTATTGGTGAGCGTCTTGGTCTCTCATTATGAAAGGAGAATATAGACTGTGTTCGAGAATAGGGTGCTTCAGTGAGTGTTTGCTGAGTGAAAAATTGCGTCATACGATCCTCAAAATGTATGTTTTTTACGAAATATTATTAGGTTGACTGGGTCAGTAATTATCGTATATATGGACATGTAGAAACCACTAGGGAGAAGATAAGAGCACATGAAATGTTCAAGGAAGGACGTTACTGCGGGACATATAGAACTAAAAATGTGGAAAAGATTAAAATAGATCTTAGACAGGGAACGTCGCAACCAGCTTGAGCCACTCTCACTTCTTCTCAACAAGGTCTCTGCTCCCTCTAGCTATTAGCATTATTATGAGTAGTCATCGCCATCATCATCATGATCATTGCTGCTCGTTTGTAATCTTGTGTTTATTTTTAGGGGCCTTCGCAAAATTGCGAAAAGCGAATATTAGCGTCATTATGTCTGTCCGTCCGTCCGTCCTTCCTTCCTTCCGTCGGCCCGCATGCAACAACTCGGCTCCCACCGGAAGGATTTTCATGAAATTTGATGTTTGAGCATTTTTCGAAAATCTATCAATTTTCATTACAATCTGTTTGGAATAACTTGTACTATACATGCAAAACATAGACATTTTTTATCATACCTCGTGTAATTCTTCTTAGAATGAGAAATTCTTCAGACAAAAGTCGTAAAGTAATTCGAAACACACATTTTGTGTTCAGTAACTTTTTTCGAAAATCGTTCTGTTTATATGATACAAAGTGAAAAAAAAATTGTAGAGCCGAGCGCGCCACAGATGTCAATATGGCGTCAAGCGCATTGCGTGCTAGGTACCTAAGTCTACAAATACACACTCAAAATACTAAGTAATATTTAATGATTTTCTACTGTAACAACAGTTTCAAGAAAAGCCTTAATGTTACGCTATAAATACATTTTCAGTTTTGTTGTGCATTGGCACTGGATTTGAACTTGTGTTGTTCAGCCAGTACGTTGACATAGAGTGGAAATGAACTGAGTTATCATCGTCGACATCGTAACTACTACTACTACTACTACTACTGGTTGGTTTTTTGTTTTGTGTTTTTTTTGTGTATTTGTGATGTATGTGTATTTTTGTTTTTTTGTACCTGTTCCGGCTTTGTAATTAGCACCTATGCTGTTGAGTCAGAACGTTAATAAAGAATTACTGACTTGAATAGTGTTGAATTTAATTATTGTATTTAGGCACTAAGATATTGCCTATGGGTTTGTAAAATCGTAATTTAAAACACACACGCATCCGTACAAAATATTCAGAGTTTTTTTGTAGCGTAATGTCAGTATTATTCTACTACCTGTTAGTAACATTTGTACCTGTACACTGAAAATAAACAATTTTTCATGTATGCATATAAGTTTTATTTCGGATTTATTGTTCCTTACCGCGATGACTACCGAACGTGCACCAAACATGTCTTCCTGCGAAAATTGTAACAGCTTTCTTGAAAATATTTCATAAACTTAAGCACATTTGTACTTCACGTAGATTTTTTTTTATGTCAACTTATTTGTAAATCATATTTGAAGTACTCTTGGGTTGATACTAGATTACTCTCGACAATTTACTTGTGTTTTCTTTGAAAAGAAATGTAAAAATAAACATATTTCATCTCGTGTTCAGATTAAAATTCTCTTAATAGGTATTTTAAGTTTTCCACTGAAATTCAATAGTTCATACCTACTTGTTATAAACACAGGATGGTGAAAACAAAAACGGGCAAAACATTAAGAGTGATTCTTTTCCGTTGTCTCTGTGACTAACCATGCCAGGATGAAAAATGTACAAATTTATCAAAACAGCTGCACACAAATCGCGGCCCCTTATAAAGGCAAATTTGACTGTGTGCAGGCTATGAAGGCACGTGAGTGACGTAATACTTCCATTCATTCCTTAACTACTGCATTAGAAGAAGATGAATGGCCGCTTTTACGCTCCACTGATTTGTCCCCAGGGAAAGAGACACGGATGGAGGATGGGTCCTAGAGCCCATCAGGACGCTTTGGTGGACAGTAAATCTCCAAAAATATAAATAAATTTCCTTGGTTGTCCAACCCCTAGCCTAGTCACCACACTAACTATGCTGTCCTGAATGCCATGGCTCTTATACGGTTATTAATTTTAATCTTTATTTTCAGACCTAAGTGCCTAAATATCAGAGTCCTAGAGAAGACGCATGTCTATTAAATAGGATATTTGTGTGGAGGCGAAATTTATTATTTATTTCGATATATCCGGGTTCTTTGAACGGAAGAAATCTTTTTTCCGACCAGTTTCAACTGGAAGGGAAAGGGCGTGCGGCATAATTCATAACGGCGTATTTACCATTTGCGTGTTTGAACATCGTATTTCAGTTTTGGTTCAAGCAGATTTAATCCCGAACCATCAATACCAATGCGTTTTCTGGTATCCCACTATACGAACGAAGTTAGAGCGAACGGAGTCGCGTACCCGTTAGCTGGATGAGTCATTCGCTGCGTTTCGAAGGGAAATTATTCTAAGTTGTTGTTGTGTTACGTAATGACGTCTGCATTTCCCGCTTATCTCGAGAGTTGGCTAAGGGAAATCCGAAGGGAACTCCCGTGCGGAATTCCCACCCATGCTCTGTTCAATGTGTAAGAGTTGTGAGTGGCAAGCATGACGTATGTATTGCCAATATATACCTTCTATTACCTCTATTTCTACTATGCGTATTACATTCATTCTTCTAAAGGGAGCAATAAAGGTAATTAACTTTGAACTTTTATTTCACAGACTTTATAATAACCACAAAGCAAGTTGATGTATTTCGAAAGTGTTACACATGCTATGGTTAGTACATGAGGCCAATGGGGATTTTGAATTCATATGTTGGTAGAAGATTCCAACTCGTAGTAAAAGCGAATGAATGGTCGTTCTGCAGCATGCTATTCGGTTCACAACATGGACTGCGAGATGAATCAGTGCTGTCGTATATGTGCCAAACAGACCAGTGCTTTCATTTCGGTATTCGGCGAAGAAGGATTATTCAGACAACTGATGTTGAAGCTGAAGCACTGTCTTCAAATAATTGTAAGTACGATATAATTTGTATTTGAACAGGTCCTGTTCTGTTGAGCGGTAAACTTGAATTCGTAAAAATATTGCTAGAATGATTACCTTAAATTACAGCTTCTGTTATGTTATTAATTAAATCTGCTTCATGCTAGGTTCTGGAACAAGATGACTTGCCTACAACAGTATGCTGGAACTGTGTTGCTAAGCTTGAAGTTTGTTATGAACTAATACAAGAATGCATACGGGGGCAAAATGTTTTTCGAAGACAAATTTTCAATCACCATATCCCACTGCACTGGCAAGAAACAAAGGTAATCGCGATTACATTTTTAATGTCATTGTCATTTATGTAAATTAGTCATATTAAAACTGTTCTGACTAAATACAGTCAAGGACAACCCCTTTTTATATAGGTTTCAATTTATGTTATACAAAATTCAGATTTTATTTGTAATAACCCTAGCAAATATCTTCGCACCTCATGCAATACAGTTTTTTACTTAATTATGACAACATATTGTCTCTATTGTCCTAATGTAATTTCCATCCCAATAATAGTTAATGTCTTATGAACTTAATAATGATGCAATAACAGACTTAGTTACAGTGAGTCTTCTGCATCATGTTAGATCAGATTTTTGGTTACACTTAACAGTACCAAATACAATAAAGGGCTCCTCCTTAGGTGACCAAATTTTGTGACAGGTTAGATAAATCAGCAAAGATTCGAGTCTTCTGGAATGTTATGCTGTGTTAAGGTAAATAGTTTCCGGTGTTTTGAAGTATCACAGTGCCTTCCTCTTCAGGGTCTAGCAGTCCAAGGAAAGACAGCTTGTGTCATACTTAATATGCAAATGGTTTGATGGACCCAGATTTTGTTGTTAACATTTTCATGAACACTAATTTTGTTATCTAGCCATTTAGAAAGGAACAGTGCTTTCTCACACATAATAAGCAATTTTACCACATACAAAATGCAAAATTCTAGTATCATATTTGGACAGAAATAACACACAAAAGACAACACAAGTGATATTCAGCTGCAGAATATGAAACCCCCTTGTTATTTAAATGATAAAATTTATTATAATACGATATGAAGATGTTTGAAAATGTGAATGCAGTTAAAACACCTCTCCTTTGCAGACAAGCAGCTGATTGTAGTAAATTTTAATATTATGTCAATCTGATCTTAATAATTGTTTATGATCCAGCACTTTGAAGGGAAAGGATAAAAACTTAAAATACAAGCTGCAAGGTAGCTGGGTGTGTCTAATATGGATACTTTGTGACAATCTCCTGACCAATAATGGAGTGATATTTGACATTTTATTACCCAACATTTGCATTCTTGGCATTCTACATGCCAAACCTTAGCAAGACATTCCACATTTCCTTCTTTTTAAAAGAAATCACAAAGGTAGTCTTCCAAATTAAATTGTGGGTGTTGGAATACTATAATTTTCACAAGAAAATACAATCAATTCACCCAAATTTACATTTAAAAAATTTACTTATGTACAGTGTAATTAATCAGTCTTAAATTAAAACTTTCATTCAATGCAGGTGAAGATGGACTACAGTGATCCACAAGAATTAGCAGCTGTTGAACAAAAACATGTCTATGGCAAATATCAGGACTCTACTTCCTCTTCAAAATGCCAACCACATCACTCAGAACAGTGCCATTGTGAACAGTGTGTTTCTCAATGTGAAGGCTTGTCACTGTTAGCAGAAGTAATCGACAAGAGCAAGGATATTGGTGATGCTTCTTGCAGTGGTCCTAGTCATGTTACATCAGATGAAAACAAGAGAAGCTATTTACAAGCAAATGCTGAAAGTAAACAAGAAACAAACGAAGGAGAGAAACAGATACGTCAAACAAAAAAGACAGTATGTTGTGAATTTTGTGGTAAAGTGTTCAGTCACACAGGTGATTTGAATAAACACAGAAGAAGGCACACCGGTGAACGTCCATATCCTTGTCCCCAGTGTACTAAGTGTTTCAGTCATGCCAGTAATTTACTTCGTCATCAGAAGATACATTCTGGAGAGACACCATATCAATGTCCAACTTGTGACAGAAGATTTAGTCGTAAAGACAAAATGGTTAACCACATAAAGAATTCTCACTCTAAGCCTAATTCTGAAGCACACACTTCAGCATGACAATCACTACTTATACACACCTTTTTAATGACACTGTCAATAGCTCAACTGGCAGAGTTGAATGATAAAACTGTACACGAACCAGGAAATGGAATAGATGCAGAAAGAAACAGTTGTGTGCCAATATGGGGTACTATCCCAGCATGTGCATGAAGACACTGAGAAAAGCAGTGAACAGCTTGTCTGGATAACAATTCTCCAGATGTATCTGAAAATAGAACCTCCCACAAATGAAGCAGAAATGCTACCCACTTTGCCATGATGTTCAGTTCAAGTCACTGTTACTTTAACATTTTATTCAGAAGTAGTCTAGTCAAAGAATCATGAAAGTGAGTATTCCTAGGCAGTAGTTTGATTCTGCATTCTTCAGTGGTGAAGTTATACACCATAACACTGTCCCAGTTGTGGTGAGTGCATCAGGCAAGATTCATGTGCTGTATAGCAATTCTGTGGGACAAAAAATTAACAGAGAAAAAAAAATCTTCACTTTAATGTTTAAATGTGGTTTTTTGACTGTTATCCCAACATTCTATTCTTCAATACAAAGTGCATGAATTGTACAAGCTGTGGATATTACTCACTGTGCATGATGCTGAACAGATCACCCTCAGACATTTGTACAAAAGACTTGATCCATCACAGCAAAATGGGTAGTGAGGATAAACTTCTACAGTTATTAACATTTAAAGTAATACTATTTCTCATACTGTACACATATAGCTGTTTCCTGTCACAATATTAAATTAATTATAGAATGTAAGATTCACAGTTTTCATTGCCATGTGTGTGTGTAGATTATGGTCTTCTGTGTTGCAGTGGTATGTACTCTCATTGATTTCAGCAATGTTTGGAAGGAACATGGTGTAATTATCTCCAGTTGACATCAGCAGGGTAAAAATATAGTCCATCACAGAAGCAGGTTGCAAGGAAGTCCACTGGAGAGAGAGAAAGTGCATACACCCTGCTCTGTGTCAATGTTAATGGTGCACAAGAGATGTGGGGGGACATAAAATAGTCCTTTTAGTGGCCGCAACATTTCCATGGTAGGGTGGATATGAGACATAGCACTTATGTGGGTAATGGAATGCTGCTTATGACATCCTGACTGGTAAATCAAGGTGGAGGGAATCTCCTTAACCAGGTTGGGTCATCTCTTGTTTAGACAGTGAAGGAAAAGAAGTCTTTCCTGGGACAATATATCTGCTCTTATCCGTGATCATTTCCACCTAAGATGCTAATCCTCCACCTGGGCCCATACACAGAACAGCTGGGTCTCATTTCTGAATACTGACTGCCAATGGCCAGCACTTTTCGTTCCCTTTACTACTCTATGTCCCTCTTGTGGCCCCTATAAAGGTGTTCTCTCCTGTGTACTATGCCATTGGCCTGGACATGGCTATATCACCTTGCTTTCTCCCATAGCCCTTCCCTATAAGCCAGCCCTCATTACCTACCCACTCATAATGTAAAAACTGTGGCCGTGAGAAAAAGATAACAGCAGCTTGCTCCTCCAAAATATTTGTATCCACTTGTAAGACTACACAGCATCAAAACTCTGCATAACATATTCAAAATAAATTATATTTTATTTAATACAAATACATTACCTTCTGGTGTGTGATACAGGTATCAACATTACAGTCTTCTGGGTTATCATACAGGTTGGTTCATACATACCACAGTTTCAGAGAAAGCTGCTCTCTCCCACTTCTGATTACCTTGAAGATGAAGGTAGCCTGTTCCTCCAGAATGTGGGTACAGACCTACAAGACTATATAATGTCACACTGGAGAAGACTATAATCTTAATGCGTGCTACTGTATGTATCGCAAGTCTTTCCTGATGAAAATAATTTGGTGAAGACATACCTACCATTAAAAAAAAAATTGCAGACTCTTTGTCAGATGCTGGTACAGAGAATGGACTTCCACAAAGAAGTGCTTCTACACCTTATACATTCCTATCAGAAAAAGGGAAATGCCCTGTAATTTAAACCTGGTGTTTTATATGCATGTGAAACACAGGTTCTTACTATCAAGGAGGAACAGATGGAAAATGTCTGAAAACACAGTGCTGACAAAAATATTTAGACCTAACAGAGTCAGATATATCGGGAAGACAGGAGTTTTATAATCTTATTCTTCAGCAAATATTACAGTTTTCAGATCAAACAGAATGAGATGGGCAGGATGTGTGGCACACAGGGAGATGAGAAATCCATACAACAATCAGAATCAATATCCAACAAACTGCCTAAGCATAACAATATATGACTCCATAATATCATGGATTATCAACAAACTGCTTGTCTACATAATACTGAATTTCTGCTTGTCCATATAAATACTGAATTCAACTGGCTCAGCATATAATTAAATGGTGAGGATGCTCTGGTGAACAATAACAAATCTCCTAGACTGCATACAAGATGGAAAAATTTTTGACTTGCTGAACCTTGTTCCACAAGTTCTCAAATGTTATTATGACAAGAGTGTGTAAATGCAACAAGTATGAGACTATTCTAAATAATACTGAACATAAATATAATAACACATATGTGATATTGTACAAGGGAAAAAAGGAAGCATATTGTAAGTCCTATATATCAGTCATTTGGGAGAGTAAAGAAAATCCATACAATGCAGCCAGATCTGAACTTACAAACTCCCAAAAGAAATTACAGTGTTCTATGTACAAATTTATACTGCACAAGTAACAGAAATTATAAGATATCTGATGCCATAGCTCAACCAAACCTCTCTGCAGGTTTCAGCATTCTACAAACTATAAAAATACTACAATACATATGCTCATCTTAATTGTGACAGTTTCAGTCTTCATAACTTCGTGTTTGAATTCATATATATATAGATACATACATATACCAATTCAATTATAAATGAATGTCATAACTGCATTAATTAACGAAATTTACATTTCACACTGACAGCATGAACAAGCATTTTTATATCAAACGTTCATTAAAGTGATACCTTGACTTCCTATGTAGCATGTATGTCTTTATTTATCAAATTTCCTGGAACTCCAATTTGTAGTGTGCCATTTTCTGAACAGGTCGCTGTAATGGATGTCCAAGTAGTTTTGCCATGTTATCATGCAGTTTTGTTGTATTCCTTGAGACATCAAATACATATGAAAATCCTCTGTCATCCAAATCGTCTAAGGCACTGAAAATTTCTTCACATTTATTGGCTTCAGAAGGATCTTCATGGATGTACAAAATGTCCAGTGTGAAATAATCTGAAGAGAGCAAGAGACTGAGAGATTCTTGACCATGAACAAACTTGGGAACACAATGACTTCGGCTGTACAACAAAACTACTCTGACAGCAAATGGTGGTGGGGTTGCATTGGGTTCACTCACTTGGGGCAGAGATACATGATCACTAATAACATCAAACAATGAGGATAAATCAAATGTATCACCTTGCTGAGTTTCACCCATATCTTCCAACACTGATATGATCTCACTAGGTTCATTCGTGAAGTCTCGAAGCCACGCAGCCGTATCAGACTGTAGAACTACCAGAGCAAATTCATGGTTTTTGTTGATATAGTTTTTACTATGAATGAAAATCTCCGTCACTCTTTTTATCATATACAGAGGTGCATACTTAGTACCGTCCCCTAATTTGAATGGAGTACAGTTTGGTTCCTCAGAGAGATCAATGCAAAGAATAATTTTCTCAGGAACATTGATCGCCGGTATGTTTCTGTTCGGTACCTTCTGAACTTCTTCCGATACGGCTTCAGAGTCATTGCTTACAGTCTCTTCTGGACAGTTACCATTCTTCCCAAGTTCATCATTCTGGGAACTGCTAGCTAATGATGAGGTAGACGATGAACGAGAAATGTCCAAGTTACTTCTTGGAACGTTGAGGTTATCAGTATGGGGCGTAACCTCCATACTTTCACTGTCATCCCCGTTTGCTTCATTATTGTTTTTCACATGCTGTTTCTCCACAGGTTCTGCGTCCATTGCTGCGCGTTTACTCATCCGTATACTAATTAATACAAACGTTGAGGTACAGAGCGTAAAACAACTTAACTATTCCTTTCCGTCTATCACCACCTTATTTACTGCTTACATGCAGTGTTACCAACACCGAACCTACTATTCATACAAATGGTGGGCCGGGTAGCTCAGTCGGTATAGCGACTGACTACGGGCTTGACGGTCCAGGAACGAATCCAGGTGGGGACAAGATTTTCCGCCCGTCTAGACCGGCCCTGGGGCCCACCCAGCCTCCTGTAAAATGGGTACCGGGTCTTTCGTGGGGATAAAGTGCAGCCGGGGCGTGTTGCTAACCACTTACCCCCTTCTAGTGCCGCGGTCATGGAAGAGTATAGCTATACCTCTACCCACCCTCTGGGCCACACCGGGCCTGTAACGGTAACACTAAAATTAGTACTACTATTACTACAACTAGCAGCATGTTCACTCATGCTATGAAACGGATCAACGTGTGTGAACGGGTATGGCCCAACGAAGTCGAGTAATCCGTGATTCCTTCACCTACGTTTCCATCGTTGTTCTGACGTGGCGCTGGTATCCGTCGAGACGTCGACGGGTTGTATGGACGTCACTTCACACTTTCTCTCCCATTCTATCTCTCTCTCTCTCCCTACTAAAGTGCGGGAGTTCAGGTCAATAGGTGGCTACGCTCCCTCTGTCTTTCTCTCCCTGTGTTGCAGCACGTAACGTCACGGTGGTTTCCTTTTACGTCTTATAACTCTCTGCTACTAAGATCCATGATTCTTATGCACAACTCTTAGGCTAGTCTCTCTTTTAGTGCGTCCTACGTTCAGGTCGTTCGCATGGGCAAAGACGTACTTCTCGTTACTAGAGAACTGTGTTCTTCTGGGTAGTTACACAGCGAGTAGTGGTAATTTCTTACCGACGTTTCGGTACAACTTACCGGTCTCATTTTCTAGGGTCAAGAATCCAAAACACAGTCGGTTTTGCAATAGGGAAGAGTGTGAACGGTGCAAAGTCTTCAGTAGTGTGGTGTCAGCCAATAGGGTAAATGTAAGTGTTGAGGAGGGAGGGGAAGGACAGGAGCTAAGTGAAAGAGGAAGGAGATTGGAAGACTAGAACAAAGAACAAATAAGTAGAAAACTGTACAATATATGATAATAAATAAAAAAGACCCAACATAGGAGGGGTAAAAGTCGCTGTACAGCGTTCCTCCACAGTACAATTACACGTACTATGTGCAGAGCCGTGGGACAAAAGAAACATAATAATGTGGACTGAATGACAGTGGACAAACTAAAAGAGGAAGTCGGTGAGAACAACGCCGAAATTTTTGAGGGGGGGAGGGGGGGAATGTAGTATCTCGGTACTAAACCGAAATGAAAAGGGATGGGAGGAGAATTTTCTGAGTGGTACAAGAAGGGCAAAAAAAGAGACCTGCATGAAATATAAGCAAACAAAGCACCGGGAGAAGAAGAAATTGGTAAAGAATAAAGGATGTGAAGGAAAGAAAATATCGAAAGTAGGAATTGAAATGAAATGGAAAAAAAGAAATCAGACGTAAGGAACAAGGGCGAGGAAAGTTGCCCGGGCCAGGGAGGGAAGAATATCCAGCAGGTATCGTAGAACGTATTTGGGGAATCGGTACCGCTGTTACAGCGAAGGGGAAGACAGAGGTTGGAACCTCCAAAAGGGCCGTAAGCTAGTCACCGCTACGAGGAGGGGTGGATGGGCCGTTTACTGTCTCTATGGAGGCGAAAGAGAGTTTTCCATGACACGCTCAAAGCCAGGCCATCCTCCCTGTTCATATTGTTAGGGTAGCTCCAACTTAACCGCCTCCATATAGCCGGGTACAGTAGAGATGATCCGGATGTCTTGGAATTTTATGAGACGGTTATGGCTGAACCCTATGTTATGCTACCGCCGATTTGTCTGTATGTCCAAGCCGTTTGTATCGGTGGTGCTCGTTTATTCTGGTCTGTCGTTACTTCTCGTGAGAGGGGTTGATATTCGCCCCAAGAGGGATGATATCACAGATCATCTGGATAATATTACCACAGATAACCCATCCCCTGCAGGAATGCGGTACTGCATCTCCCCTCCGATACCTTCGTCGCACATTTCGGCTTGCACAGTAATATGCATCAATGCCGTGCACGTGTAGCATACCTAAAGGCCGTTTACGCTCTTTACCATACCGTCATCGAACGCACCGCAGTCGTTACGCATTCCGTGCCCCGGCTTTTCGCGCGCCCACGTTGGCAGTAGTGTATGCAGTAACTGATCTGCGAGTGTAGCTGAATGTTGTTATGAGCGTAATTGCGTTTGCAGTACGGAGTACGGTGAAGCCGAAGGACGTAGCATTTCTAATGCTGAAACTTCAATGATGGTATATTGTAATTAACTACATGTTGATTTAGTAGTGAAAATGTTGCATATACAAGAATATGGTAGCAGTGACGATGATAATTCGGACAGTGGCGGCGGTAGTTTGGAGGATGTAACCTCACATTTGAAACCTTTGGGCCCTGGTAAATCAATTACCATATTACAGAATAAAATGCAAGTTTGTTCTGCCCCAGCTGTTGTGCCAACGGTAAGTTTAGAGTCATTTCAGTAATTAATACAGTGAAACGCAAAGTGCACGTAATTCTAAAAAGAATGTTGCATGGCAGATTAATGTAACATGCACAGGCTAGTGGGAATAAAATATCAGTATATACGTTGATTTCTTCTATAATCAAAGTTATTTCAGCCAGTTGCAACAGTTACATCTTATTTATTATATGATTAACAGTTCCACTGCCCAACTTTACATTTGTTGTGATAGGACTAGTAACTATAAATTAAATTTGATCCAAGTGACATTAGGGGTTTAGGTAGATAAAAGTAGATATGTTTGCATATAACAGTACATGGAATTGGAATTAAAAGGGCATGCTCAAATATTTCATTAAACATTTTCCCAAAAACTACATTGTTTATTCAGATATCACAGTTAAAGGGCATTTTCAGATCATGCATGTGAAAATATTTTGTTACAGGGTGCAGTAGAATCTCTGCGACATATTGATTCTGTAACAAAGGAGGTGCTGTATAATCCCAAATACGAAGAATTGTATGCACCTGAGGTGGGACCAGAAAATCCGTTTCAGACGAGACAGCAACGTGCCCTTAAAAATATGCTTTCAGGTTTTGTTGAGCAGACACATATAAGTGACTTTCAATTTGAAAATCAGCGAAGGACTTTTAATAGTTATGGTATGCAGAATTTTGTAGAATAAGTCATTCATGAGTGTGTTGTCATTTCAGCAAGTGGAATTTTTAGTGTTTATCGTAAAATGTTAAATTCAGTTTTGCATGTTTCATGGTGTTATTCCTATTTGGTCATTGCCCCCCCCCCCCCCCCCTCCCCCTTTTTTCTTTTTTTTTTTTTTTTTAAATTTTTAATTTTGTTTTTCATTTTTTATGGTGTTTTTTCTTTTTGGTTCTTGCCCCCCCCCCCCCCTTTTGGCTCTTAATGGATGTCATTTTCTTTCCAAGTTGTGGTGTAGGTGTAGCACCTGTGTTTTATATTTTAAAGGTACCTGGTTTAATTCACATTAAAGACCAGCCAGATTGAAGGTTTTAGTGACTGCAGACAAATGTCAGGAAAGGGGAAGTGCTGTTGAAAACTCATCACCCTAAACAAGATAGGCGACATACATTAAGTAAAACCTGTTTTATTTGGCACTTCCAGGGGAAAGGGGTTGTTGGATATTGCACCTTTCCAGATATTGGAATGTTATGCCCAATGTGTGTCTGAGAGTATCCAGCACCCCCATGGACAGACCTAATCCAATGTGTCACTTTATATCCTGTCCTGTTTTCCTTGCTGCACTTTAAATTCTCCTTTTAACACTGCTTACATAACAAGTTGCACATATAATGTAAAAAAAAACAGAACACCAGTATTTAACTGTCTTAAACATCATACAGTACTGTATTCATGGCACTGAATTGCACATACATTTTGATGTCACCATCGTCACTGTTCACTTACGTAATTTTACCCTTTCTTGATCAACTTAAAGGTAACATAATACAAACTTAAACTTTACTTGTTATCAGTAGTAGTTAACTTTATTTCTTTATCTCCCTCCTGCACTTCACATGTCGCATTCTAATGCCATTACTTCACTGTGGATGCTGTTACTCCACCTGGCATCATCACAGCCATTCGTCTCGATACAACTGGAGATCCTTGTGGGTCTTACTAGCCTTCTGGAAAATCTGGCAAATATCTGCTCGCTTAGTGCGTTCTTTTCATTTCTGCAGAAAAGTGGAATACATAATATATAGCTGCATTAGAATAGAATAGAATATTAAGTGGGTTTGAGCCCTTTCAGTCATTATGCACTTATGCCTTTTTAACAGGCCCTTTCTGCCTGCATAGCTGCATTACTTCCTGTGCTGAATAACATGGCCGGCTTTTGGCAAACTACAGAATTGTAGAATATATGTTGGCAGCTTTAATCCAAGATTTTTCACTGTGATGATTTCTTTCTCTGAAGATTTGTTCTAAAGAGTTTTACTTTCAACATCTGGGTTCATAATAACATTAATTAAAGTCTTCATCAGCTATAGTACGTGACACTCCAGTCCCTTTATCTGCATCGATCTACTCTTCCACATCTACCTGATTTCATGTTCATAGTTTGAAGGGTCCAGTTTTGAGACATAAACACCATTTAATGAAATGTGTCTTTGTTGCAAACTTTAAATCCTGCAAAGTCATCTTCGTCCGAAGCATCCTCATCCACTATTGTTGCTGGCCACAATTTCCTCCAGGCTTGGTGCAGAGCGTTTGCCTTCACTGAATTCCATGCACAGGCAATGTTGAAAACTGTATATTTGATAGCGTAAGTGTGCTGAAAGTCTTTTGTTGTTCCTTCTTGATTCACAAGCTTGCGAAGGAAACCTCACCGATAAAAGCACTTCATATTTTGTATGACTCCTTAATCTGTAGTTTGTATAAGGGGCATCACATTTGGAGGAAAAGAACACAGAAATATTTCCCAACCATAGTTCAAATTCATGAGAGTGTGCATTGCATTTATCAGGTAATAGTATGCATTTGCTGTGTTCAGGCATGCCAGTCTTGTGGCAGTGTTCTGTCACTGAGGGAACAGAAGTGTGGAAGAACCAGTGCTTAAAGATCTTCTGCTCAGTCCTGAATTTGTTTGTCTTGTGTACTCCATGGGTAAATGCAGAACGTCTTTAAGTGTATGTGGATGCTGGTTTTAACCACCCACTCCTATCTAGCACTGAGGTTAAGAAAGAAACCTATACCTCTGTTACCCCTAGGCCTTCATGGCCTCTTCTAGGGTGAGCTTTACCTTTATTAATTTGCTGGTTAGCCAAAATTTCTGGATAATCTTGTTATGGATAAAACAGTTTTCAATGTATCATGAACATCATGTCACATTCATGTAGCCATTTCTGCAGTGGAGAGGCAACATTGCATTCTGTGTAGGTTGAGCTATGTGTCACTGCCAACTCTATAAAAATATTTAATGTTAAACAACAATGCTTTTATGACAAATTTATGTTGCTGGCAAAAATAAAATGTTTGTTTCTTTATGGCCTCCTTCAGACCTACAGTTTGGCTAAACAGATTGTTATGATAGGAACACATCACACAGTTTCTCAGTTTTTGTGTTTCCTTAAAAGTTATGTGAGATTGGGAGGAATTAATCAATTATGAAGCCATAAAATGTTAGATGTTATGAGTATGTGTTTGTATTCCTGCCTTAGTTGTCTGGCATGCACAGTACATCTTTTTTGTGCTGTGTTATATTGTCATCTGTGGCTGATCTGGCTCTTCTGTGTTTTTCCACTTTATCTCATAAACAGCACAGTGTTTTTAAAAAAGTTATTGAACATAACGTGTGTGTTTTCATTTACTGTACACCTTTTGTCTGAAACATTTCTCATTCTAACAAGAATGGAGCCAGATGTTATCATCAATTTCCATAGGTTTTCATGGAAAGTACCTGTTGCGCTTGTCAGATTTTAATCAAACTTGAACTTTCTTGACAGATTCTGGGGAAATTGTCAGATATCAAATTTCCTGAAAATCTGTCCAGTGGGAACTGAGTTCTTCCATTTGGATAGAAAGACAGATGGATGGATAGACAGACATGATGAAACTAATAGATGCTTTTTGCAATTCTGCAAACATGCATAAATTTTTTCCACTGTAACCAACTTACTGTCTCCCACAGAGTAACCCAAGTAACATGAGTTGGGACAGCTCATTCACTATAGTGTCTGCATTGTGGGCTGAATGGTGGAACATCAGGACTCACATTCTGCCAGGGTCATATCTTTTCCTGTTCACCACTGCACCCATATCAGCTCTGGGACCCCATGCTGCCTCCTAGCCAAAGGGTCTGGGGCCTCTTTCCATAATGGTAAAGCAGCTGGGGCATGAAGCTCACCATTCACCTTCATCTACAAAGCATCAATGGTGGATTCCTCCACTTACTGAATACATTTTCACGCATAGCATGTAACCACAAGGACAACCTTACCTTAACCTTTATCTCAAATACATATGAGCCAGGATGGTGTAGAGTATGCTGTGGGTGGACCATCTGGGTTTCTGTTTCTGACAGGGATAAGAGACTTCCTGTTCTTTTCTTTTCGATTCTTCAAAATGCCAAGACCAGTTCAGGGGCCCACCCATCCTCCTATTCAGTGGGTACTGTGGATTCTTTCCCTGGGGTTGAAGCAGCAGACTTGTGAAGTTTACCACACATCGCCATCTGGTGCCAAGGTTAGGAATGTGCGGGGCTCTATTTGTACTCCTTTTCTGTGCCTTTATGGTGTGCACAGGGACCATATTATTTTTAGCTTATTCCAAATATGATTGACTGCCATGATTTTTCATGTGCTTTGTTTCTTTCTGGTTCCCATTACCTTTAGTCTAAATTTCTTCCTAAAAAGCAAGATATAATATATTGATATACATATACTGTGTGTGTGTGTGTGTGTGTGTGTGTTGTGCATGGGGGTGGGGTTGCAACTGCATGTAGGTGTGGTGTTGTATCCATGTCTGCCCCTCTTTTAAACTTTCAAACCACGTTACCAATTTTTACAAAGAGGAGTATGAGTTATGTGCCATTGGAGGACCCCTATAATCATACTCCTTAGCTTCCTATTGTCACTATAACAGCAAAGCAAGTGTGGGAGAAGTTCAGGTCCTGAAATAATGCATGGTTATGGATGTTAGAAATGTATACAACTTGTGCTATGTCATGTTTTTGTGGAAGGTAAAATAACAGCATGGTAATCATGAAAAAAAATTGTGTAGTACTCAGTTCTGGCCTTAACTAGATAGTTAAAAATCATATGTCCACATAAATGAAATATTGTAAGTCAGTAGTTACTAGCATGGGGGTGTGAAACTTGATGTCTGCTGTGACAGCAAGGCAGATGTCCTGCATAGATACTGTTGTCCATCTTGTGAGGCAGTGCCCTGAACTTATTTGGAAGTGATGTTTCATACCATGGCAGTGTTTAGATTGACAGGCAGTTAGTCCCATGTGTTTGTATCTGGAGAGTGGACAGCTTCCTTCTCTCTGCATATATAACATATTTGTAATTATCTTCCATACCCTGAAAATGTCTGTCTGCGCCATCTGCATGGCAGTACTGTCAGTGGTTTTAAAATTATTTCACTGCACTTTCTTTTATAGGTTATGCTCTAGATCCCACAGTTGGAGGAGCACCTGAAGAGTCTGCACATTTTATAGGAGCTACAGAAGCAGCAAAGGAAGCTGATGGCAAGACGGTTTTTGAATCAACAAAGGAACGACCATCAGACAAGAGAAAGCGTAGTAAAAATGACAATCCTTCAGATATTGAAGGATTTTTGGGTCCATGGGGAGGTTATATTGATGAGAAGAGAGTGATGAAACCAAATGATGTTAGTATATACTACTCTATAAGTGCTGGAAATGCACAAATAAGCATATTTGGCATTCCTCTTTAGCACTGGATTGTCGTTATTTGGAAATGTGTTGTACAGAGGAACTAATGTGGCATAATGTATGAAATGCTACTGGTTTACTCAGCATTATTTTTGTCCTGATGAATATTTATTGACTAATGTCTCAGATATCAAGATGGTAGCCTTCTGGGATGTGATGCCGTGTGGTTTTATAAATGGTTATCAAAATTATGGAGGAACCTGCTACCTCCATCTTCGGGAACTGCAGACTAAAGTTTGGGACAGCAAGTTCCACCAAAATTTTGGTACCCATTTGTCAAACTACATTGTGTTTCATCCTAGAAAACCATAATCTTGACATCTGCTGCTGTGAGAAACATAAATCTCATTGTCCAAATAATGTTTAGTTAAGATCTAAAGTTCATATTCCAGTGTCTATGGGGATTACTGTTATCTGGCGTGTGATGCCCATAGACTGGTAACTCATTACCTATTTTTCAATGGCACCTGCTTCTTATATCTGCAGGACATAACCATTCAGGTGAGCTGGTATACTATATGGTGACATGTAGGTGACAGCGATTGTCTTGTATGTAACCATTCGTGTAATGGTTACTCCATGTTGCCCAGCTTCATTCACGGTTAAATATAGTTAACATAGTTTATTAGTGAGGGCACCAGAAACCAATGTTAATTACAGTTTATTCACTGGGAGTAGTTACTGCATACAGGGGGACTGATGGATAGACGCAGTGAAAACTTACTGTGATAAGTGTGTATGTATTGTGTAATGCTCCTAGAAATGAAAGTTTTCTTTTGAGTAAAGGACCATCTGTACTATAAGCACATGTGGTTCAGAAGTTGATATTTTCATATGAATTACAGGAAGAAGCTGCTGAGTTAGAAGAAATTCTTGCAAAACGACAAAAGAGAGGAAAGCAAGTGGATGATAAACCCCTGGAGGAAAAGACAGTATTACACAGTAAGGATAAAATAATTGTTGTGATGTAAGAATATCTTAACTTGTTAAGCACAGTCATCCACCATTCTAAGCTGAGTTGACTTTGCAAGCTGGCAAATAGAAATCCATAACAGTTACTTATAATAACCATTCATAATTGTTATGTTTTTGTAGTATGTGAGACTGCAAGAAACAAGATACATTTAATAGATTGATATTAAAATTGACCTTAAAGAAGTAGGGTGTGAACTGGATTTGCCTAGCTAAGGATATGGTGCAGTGAACCCAGTAGTGAACTCTCGGCTACCATACAAGACATGGCATTTGTTGGTTGGGAGGATTTTGCACAGTGGAATTAGTTGGCTAAAATGCAGATATAATATTTGAATATGATATGAAATACAGGCTTCATTGTGTGATTTCACCATGTAAAGAACATATTTGGGAGATTGAGTTATATTAGACTTTGATTGTAGTAACATGTTGCAGAATACTACTAATCCAGTTTTTTACTATAATAATACATACTTTGAAAACTGCATTTGAAATGCACTCCGTTTTCCAATATGTGTTTCAGTAACTGTCTTTCTTATTTGAGTATGTGTTTTGCTTGTTTCTCACTGGCTATGATATTAATATTACTTCGTTTTTCAGTTAAAGATCCATTGGATTACCAGGGTCGTTCATTCCTGCATGCACCTCAAGATGTTGGTGTAAATCTACGATCCGATTCTCCTCCAGAGCGTTGCTTCCTTCCAAAAGCACATATCCACACATGGCAGGGTCATACCAAGGGCATCTCTACTATACGTTGGTTTCCAAAGACTGCGCATCTTTTGTTATCCTGTAGCATGGACTGCAGGGTTAAGGTATTTGTCTATGCAGATGTGACCTTGATTTAGTAGCATGCAACCTCATCTTCAGTTTCTTTTTTGTGTTTTAGGTACGAGGGGTGATTGATTAGTAAGGTCTCCAATTGTATGAAATAAGTTTCTGACAATGTAAAATAATAACACTGATATCAGAATGAAAGAAATATATTTCTCTTACACATTCTACACTTATTTTTCAACACAGTCACTGTTAAGAAGTTCTTGAGCAACAGTTTTCCTGTGTTCCTTCATGGGGTTAGTCAATTGTCTTGGGACCCACCTGGCGCAAAATTTTCTGTAGTTTAATGTTTCAATGATATGGTGCACTCTTTCGTGACTAATACCAAGCTTTAGAGCAATGTCTCTCTGCTTAATTCGGCGATTTTCCTGGTTCATGACATCCACTCTGCATTGGTTCTCGTCACGAGTCACAGAAATGGGCCGTCCTGATCTGTGCCCATCCAAGACACTCATCTCACTTGCACAACAGCTTTTGGCAGGCCTGATCAACTTGCGGACATTTTTCACATCCATACAACCATCACCATAAACTGCTTTCATATGCCTGTGAATTTCAATTGGCACACAACCTTCTAGTGTCACAAACTCTTATCACCGATTGCTGCTGTATATGAAAATTGGTTGAGGCACTCATTACTAACGAACACTACTGCTTAAGGGCCTCAAAGATTGAACTGAAACTAAGCGCGGATATACTACATTGTATCAACTACCGAACGCATGCGCAAACGTTTCTTTCCTCCCACTGCTAGCAACATCACTTGGTAGGAGACCCTTACTTATCAATCAACCAACGTATAATCTATTGCTTCATGCTTTTTGTTCCTTTCACAGGCTGTTGCAGATGAGGCTGTTTTGTCTAAATTAGTAACAGTTCAGTTTGGCCAGTCCTTAAAAGCCAACTTTCTTGTAGTGTGTGTGTGTGTGTGTGTGTGTGTGTATGTGTGCACGTGCACAAGTGCATAAATAGGCCTTCATTGTTTGAGAATAGGAATTTATTTCCTGGTGCTTGGGATAGGCTGCCGTATTTTAATATGGAGTAACTGTTTATCATCCAGTACTAAGGGATTTTTAAGCCCCCTTTTTCATCATGGTTGTTGGCTGTACAGTAGTCCCTCAATTTGTGAGCCAGTTTCCATTTATACAAACTTCTTTCTCTTGCAAATGAATTGTTGGGCCTGCCATCTCATCTGGGCTATCACTTGTTCTTGTATCTTCTAGTACATGCAGATTGTTATCCCAGTGACTCAGCTACTCCAGAATTGAAAAATTTGTTTTTTAATAGGTAATAAACATTTGTGTTATATTCATACTTATAATGAAGTGGTACCTAATGTTTATGAAATTTTGTACAAATTTAATGATGTAACTATTAATGTACAGGCTGATGACTAAGAATGTTATTTAAATACAGCAATTTATCATTCATGGCATTTTATTCATACTTAGATGGCAGTAAGGTGAACTTCATATATTCTGGTGGAATTTCTTGACTTTTGGGAGGAACTGAAGTTTGATATGTAGGAAGTACTGGAAAACCAGTTTTCATGTAACGAGTTTTCACCAAATGAGCGGTTTTTTAGGAATTAATTGAGCTCAGAAACCAAGGGGTGAATGTGTATTGACTTGGGTGAGGGTGGTCACAAAAAATGGGACACTCTACCTGCTGTATCATGCACATGTGCTGTCACAGTACCGCAATGTATAGTTGGTAGGTAAGGTTAAATATTGGAATTCTGGCACATCCTGCAGCTATAGTTTTGGAATCAAATGGTGTAGTGGTTACTACTCTCAGTTCATGTCTGTTTCAGATTTCAAGCTGGGAGACTAATTACCCTAACAGTAACTTTTTTAAAATTGTACTTATTCCCCTTAGGCAAATCTGTCTATTCCTGTTATGTCCTTCACAATTAACCATTTGTAAGCCTTGTATGATTTCTCATTTTACTGTTTATAATGTACCTAGTTGACGCGGTATTTTTAAATTAACATACAACAAAATTCCTTTAATCCATCATCTGATAATTTGGCACATAAGGAGGAGAATAGTCCCAGTACTTTGTACCACAAATAACCTTCATCAACATAACAGATAGATCTCAGGAACAAGTTCAAAAAGGCCTCCAAGAGATTCTGTATATCAACAGTTGTGGTATCTCCTGACACCTTGTCTTGCACTCTGTCAACTTATTCAGCTACAAAGACTAAAGAAAACATAGAAGAGAACCCTGATGACCCTGAACCAGCAGCTGAAGGAGATACCCAGATGGAATACTCCCCTGATTAGTTGCATAACCCAAGTAAAGGAGCGGTAATAAAAGTTACCTGTATTGGTACTGTTTGATAATCCAGAATATCCAGTAATCTGGCAACTGTCTGGTGTTGTGCATGCTGGATTAATGGAATTTTACTGTATTTACTTATTTAATCCCCTGCTTTACACCTTTATGCTACTGTTTTTAGCTTTGATTGAAGAGCCATATTTCCAGTGCTGGCATGTTATGCAATTTCTGATGTGCTTAAACTGGATGATAGAAAGATACTGTTATTTATGGTGGTCATCTGTTCCTTGCACATGTGCATGACTTGAGAAGAGAACATGTAAGGGGAGCTGTATCTGCATCCCTGCCTAAGTGCCTGCCTGTCTGTCTGTTTACAAGTTCCAGCTGAAACATCTAGTCAGAGTGCTATGAAATCTGTTATGGTTAATATCAAATTTCATAGCAATCTGCCAGGCTGTATGAGTACATTATGCAAAAAATTGATACCCTGTTGAAGTAGGGAAGCATTTGGTTACGTAATGAGTAAAAGAGTCACCATTTTCAATTATATGATTGCTGCTGAAATCTTGTGTAGAAGAATGAACCTGAACACACTTAAAATGGTGGCTAGCAGATCACCCAGTGGCATAATGTGCAACACTACTTGTGGCTGACAGATTGGCCACCTGGCACTAAGAGCATTAGTACGATGCTACTGGAGACCACCTCAAGCTTGTACTGTTTAGTTTACAACTGTTGGTAGTAACAGAATTGTTCATGGATGGACTTGTGAATGTTGGTCAAAGCACCTAGCACCATGTCTGAAAGCCAATGACTGTAGTAACAAATAGTAAGGTTAGTATTTGCAGTAACTAAAATTGCACTTAATTTTGTTAGTAGGTTTTTCAGAGATATTTGGAATAGATGGAACATGCAGAATGTTAGGTTGCAAAGAACATGTATAGGTACTGTATGCTGTTAGGTGGACTGCACCTTCTTATTAATTGTATTTATCCAGTTAATTGTGTATTATTTCAGTTATGGGAAGTATATAATGAGCGTCGTTGCATCAGAACTTATTATGGCCATCGACAAGCAGTGAGAGATATTTGTTTCAATAATGCTGGCACACAGTTCTTATCAGCTGGTGAGTAGTACTGGCAGACCTATATCTCTTTGCAGCATCTATGAACTGAATAAATAAGTTGCAAAAAAGTGGTATACTACAGCCTGCTGCACAGTTACCCAGTCTCGACAGCCCAGTGTAGCCTAACCCGGCTTAGTACAGCTTTCTGTAATATATTACTTTAAACTGTTTGCCGCATAACAAAATAGTGCAAGGACACACCACACCAGCCATATTTTGGGCTGTGTCAAGTTGTGATAGACTGACAAAACTCCACAAATGTTTCTTCTCATTATGTGCACATCAGTAACGTTTGCTTGCATCTCACGCATTAGGCATAACACTGAACAAATGATGCTTTACAACATCACAGAATGGGGTAAGAGAGAAGGAATAACCTTTATTCTACACATCCTGTATGATACTACGTTAAGTATAATGAAGTAATCCGTCATTCACAATAGAAACGTTATTGTATTCAGAGATTTAGGGTACTTTACAACATGTTTTGGTGGAATTGGTCATCTTCAGGTAATACTATGTACTAAATACTTGTGAGAACATGTCAACATAAAGTACTATAAAAAGAAATGACATCTCATTTTCACATATTGTAGGAGTAATATATGAGGTTATGTTTAAGAAATTAATCTTGAAGTAGGAGGTACTGCAGCTCCTTGGAGTTTGGTCTTCACTGGTTTTTAGGTTGTATTATGTAAGGCCACCAAATTTTTTTTTTCTTCCCCCCCTTCTTTTTTCCCCTTCAGATTGTAATCTTCTGGGTTATGGTTCTGTGTTATCTATTGTGTGGTTACCATGCACCAAACTACAGGTTGACAACTCAAAGGACAGCAGTCTGACTTTTCATGAATCTGTAAACCTCATATTTCATACATGTACAGCACATTATTCAAAAGTCTCTTTGCTTGTATAATAGTGCAATTCTTGTGTGTTTAGCGTATGACCGATACATCAAGTTGTGGGATACAGAGACTGGGGAGTGCGTGTCACGTTTCACAAGTCGAAAAATTCCGTACTGTGCAAAGTTTCATCCAGATGAGGACAAACAACATCTGTTTGTTGCTGGAACATCAGACAAAAAAATCATCTGTGTAAGTTTCCAAAATATTTATGTCATTCTAAGGTCCATAAAATAAAATTTTTATTGTGTGTTAGCACAACACAGTTTTCCTTATGACTGTTCTGTTTGTTTCCAGTGGGATGTGCGATCAGGAGAAATTGTGCAAGAATATGACCGGCATCTTGGTGCAGTTAATACAATCACGTTTGTTGATGAGAATCGGAGATTTGTAACAACCTCTGATGACAAAAGTCTTCGTGTGTGGGAGTGGTAAGTTCTAGACTGTTTTGCATATCTTACAGGCTCTGTATCAATATTTTGTCTAAGGTATTTCATGTGCTTGACTTGTCATAAAAGTGTTTGTACGGCACAGAATTTTTTAACAGTAACATTCGTGCGTTTCTTTATGCCGTTGTGGCCGCAGCAAGAATTTATGAACGATAATCAGTGTCTAAAATGCAGATTAAAGAACTAGGCAGTAAATGACCCTTGCATATAGTTTGTTATTTTTCTGTTGTGCATAGTGTATGCAACAACAGCAGGATTATGGAATATACATGCGTGTGTATTTGGCTTACTTTCATTTCAGTAGGCAGGGCTGGGGTGTACCTATTTGTCTGCATAACCATATCTAATAAAAAATCTTGGTCAGATGGAAAAGTGTTTAATTAATAGTTAGTACTCTTTGTTGTCATCTTTTTTTATTTCTGTGTAGATGTCAAACAGTACATTTCAACAGAAAATTATACCTTCTGTGCATGTTTTGTAATATGAGGTACAGTATTGTTTGTGTTGTATGTTAAGTGATGGCAAGTACCTGGTGAGGGGCAGTTACTGTGTTGTGTGGTAGACACTGTTTCTTGTTTGTAGAAATTTTAACATTTTTATCTGACTGGTGACTGAACCAGCATTTTATGACCACTGTTTATACACATACATGTAGTAGGGTTAATGCTGGGGAAAAAAGGATAACGGGTATCTTGGAAAAAGGCAAATAATTGTATTTTATAGTAGACTGCTGTAGTTGTGACTCAAGATTCTGTAAGTTAACTGTGCCTGAACACAAAATGAAACCACTTCATGCTGCAGTTTAACCAGACTGTAAACCAGTTTTTAACTGAAGCAGAAATGGCTCTAGAGTAATGGAAATTTGCATTTGCCTTAATTTCTTTGAGTGTATTAAAACTGTGGTCTTGTGGTTTACACTGTGACCTCTGCTGGGAGTCTTGTGTAACCTGCACATGGAGGAAGACGTCTCAAACCTCCAAATTGTTGGTAGCTACCTTCCTGCCAAATTTCGTGGTGTGGCCAACTAAGCTGGCCAAGTTGTATTGCTCCTGATGCAGTTTCCCAGTTTGAATCTGGACTGGGACACTTGAGTATCCTAATTGGGGTTTCTTCCGTCTTCCCGTATCCCTTCAGGAAAAATACAGTATATTACCTTAAGTTATACCACAACTTCTTTATTCCATATCCTGTTAAGTTCATTGCTTACTATTATTACTCATTTGATGGTGAGTTATTAACTGTCTCATTAAGTACATTTTAAATAAATGACTAAATATGTGGTGTCGTAACTCTGGAAACTTTGTGGGTCTGTTGTTTGTGTCACAGGCAAGTTCTTGCTGTATTTTGTGTAACCCTTCCTTGGAGAGACAAGAAATGCATACAGGATTCTAGTTTAATGGAAGAGACCAGTTGGGAGATGATAATATTGAAGTAATTCATGAACGTATAGGGTGTGGAGACATGGGCTGAATTCATCTGGCATGGGATGGGGTCTGGTAGTAGGCTGCTGTGAATGTAGTAACAAACCTTTAGGTTCCACTAAAATCCAACTAGTTGAGTGGCTAATAGCTTAGCAAGAAGGACTACCCTGTGTGGAATTAATCAATTAATCTTTTTTTACACATAAACTACTAGTAAAAGGTTAGGCTTCCATCAGTATTTCACACATAGAGACTTCCTGTGTGTTGTGTACAGATGTGGCTCACGTGCACAGTACAGTGAAAATGCCCTCACAGAACTGAAAAATGCATGCACATCAAGTGGAGGAATGATAGTTCATCAAACTGGACTTTGATTATATCAGGTAAGGAGTTTTTTTTAAATAAAATATTTCATTTATTTATGTTTATACATTATAACATTTCTCTTTTCCAGGGACATTCCAGTGGATATGAAATATATAGCTGATCCCACAATGCATTCAATGCCTGCAGTGACACCATCACCAAACCAGAAGTGGCTGGCTTGTCAGAGCATGGACAACAAGATTGTCATATTTTCAGCTTTGAATCGCTTTAAGATGAATCGCAAGAAGACCTTCAGTGGACATATGGTAGCTGGTTACGCATGTACTCTGGACTTCTCACCTGATATGAGGTTGGTTATTATTCAATACAAATAAAAACTGCCATAGTCTCTTGCCTGAGCTAAATGATCTGTACTCCTCACCCAATATTGTTCATGTGATAAAATCGAGAATAATGAGATGGGCTGGGCATGTGGCATGTATGGGTGAGGAGAGGGGGGTGTATACGGTCTTGGTGAGGAAACAGGAGGGAAAGAGACCACTGGGGAGACCTAGGCATAGATGGGTGGATAATATTAGGATGTGTCTCCAGGAGGTGGGATGTGGGTATATGGACTGGATTGGGCTGGCCCAGGATAGGGACAGGTGGCGGACGCTTGTGAGTGCAGTGATGAACCTTCAGGTTCCGTGAAATGCTGGGAATTTCTTGACTAGCTGCAAACCAGTTAGCTTCTCAAGAAGGACTCTGCACCATGGAGTAGGTAAGTAAGTCTCTTGCCTAAATGTTGTTGAACATGAAGTTTCCATAGAGATATGTGAGTAGGAAAGGAATGAAAGTATGATTCAGAACTGTTTAGAAACACAGGAAAGTGAAATATTATGTTCTCTGAGGGGCAGTGAATTTAAACGTTAATTTGAGATATGGTAAAACAGAACTAACAGGGCTGGATATCTAGAAATTGATTTGAAAATGAGAGAAGAATCTGCAGTACAGAAACATTAAGGCAATTCATCACTGTGTGCTGTGTTTAAAATGTAGGGTAATGCATTTTTTTTTTTTAATTTCATCCTTTTGTGCTATGAAACATTCAGTAACAAATCTTTCCATAGGCCATCCAACACAACTACGTTTACTTAAATAGTAGCTACATGTTTCAGTCACAATTGACCATCATTGGGCTATGACATAATATTGGAAAGAAGGTAGAATGTAATAATGTAATGAAGATAGTAGTGTGATAAATTAATCACAATTATGACAATGATAAAACTGTAAAATTGCATTTGCCAATTGGTAGCTGATTGAAGGTTACAGAGTATATGTGAATTTTGGCCAAATATGCATTTTGACATGAAATTACTTAAAATGAGTGGGCAGGATTGTGGGATAAATGTTATTACAGGTTTTTTTTAATGTTCTTAAGACCATTTATATGAAGAAATTAGAGATGTAGGTGTCAGTTGCATATTCATTGTTTATCAACTAATTTGTAAATATCATGCCGAGTGTAGGGGAGTAGATGACACAGAAGTCTATATCAGATATTGTAAATCATAGTAAAATTAAATTAAAAGTGATCCCTTATCTGATATTCATTGATCTGCCCTTTTCCAATATTATGTGGTTTCTACGTCATATTCAACCGCCTCTGTGGTCTAGTGGTCAGAGTTTCTGGCTACAGATACAGAGGTCCCGGGTTCGATCCCCGGCGCTACCAGATTTTCTGAGTAGTAGTGGGTCTGGAACGGGGTCCACTCAGCCT